>Ga0182030_10010634_pt1 | contig 18646 bp, 13 predicted proteins | sample 812S3MmetaG_FD_121299 | JGI IMG/M metagenome (GOLD analysis project Ga0182030, IMG submission 121299) | Permafrost microbial communities from Stordalen Mire, Sweden - 812S3M metaG (Illumina Assembly) | ecosystem: Environmental > Terrestrial > Soil > Wetlands > Permafrost | place: Sweden...
AGGAGAAAGCCGAGAAAGCTCTTTACGCCACCATGGACCCGGTCGTCGCCAAGCTCGCGACGGAAGGAAAGCTGCGCTTCGAGAAACGCGAAATCAGCATTATGTTCACCGACCTCACCAACTTCACGAGCTTCTCCGATAGGAACCGCCCGGATGTAGTGCTGGAGGAGATGAATCGGTTCTTGGGCTACATTGAGCCCATTTTGGATTTATTCCGCGGGCACATCGACAAGTACATGGGTGACGGCGTGATGGTGGAATTCGGCGCGCCCGTGGATTACGACCAGCATGCCCTCCTGGCGGTATTGGCGGGTTGGAAAATGCAACAAAAGGTCCAAGGCCTTGACCTGCCTTGGCGGTTGCGCCTGGGCATTGCCTCTGGGAGCGCCATCGTTGGCATGTTGGGAGTTCGGCGCCAAGCTTATAGCGCTCTGGGCGATCGCGTCAACGTCGCCAAGCGGCTCGAGGAAATCTGCGAGGCGGGAAAGGTTTACATCGACGAACCCACCTTTAGGGCCGTCGAGCCCTTCGTGACGGCAACCCAGGTTCGCAACCTGGGCAGGAAATCAGATCAGGAACATTTGGAGCGCCTGCGGGTGCTGGAGGAAAAGCTCCGGCACGATGGCGAAACCGCGCAATTGCTCTACGAACTGGGCCAAACCAGCTTTAAGGTCCGCGATGCTACCGCCGCCATCGAATACTATGGGCGCGCCCTCACGCTTGATCCGGACTCGACGGAAATCAAGCTCGCCTATGCCGACGCCAATATTAAGCGGGATGATTTCGAAAGGATTCAGCTCAAGGGCAAATCGCAACGCATCGTCGTTTACGTGGTCACAGGGATCAAGGACCGATGGAAGGATCCCAAGGTGATACCTCCGGCGATCGCGGCGAAATACGGCCCGGCGGAGTCCCTCATCGAAGTTCCGGAAGACGCAGTGCTGGCGGTGGAAGCGCTGGATGGCGCCGTGGGCCATTGCCGCGTTGTGGCCCTCCTTTCCTATGCCCTGGCTGACCGACTGGGTTTAAACCCGGCGATGAAGCAGACCATTCTGCGGGCGGGGTATCTCCAGAGTCTCGGCAAGGAGGCGGTGCCTCACCACATTTTGAACGTCCCGAGGAGTTTGACCGATCAGGAGTCCAATCTTATTGAGAAATACGTGACCGAAAGTGCGGCCGCTTGCCGCAGAATGGGTTATGTCAATCCCCAGCTTCTCGAAATCGTGCTCCATCATCATGAGGCGTGGAACGGAGGGGGCTACCCCGATCGGTTAAAGGGAGAGGCGATTCCGCTGGGCGCCCGCATTACCGCTGTGGCTGAGGCCTATAGCGCGCTAACATCCTGGCGCCCCTACCACCATGAGGGGTGGGATTCGACCGTGGCGCTGAGTGAAATTCACAACGCCACGGAAAGAGGGCGATTCGACCCCAAAGTGGTGGAAGCTCTCCATGAGATGTTTCGGTCAACGCCATGAAAGCGCCCGAAAGGCCGCCGAGCGGGCGTCATCATTTGGCCCATGGCGCGAGCCGCGGGTAAATAGGCAGAGGGAATGATTTCTTAAGTCGCGGCAAGGGTGACACTGTCACGACGGACCACGACGGATTCTAATGTCGCACTACCGTGGCTCACGCCGTCCCCTGAGCCGCCTAAACCCACGGCTTTCGCCGTGGCCCACAGGATGTCGCCGCTAACGCGGCTCAGGAGGAGGCCAAAACCGTTGGGTTACCGCTTCTGGGAAGTCCCGGGGACTAACCGGCGGAAGCGCGTTTGGCGCCAGAAACCTGCGCTTCCAGTTCGGCAATGTCGAGCACAATAACCTTCCGGCGTTCCAGGCGGATGATGCCCCGGTCCACAAAGCGCCGCAAATTGCGCGAAACCAGGTCGCGCACGGTTCCGATTTCCGCGCCGATTTCCTGATTGGTCTCCTCCAGAGGAAACTCCATTCCGCGCCGGGTGCGCACGCCCAGCTTCAGCGCCCGGTCCCGCAGGAACCGCGCCAGACGGTGGCTGACCTCTTTGAGCGAAAGCTCTTCCACCAGGCTGGTGAGGTAGCGGAAGCGCCACGCCAGGGAGCGAATGACGGCAAAGGCCACTTCGGAATTCCGCTGGCACAACTCCAGAAACTCGCGCTTGGGCAGGAAGAGCAGAGTGGAATCCTCTGCGGCCAGGGCGGAAGCCGGAAAGGTTCCGCCATCGAAAACGGAGAGTTCGCCCACCGTGGAGCCCGCGCGTTCGATGACCAGCACCTGCTCGCGGCCGTTTTCCGCCATCTTGAAAAGTTTGATGGCTCCCGACTGCACCACAAAAAGCCCTGCGCACGGATCGCCCTCGGCCACCAGGATTTCGTCCTTCAGGACTCGCCGGACTACACAATGGCTGGCGAGGAGCTTCAGTTCCTCCGGCGGCAACACGGCGAAAAACGACACCCGGCGCAGAGCCTCCACGGCATCCAGGGCGGACATCGCCATCATCTTGACCTCGGTGGGCATGGCGCGCGATATGACCTCAATGGTGGGAATAGGATGAGCCCGAATCCACCAGCTTACCAAAACCTCCACCGAAAGGCACGACTTAAGTCATCGCGCCGCGCCCGGCGTCCACGTATGCTCCTGACCACGAGGGCTGACTTCGATCGGCGAAATAGACGGGCCCTCCGGAGGAAGCTTCATGGCGTATATCATCGCTGAACCTTGTATCAATACCAAAGACACCGCCTGCGTGGACGTTTGCCCGGTTGATTGCATCCACCCGCGCAAAGACGAAGGGAACTTCGCTGAATTGGCGCAACTCTACATCGACCCGGTGGAGTGCATTGACTGCGGCGCGTGCGTCCCGGTCTGCCCCGTCTCCGCCATCTTCCCCTTGGATGACCTGCCGGAAAAGTGGGCGAGTTTCACCGAGGTCAACTCGGCGTATTACCAGAAATAAAGCGTGACTCCTTGCGACACGAGGCGCCGAGCGAGAAGTTCGCGCGGCGCCTTTCGCCGGAAATATCACGCAGATCAAGCCCCCTACTCAACCGCCCGCGGAAGCGAGCGGCAGCGTGTCTCGCAGGCGTCCCTCTCAGGTATTGGCGCCCGTCAGGATTGACCCGCCTATTCTGTCCAGTTGCCACCAGGCGGCTCCGGACCGAGGATGTGTAGCGCGGGGCTTCCGCCCGGCACGTGCCGCCCTAAAGGGCGGCGCCACGTTCAAATCTGAACGCCACCCACTTTCAGGTTGACCCGGTAATCTCTACGTCAGTAGAATCAAAGTGGTTGTCTCCGCTGGCGCGGGGAGTGGGTACGGGTCCACAATCTTCTGGTTCAAGGAGGAGCGGGTTTTGACCAAGCGATGGCTGACCTGTCTTCTGGCCGCAGCCTTTCTGCTGGATGGCTGCGCGACGGCAGAAAAGCACCCGACGGCCGTAAAGGCGCCCGCTCCGCCCCCAGCCCCGCAGGCTCTACCCCTCAAGCCCCCCGAACCCGTTCTTCCCCCCGAGGTCGCCTCCCTTAGGGATGCCACCGACCTGCTGGTGAAACATGTGGACGCGCTTTATCAGAGCGGAATAACTGATTTCCGGGCAGGGGACCTGGAAAAGTCCAAGCAGGAGTTTGACCAAGCGCTGGCCACCCTGCTGGAATCGGGCCTGGATATTCAGGGCGATGAGCGGTTAAGTTCCGAGTTCGAGAAAGTTGTGGAGAACGTCTACACGCTCGAGGCCGCGTCGCTGGAGCGAGGCGACGCTCTAAGCCTACACCACTACGAGCCGACCCCCCTGGAATCCTTTTCCGGTTTGACCTTTCCCGTCGATCCCCGCACCAAGCAGCGCGTGCAGGAGGAATTGAAATCGGTCCATTCGGATTTGCCGCTGGTTTCCAACGATTCCGTGGACGGCGTTATCACCTACTTGCAGAGCCACGCGCGCGGCTACATGGACAACGTCCTGCGGCGAGTGGGAATGTACGGGGATATCATCGGCGAGGCCTTGCGCCAGCAGGGTGTGCCGCAGGACCTCATTTTTCTCGCTGCCGGTGAAAGCGCTTTCAATCCCTTTGCCGTTTCCAACAAGCAATGTGTGGGTATTTGGCAGTTCTCACTGGGGACAGGCTCTCTCTACGGCCTGAAGAAAAATTCTTGGGTGGATGAGCGCAAAGACCCGGTTAAATCCTCCGAGGCCGCCGCCCACCACCTGAAAGACCTTTACCGGACTTTTGGTGATTGGTTCCTGGTGATGGCGGCTTACGACAGCGGTCCCATGACCGTGCAGCGCGCCATTGAGAGGACCGGATATGCGGATTACTGGGAACTGCGCAAGCTCCACGCCTTGCCGGCGGAAACCGAGAATTATGTTCCCATTTTCCTGGCCACAGCCCTTATTGCCAAAGACCCCAAGGCTTACGGATTCGACACCCAACCCGATCCACCCCTGGCGATCGACAGGGTCAATGTCGACACCCCCACGGATTTGCGCCTGATCGCCCAGCTTATTGACCACCCCGTCGAGGACCTGGTGAAGCTCAATCCCAGCTTGCAATTCTGGACGACACCCGGCAACGATCCTGGCTTCATTTTGAGTTTGCCCGCGGGAACCAGGGACCTGTACGCGCGGAGCATCGCCTCGATCCCCCCCGACAAGCGGATCTGGTGGCGCGCACATCGAGTGCTGGAAGGCGAAACGCTGGCGGGTATTGCCAAGGAATTTCGCGTTTCCCCCATTGCCCTGGCGCAGGCGAATCAACTTACCGCCAGTTCTTCCTTGGAGCAGGGCGCCCACCTGGTGGTTCCCATGGCGGCGGGCAATGGTTCCTCCCTGCCACGAGGGGGAGGAGCGACCTCGCTTCGGCTCACCTACTACCGCGTGCGCCCGGGCGACACCGTGGATCTCATCGCCGACCGCTATAACGTAACGGCCTACCAGATTCGCCGCTGGAACGGCCTGATGTCGTCGAAACTGGTTACCGGCAGAACCTTGCACCTCTACGTGGAGGCACAAGCCAGCACCGCCACGAGGACTTCCCACACGCGTCCGGCTGCCAAATCCAAGCACCCTTATACCCGCACCACCGCCACGCCAAAGAAGCCCGCGGCGTCCGGTAACCGCCCCACTCCCGCGGCGGCGCTGACCTTTCCGTAGGCCCTGCAACAAAACTCTCGATTGCTCTTGACAGGATGATTCGGCTGGTATAAACCTGCCCCCACGGCTATTTTTGTGGCTGGATGGGGAGCTATAATTTAATCTAGCGAATGGATCGAAATGAACACATGACGAGAGGAGGAGGGTTGCATGGCCTTCGATGATGAAAATGAACATGGGGATGAGTTGGAAGATTTTGGGGAAGAACTCTCCTCCGATTACAAAGAAGAAACGGAAGAGGGTTTAGGAGAAGAGGGCGAGGAGATTGAGGAAGAAGTCTCCTACGAAGTGGAGGAAACCGTGACCTCGGTTTCGGAGCCTGCGCCCGCCGAGGCAGGTCTTAAGACTGCGCCCGCCGCCTCCAGGAAAGCCCCGGCAAAGAAGAAGGCGGCCAAAAAAGCCAAGCCTCCGGCGAAAAAACCGCTGAAGAAAGCGGTTGAAATCAAGAAGCCGGCGGCGAAAGCTACGAAACCTGTGGCGAAAGCTACGAAACCTGCGGCGAAAGCCAAGAAGCCCCCGGCGAAAGTTAAGAAGGCCGCAAAGAAGCCAGGACGGCGGCGCTAGGCGGAAAGCCTCGCCCAAGGCCTCGGGCGAGGCTTTCCGCGTCTGCCCCTTGTGCCGTTCCAACTTCCGGGTCCCATACGTGCTCTGCTTTGGCGGAGCAACTGCCAGGTGATTCCTGTTTCCCGGCTCGAAGTGTGAAGCCCCAGTCGTTGCGACGGTACGAACTGGTCAATGGTGGTGGAGGGTTTCACCCGAGGGGAGTCGTGTGTGCGAAGGATTTGTGCGTCTGGGGCCATGTCGCCCACCCAACCCACTCGTTTCTGCAATAATGCCAAAGGGTCGCGGCAGGATTGGCCGGCGGCGAGCCCCGCAGGCGGTGCAGCGACACTCCGGGTTCGTGCCTTGGAGTTTGTCCGCCGGATGCGCGGCGCCTCGCAGCCTTGGCTGGTCCGGTGCGAAGACGGCGACAACTACGTCGTAAAATTTCAGAATAACCCCCAGCACGCGCGGGTGCTCGCCAACGAGATGCTGGCCTCGCGCTTAGCGCAATGGGTGCATCTGCCCGTCGCCGCCGCGGCGTTTGTCGAAGTCTCTGGCGCGCTGATTGGTAGTAATCCCCACCTGGCGTTTGACCTCGGCGAGCGCCGCGAACCGATCAGTCCGGGTCTGCAATTCGGCTCGCGCTTTCCGGGCCCCCCCAGCCAAACCCTGGTGGCGGATTTCCTTCCCGATCGACTTCTGCGGCGAGTTAAGGACTTAAGCGCAGTCTTCCTGGGGGCCTTCGTTTTTGATAAGTGGACGTGTAACTGCGACGGCCGTCAGGTGATCTTCCATCGCCCTGCAGACGACGAGGGATCCTCGTACTCGGTGGCGATGATCGACCAGGGCTTTTGCTTCAACGACGGGGACTGGACCTTCCCCGACAGTCCCATTCGCGGCATCTACCCTCGCCGCCTGGTCTACGAAAATGTCCGGGGAGTCGAATCCTTTGAGCCCGTTCTATCCCGCATCGAAAACGTTACGTCCGGTGAGCTGGAGGAGTGCACCCAGGGAATCCCCACGCAATGGTGTGAACCGGATCCCGGCCAACTGGCGCGGCTGATGGAGGCGCTGTATGCGCGGCGGCGCTCACTGCGCCAGGCCATTATTGACGCCAAGAATTCCTCACTCCATCCGTTTCCCAATTGGGTGTGAGGAGGGAGGAGTCGGGAGCCAGGAGTCGGTAGACAGGAGCCAGGACGGGGGTCGCTTTTCTCCTGACTTCTGACTTCTGGCTCCTTCCAGAACTGCCATGGCGGATGAAGGCAGCTTGAAAGCCTGCTCGTATTACCTGGTGCGTTACGTCCCCCACGCCGAGCGGGAGGAGTTTCTCAACATCGGGGTCCTCCTGCACAGCCCCGAGGAGCAATTCCTGGATTGCCTCATCACTCGCGACCTGCGCCGCATCAAGCGCTTCCACCGGCAAGCCGACCTGGAATTTCTGCGCGCTTTGCAAAGCTATTTCGAACAGCAAATCCAGCGGCACGAAGACCACCTGCAAGGCTTCCTCGAGGGGATGGAGCAATCTTTTTCCCACGTCATTCAACTTGCACCGGCTCGTCCGGTGCTGGCCACCGAACCCCAGGCGCAATTGCAGCAACTGTTCGAAAGGTTGGTGGACAAACGCCAGGCGGATTTTCCCGCGGCCGGCACCCGCATGCGCATCAAGCAGCGCCTGGTCGAGGCGCTTCGGCTCGCCCAGGTGTTCGCCAGCAAACGCTTCGAGAAGCACATTCCCGCCGAACCCTTGACGCACCCCGGCGACCCTTTTCATTTCGACTTTGGTTACCGGCCGCCGTTGACCGCCGGAAAACCCAACGGTCACTTGAAACTCGTTCACGCCCTCTCCCTGCGCCGCGATCACGAACTCGCCAGCGTCCTTTCGCTGACCATGGGCTATGTTCGCGTTAACCAGCCGGCTGAACTTACGGCTGTCGTCGAAGGGTTGCCAGCCCGGGGAGATAAGACCGCAGGCCATTCCTATCGGATCTTGAGGGATGCGGGGATCGCCTTGCGGCCTCTCGCCGAAGTGGATGCGTTTGCCGCGTCCATCCGCGAAGAACTGGGGCCGAACGCTCCCGCAATAAACTTATAAACGCGATAGAGAATTGCGTTCAGCGACGGTCAAGTATATGCTACCGGTTGGACGGGACCTCGATACAGACAAATCCGATTCACTGCACTTGTCTTGCCTGGAACTTACCGAGGAGCATTCGCATCTAACATAACGAAGCCAAATAAAAACTGAAGAGGTGGGAACCATGACAGAAACACCAGACGCCCCGAGCCCGGCCAAAATCGCCGACCTTCCCCTCAACCAACTGCTCCACCAGGCCCGCACGCATTCCGCCTGGCTTCCCCGGCGCGTTCCGGTCGAAACCCTACGCGAAGTTTATGAGCTAGCGCGCTGGGGACCGACCAGCGCGAATTCCAGTCCTGCGCGGTTCGTATTTCTCGAAAGCGAAGCTGCCAAGGCGCGCCTTCTGCCCGCTCTTGCTCCCCTTAATGTGGAGAAAACCAAAGCGGCGCCCGTCACGGTTATTGTCGCTTGGGACACCGAATTTTATGAGAATCTTCCCCGGCTATTTCCTCACGCCGACATGCGCTCCTATTTCGTGGGGAATCAGGGATTGATCGATGAAACGGCCTTCCGCAACAGTTCGCTTCAAGGAGGCTATTTCATACTCGCCGCTCGAGCCGTGGGACTTGATTGTGGCCCCATGTCCGGCTTCGATCCGGCGAAAGTGAACGCGGAGTTCTTCCCCGACGGCAAATGGAAAGCCAACTTCCTCTGCAATCTCGGCTATGGGGATGGAAGCAAGCTCTACCCCCGCAGCCCGCGTCTTGAATTTAACGAGGCGTGCCAGGTGCTGTGATAAGTCCGGCAGTGATGTAGCAAGCGGGGGCCAGGGAGTCTCTGCTGCGACGCTTGATATCCGTGGACTTTCCGGGACAGAACGACTGTCCTAGCCCGCATTTCTCCTCACGATTTTGGAAGGGCGGGGCTCCACAGGCTGCGGAAAAACCCTCGCGTGCTGTCATCCCGAGCCCGTGCGCTGTAATTCTGAGCGCAGCGAAGAATCTGGCTCTGAGTATTTTCAAGGCAATGCGAGATTCTTCGTCGCCTGCGGCTCCTCAGAATGACAGTACGGATAAATTTATCCGCAGTCCGTGAAGCCCCGCCCTTCCGAAGCCCCCAGGAGCGTTTCAGCCTGGTGAGAAATCCGGGCTAGGCGTCAGCAGAAGCCAATCAGCCAAACATCCACTTCTGGGCGACTCATGACGAGACGGGCACGCTGAGGCTCTCACGGGGGGATTCCTGAAGGTCGGGATCGTAGTTCAGGATGGGGCGAAGCCAGCGCTCGACGGCGCGCAGGTCCATGCCTTTGCGGCGATGGTAATCGTCCACCTGATCGCGGTCGATCTTCCCCACGGCGAAATACTTTGCTTCCGGGTGGGAGAAATAGAACCCGCAAACGGAGGCGGCCGGCAACATGGCAAAGTTTTCCGTCAGATAAATGCCGGCATTCTTCTCCACCTGCAAGAGGTCGAAGAGGTCGCGCTTTTCGGAGTGGTCGGGACAGGCAGGGTAGCCGGGCGCCGGACGGATGCCGCGGTAGCGCTCATGGATCAAATCATCGGGTGTGAGGTTTTCGTCCTGGCCATAACCCCAAAACTCCCGTGCGCGCTTGTGCATCAATTCCGCCAGCGCTTCCGCCAGGCGGTCGGCAAGTGCCTTCGTCATGATGGAATTGTAGTCGTCGTTGTCTTCCTGGAAACGTGCCAGCAGCGGTTCAATGTCAGCACCAGCGGTCACGGCGAACGCGCCCAGATAATCTTCCCGGCCCGTTTGCTTGGGCGCAATCAGGTCTGCGAGCGCCCAATTGTAATGCCCGCGAGCCTTTTCCATCTGCTGCCGCAAGGTGTGGAAAACGGTCAGCACGCAGGAGCGGGAGGCGTCGGCATACACCTCGATGTCGTCGCCCACGGTGTTGGCAGGGAAGAAGCCCATGACCGCGTTGGCGGTGAGGAGCTTTTCCGCCACGATGCGGCGAAGCAGCTTTTGCGCGTCTTCCAGGAGCTCGCGCGCCTTGCTGCCCACCGTCGCGTCGTTCAAAATTTTCGGATACGTGCCACGCAACTCCCAGGTTTGAAAGAAGGGCGTCCAATCGATGTACGGGACAATCTCCCCCAGCGGCGCCGCAGGAAACGCACGCACCCCCGTGAAGGCGGGGCGACCGGGGCGGGCTTCGCTCCAATCGAGGGGCGGCTTACGCCGGCGGGCTTCCTCCAGGCTCAGCAGCTTTTGCGACGCGGGCTTATGCGAGGCGCGGAGCTTCTCCTGGTCGCGCAGGTTTTCTTTCTGGAATGCCGGCCGCGTTTCCGGGTTCTTGAGTTTGCTTACCACGCCGACGGCGCGGGAAGCGTCCAGGACGTGTACGACGGGTTGGCGGAAGTGGGGAGCGATCTTCACCGCCGTGTGTACGCGGCTGGTGGTGGCCCCGCCAATGAGCAGCGGGATGGTAAACCCCTCGCGTTCCATTTCCTTGGCCACATGGACCATTTCATCGAGCGAAGGCGTGATGAGCCCGCTCAAGCCGATCATGTCGGCGTCCCTCTCCCGCGCGGTTTGCAGGATCTTCTCACACGGAACCATCACTCCCAGGTCGATAATCTCATAGTTGTTACAGCCCAGGACCACGCCCACGATGTTCTTGCCGATATCGTGCACGTCACCTTTCACGGTGGCCATCACGATTCGGCCTTCAGTGCGAGCTTTGCCGTCCGCTTCCTTCTCCGCTTCCATGAAGGGAAGCAAATAGGCGACGGCTTTCTTCATCACGCGCGCGCTCTTGACCACCTGGGGCAGGAACATTTTTCCGGATCCGAACAGGTCCCCCACCACGCTCATCCCGTCCATCAGCGGGCCTTCGATCACGTTCAGAGGCCTGCCGAGCTTCTGCCGGGCCTCCTCGGTGTCACCCTCGATATAGTCGGCCACCCCTTTTACCAGGGCGTGTTTCAGGCGTTCCTCCACCGTCCCCTGGCGCCAAGCGTCCTCCTGAACTTCCACCCGCCCGCGCTGCTTGACCGATTCCGAGAAGGCCAGCAGCCGTTCCGTGGCGTCGGCGCGGCGATTCAGCAGCACGTCTTCCACCAGTTCCATCAGGTCGCGGGGCAATTCCTCGTAAACAGCGAGCTGCCCGGCATTCACAATTCCCATATCCATGCCTGCCCGGATCGCGTGATACAAAAACACCGAGTGCATGGCCTCACGGATGGCGTTGTTGCCTCGAAACGAAAAGGAAATATTGCTGATGCCGCCGCTCACTTTGCAATGGGGAAGCGTGGCCTTGATCTGGCGCGTGGCTTCGATGTAGCTCACCGCATAGTTCCGGTGCTCTTCGATTCCTGTCGCCACGGTGAGGACGTTGGGGTCAAAGATGATGTCGCACGGATCCACGCCCACTTCTTCGGTGAGGATGCGGTAAGTCCGCGTGCAGATCTCCACCCTGCGGTCCGTCGAGTCCGCCTGCCCAGTCTCGTCAAAGGCCATCACCACCATGCCGGCGCCGTAACGCTTGATCAAGCGGGCGCGCTGCCGGAAAACCTCTTCGCCCTCCTTGAGGCTGATGGAATTGACGATGCCCTTGCCCTGGATACACTTCAGCCCCGCCTCAATGACGCTCCACTTGGAACTGTCGATCATGATGGGGACGCGCGCGATGTCCGGTTCCGAAGCAATGTGATTCAAGAAGGTGGTCATCGACTGCTCGGAATCGAGCATGGCTTCGTCCATGTTGATGTCGATGATCTGCGCGCCGCCCTCCACCTGCTGCTTGGCAATCGTCAAGCCCTCCTCGATTTGGCCACCTAAGATCAGCTTGGCAAATTTGGGCGAACCGGTAACGTTGGTGCGCTCGCCAATATTGACGAAATTGGTTTCCGGGCGAATCACCAGCGGTTCCAGGCCGCTGAAGCGGGAGTAGCGTTCGATCTTCGGAGGCACGCGCGGCGGGAAATCGCAGACCGCCTCACGGATGGCGCGAATATGATCGGGCGTAGACCCGCAGCACCCCCCGACGATATTCACCCAGCCGTTCGAGGCAAACTCGCGCAAATCCGCCGACATGATTTCCGGAGTTTCGTCGAACCCACCGAAGGAATTGGGCAGTCCGGCGTTGGGATAGCAGCTTGTGAAAATCGGCGCGAGCCCGGAAAGCTCCTCGATGTGCGCGCGCATTTGCTTCGCGCCCAGGGCGCAGTTGATGCCCACGCTCAGCAGCGGCGCGTGAGATACGGATATCCAGAACGCTTCAATGGTTTGGCCGGAGAGCGTCCGGCCGCTCAGGTCAATGACGGTCACGGAAGCCATCAGGGGCAAGTGTTTTCCCGTGTCTTCGAAATACTGGTCGGCGGCGAAGAGCGCGGCTTTGCCGTTGAGTGTGTCAAAAATGGTTTCTGCCAGCAGCAGGTCAACGCCGCCGTCCACCAGGCCGCGGATTTGCTCATAGTAGGCGTCCCGCAATTGGTCGAAGGTCACGGCACGCGAGGCGGGGCTGGCGATATCCTGCGACGCCGAGGCCGTCCGGCTGGTGGGGCCGAGGGATCCCGCCACCCAGCATGGGCGCGTGGGATGGTCGCTCCTGAACCTGTCGGCTGCGCGGCGCGCCACTTGGGCTCCGGCGCGGTTGAGGTCGTAGATGAAGCCTTCCAGCTTGTAATCTGCCATCGAAATGGCGGTGGAGTTGAAGGTATTGGTCTCAATGATGTCCGCGCCGGCATCGAGGTATTGCCGATGGATGTCCTCAATGATCTGGGGCTGAGTGATATTCAGGACATCATTGCACTGGCGCAAGTCACGTCCATGACGCGCGAATTCCTTGCCCCGATAATCGGCTTCCTCCAGCTTATGGGCCTGAATCATCGTGCCCATGGCGCCGTCGATAATCACGATGCGGCGCTTCAGCGTCTCCACGAGCGAGTTTTGGGTGGGACTGACATCATTCATTCGGAAGAAATGCTCCTATTGTTTTTGTCTGCTGGGCCCGGCAAGCGCCCCCGTACTTTGACGGGGCTGGTTTGAGGTTAGGTCCACCGCGCTCCGTTTCAGCTCTCTTTACAGGATACCATGCATTCACGGTTTGGTGGGACGGCGTGCGGGCTTAGGGACGAGTCGTGTACACGCGAATGATCTCCTCTCCCGCTCGCTGATCCCCGCCTCCCGATCCGCCAAATTGGGGAAAAAAGCCGACCTACCTATACCCATTGTCCCGAAAAATCAACCACTTGGCAGCCGTATACAAAAATTTCACATCTAACGGATTGACAAACCAAGGTCAATGCGAATAGTGTACGGCCTTCCTATGAAGATACTCGTACTCGGGTCTGGTGGTCGGGAACACGCTCTGGCATGGAAGCTGCATGAAAGCCAGCAGATGGAGGAGTTGTATTGTGCCCCCGGAAATGCCGGCATCGCGCAGGAAGCGGAATGCCTTCCCGTAGACCTTTCGCAAACCAAGGCCATCGTGGGATTGGCGAAGCAATTGCGCCCGGACCTTACGGTTGTTGGGCCGGAAGCGCCGCTGGTAGCAGGCGTCGTCGATGAGTTCGAGAAGGAGGGGTTGGCCATCATCGGCCCCAGCAAGGCGGCTTCCCGCCTGGAGGGCAGTAAGATCTTTGCCAAGGAATTCATGCGGCGGAATGGAATTCCCACCCCGCGGTTCGAGGCGGTTGAAAGTTTTGAAGAGGCCATTAAAGCCCTGGCCCGATTCCCGCTTCCGGTGGTTGTGAAGGCGGACGGATTGGCAGCGGGGAAGGGAGTGGTGGTTGCCCATGACCACGTGGCGGCGGAACACGCCGTGGAAGACTTCATGCTCCGTAAGACCTTGGAAAGTGCGGGCGACCGGGTGGTGATCGAGGAGTGTTTGACGGGTGAAGAAACGTCCTTCATCGTTCTCACCGATGGGCGCGGTATTCTTCCCCTGGTGCCGACCCAGGATCACAAGGCGTTGCTGGATGGGGACCAGGGCCCTAACACCGGCGGCATGGGCGCATTCAGCGATGACTCCATTCTTAGCGAATCACTGCACGACGAAATTCTTCGTTCCATCGTCGCTCCCACGCTGGCGGGCATGGAAATGGAAGGGTCTCCCTACCGCGGCTTTTTGTATTTCGGGCTGATGATGACCATCTCCGGCCCCATGCTGCTGGAATACAACGTCCGCCTGGGCGACCCCGAAACCCAGCCCATCATGATGCGGCTGCGCTCTGACCTCGCGGGCCTCTTGATGGCGTCGCGCCAGGGCCAACTGGCAACGGCGGATGTCCATTGGAGTCCTAATCCGGCGGTATGTGTAGTGCTCACGTCCAAGGGCTATCCCGGGAAGCCGGAGGTTGACAAGAAGATTACCGGCTATGAAGCGGTGGAAGCCTTGGGAGGCGTCAAGATTTTCCATGCCGGAACGCGCATAGAGGAGCATCAATTGCTTACTACCGGAGGGCGCGTCATGGGAGTGACCGCCGCAGCCGAGGATTTGCCCTCTGCCATCCAGCGCGCCTACGCGGGGGTTAGCAAGATTCAGTTTGAAGGGATGCACTACCGGAAAGACATTGCGGCGAAGGCGTTGCGGCGGGTCCCGAAGACCCCGGCGCCCAAACGCGCGCGCCCCGCCAAGGGAGAGCGCCCGTCTTCGCGCAAATAGCGCCCCTTTCATAAGGGGTTCGTCCCATTCCAAATGGTAAGGGAGGAAAGAGGAAATGGTCGAGAAGCCTTTGGTCGGCATCGTTATGGGCAGCGACACGGACCTGCCCGTCATGGCCGAGACTGCCGGAACCTTGAAGAAGTTCCAAATCCCGTTCGAGATTGAAATTACTTCCGCCCATCGGTCGCCCCTGCGCACCTCCGAGTATGCGCGCACGGCGGTTCAGCGGGGCTTGAAAGCGATCATCGTGGGTGCCGGAGGGGCGTCGCACCTGGCCGGAGTCATCGCGTCGGAAACTATCCTGCCGGTGATTGGCGTCCCCATGGCTACGACAACGCTGGGCGGTCTCGATGCGTTGTTGTCCACGGTTCAGATGCCGGGCGGCGTGCCGGTTGCCTGCACGGCGATCGGGAAGCCGGGCGCCATTAACGCCGCCATCTTCGCCGCCCAAATCATCGCCACCTCTGACCCCGCCATCGCGCAAAAACTCATTGACTACAAAGAACAATTGGCGCGAACAGTGGCCGAGAAATCGGAGAAGCTCAAGCGCGAGTTCCAAGTGCAGTGACGACGGCAGTAACGAGTGACAAGTGACCGGTGACGAGCAAAAGCCAGCCAAGCCACTTAACCTTAGCTTGTCACTCGGCACTTGTCACTCTTCACTCGTCACTGAACTAGGGAGTCTTCGTGTTCATAGGGCACTTCGGAGTCGCACTTGCGGCCAAAAAGGTTGCGCCGCGCACCTCCCTGGGAACCTTGGTAATGGCAGCTCAGTTTGTGGATCTGCTCTGGCCGCTTTTTCTTCTCTTGGGCGTTGAGAGGGTGATCATTGCACCGGGCACGACGGCGGTCACTCCTTTGGATTTTATCTCCTACCCTTTATCCCACAGCCTGCTCGCCGATCTCGGCTGGGCTTGCCTTTTCGCGGGGATTTACAAAATAGTTAAACACGATTCGCGGGGAGCGGTCTGCCTATGGTTCGTCCTGAGCAGCCACTGGCTGCTGGACGCGGTCAGCCACCGGCCCGACCTCCCGCTTTACCCCGGCGGTTCAACCTACGTCGGCCTTGGTCTTTGGAACTCACGTGTATGGACGATCCTCGTGGAAAGTGCGATCTTTGCCTTCGGGGCGATGATTTATGCCAAAGCTACTCGTCCTCGCGACCGCATCGGTTCCTATTCCTTCCGCGCATTTATTACCTTGTTGGTCGTGTTTTACCTCATCAACATTTTCGGCCCACCCCCGCCCAGCGAGAAGGCCATCGCCTACGCGGCTCTCGGGATGTGGTTGTTCGTCTTCTGGGCCTACTGGCTGGACCGCCACCGGCTGGTGAATTCCCCACGTGCCGTCCCTATTGCCATGGACTCTCTTGCCGAGCATACTCCTGCTCCTTGAGGCGGTTGTCTGGAACGGTTAATCCATCTGGCAGTAGACCTGAGGTTCTGGAAGATTTACCATTGCGTGGTAAGATTTGGCGAAAGACGCAAAATAAATCGCGAGGAGGAGCTGATAAGAAATGTCCAAACGTCTAGGGTATGCAATCCTTACCATGGTGTTGTTACTGCCGTTGGTGATGGTCGTGCGGGAGCAATCGCTGTCCGCTCCCCATCCTCAAGAAATTAGAAAGGCCTTCCATTGGCCGAATGGGAAACGGGTGGCGGTAAGCCTGTCATTCGATGATGCGCGCACCAGCCAAGTCGATCGGGGGCTGGACGTGTTGAACCCTACTGGCGTAAAGGTCACCTTCTTCGTTAATCCCGAAGGCGTGAAGAAGCGTCTGGAGGGATGGAAGCGTGCGGTGGCCAGCGGACATGAGATCGGGAACCACAGCGTAAGTCATCCTTGCACAGGCAATTTCCCCTGGTCCTCCCAGAACGCGCTGGAGAACTATACCCTGGAGCAGATGTCTCAGCAGCTCGATGAGGCGAACACCGAGATTCAGAGCCTTCTCGGCGTACGCATGGTGACCTTCGCCTATCCCTGTGGCCAGAAGTTCGTCGGCAGGGGGCGACAATTGAAAAGCTATGTGCCTCTTATCGCTGAAAAGTTTTTGGTGGGGCGCGGCTTCCTTGACGAATATTACAATGACCCGGCTTTTTGTGATTTCGCGCAAGCAAGTGGGACAGTCTCCGACGATTCGGATTACGTCCAACTGGTGAAGTTGATTTCTAAAGCCGCCGAGCAGGGCGGGTGGATCATTTTTGCGGGGCACGAAATCGGCGAAAAGGGCTTCCAGGTCACGGACGCAACGGCCCTCGCGGCGCTCTGCAAATATATGCAGGACCCTGCCAACGGGATCTGGGTTGACACCGTCGAAAAAATTGGCAGGTACATCCAGCAGCAGCGCCCTGGCCGGGGTGAATGAAACGGTCTTTGACCGGCGGATCGAAAGGGATCCGATTCCAAATAACGGCACTACCCGCTCGCAGAGCCTCTTGACTCCTAAAGTGCGAATCGTTATCTTCTCAGGCAACAAGCTTGGGGATAGCCCTCTGAAGGTGAGCAAGAGGACCCCGAAAGCGGCAGCACAATGTTCAAACCATTATCGGCAGTAGACTGCATTGGCCCGGCATTTACCCGGACAAAGAGACAGCTTTTCACTCCATTTCGATTAGGGCGCTGGGCGCGCTTGGCCCTCGTATGCTTGATAACCGGTGATTTCGCCGGTGGGGGCGGCGGCTATTCGGGAAACTTCAATTTCCCCCATTCACGTCCAAGAGATGGCAACGCCGTGCTCGCCAACCCCGGTATTGATTGGAGCAAGCTTCTCCCTTGGCTGCCCTGGATTCTTGCCGGTGTTGCCCTAGTGCTCTTACTGATCTTCCTTTGGATCTATGTCGCCTCGGTGTATCGCTTCGTGCTCTTTGATTCTGTTCTCTATGATCGGTGCGAATTGAAGGGGAGTTGGGGGCGGTGGGAGCCCCGCGGCCGCAGGTATTTCTTTTGGTCTCTCGCCCTCTTTGCTGTGTTTTTGGTCGGGTACGCCCTGCTCGTCGGGGCGCCACTGCTTATCGCCTGGCGCGCCGGGTTGTTCCACCATCCGGGCCAGCACCTTGTGCCGCTGATTCTGGGCGGCGCCGCGCTCCTCTTCATCCTAATCGCGTTTTTCCTGCTGGGAGCGATCGTCGGCCTCTTCACCAAGGATTTCTGTGTGCCGATAATGGCGATGGAAAATGTGGGCGTGCTTGACGCCTGGCGCCGTTTGCTTCCCCTGCTGGCAGCGGAGAAAATGGCGTTCACCGGTTATGTGCTGATGAAAATTGTTTTGGCCATTGGGTGTGCCATCATGGTGGGCATCGCCACATTACTAACCTTCATTATTCTGCTCATTCCTCTGGGCATCACGGCGCTCATTATCTTCTTTGGTGGAAAAGCGATTGGACTCATCTTGAGCGTCGCTACCATCAGCATCCTGGTCGCCTTGGGTGGCGGCATTCTGGCAGGCTTCATCTATCTGATCGCCCTGATCAATACGCCCCCGATGGTCTTTTTCCAGTCTTATGTGCTCCACTTTTTCGGCTCCCGCTACCCGGCGCTGGGTGCAGTGGTCTTTCCGCCACCGCCGGAAAGTCCTCCTCCTGCCCTTGTTGAACCTCCGATCATCGGGCCACCGCCCGAGCCGGCGCCTGCGGCATGATTTCAAGTTTCTACCCTCGCTCCCAGGGGGACGAGGGTTGTAAATTCGAATCAACGTGCGGCTCGGTTGCCGCGTTGGTGCGTGGTTTGCGAAGGTCGGCTTTTCACTTTTGCCGTTTGCTCTGGGATTTTCTCCTGCGCTCTGCCGCGCCCCGCTACAGTCACATTATTTGCCGGATAATCACCGCGGCTCCGCCGCCCGGCGCCAGGTGAATCGTGAGCTTATCTCCCGCCTTCACAGGCTTCTTGCTGACGGCGACGCTGGTGGCGACTTTATCCGCATCCGCGCCATCGGCGAAAATCTGCGCTTCGAATTCTCCCGCACCCAGGAAGCTGAGGGGAATTTCCAGGTCGCGCGGGTCCCCATTGGTCATAGCTCCCAGGAACCAGTCGCTGCCGTGGCGGCGGGCGATGGTGACGTACTGTGCGGGCTCCCCGTTTACAACTTTGGTTTCATCCCAAACCGTGGGAACCTTATCCAGAAATTCCATTTCCGGGGTGTGGTCATAGATTTCGGGATAACCTGAAAGCATCACCAGCGGGCTTTCGAAGACCACGTACATGGCCAACTGTTGCGCCCGGGTTGTCTGGCACATCGGGTCGATGTTCCGAGCTTTAAATTGTTCGTGCGTGGCGTTGTTGAAG
>Ga0182030_10010635_pt1 | contig 18645 bp, 16 predicted proteins | sample 812S3MmetaG_FD_121299 | JGI IMG/M metagenome (GOLD analysis project Ga0182030, IMG submission 121299) | Permafrost microbial communities from Stordalen Mire, Sweden - 812S3M metaG (Illumina Assembly) | ecosystem: Environmental > Terrestrial > Soil > Wetlands > Permafrost | place: Sweden...
CCGTTGTTGGCGCTGATGGAATACATGTAGTTCATGTTGTCCACCCCGCTCATCTGCTCCTCAATCGGCGTGGCGACTGATTGCGCGAGGGTTTGCGCGTCGCCGCCCAGGTAGGTCGTTTGAATGCGGATCTCCGGCGGGACAATGTTGGGAAATTGCGCCACGGGCAGGCTCACCATCGAAACGCCGCCGATGATCATCATCAAAATGGCAATGACGATCGCGACAATCGGGCGGTTGATAAAAAACTTATACATGGCGGAAGAGCGGACGCATCGCGGAAATATTCCCTATCGTGTCTGGTTCGCTGCGACCGGATTCGTCTGCGCTCCGATGGGACTGGTGTCCATCCCAAACGGTTGGGGGTCCACCACCGATCCCTCCTTGACGCTTTGGGTGCCTTCAACCACCACCCGGTCGCCCGGTTTGAGACCGCTTTCAATGACCCATGCCGCGCCGATCTGCTCGCCCACTTTGACGGATTGAAGATGCACCTGGTTTGTTTCGCCCACGACTGCGACTTGATAGGTGCCCTGAAGTTCCGCCACCGTGCGCTGCGGCACGACCAGGGCGTTGGCGATAATGTGGGTCTGGGCCCGCACGCGACCATATTGTCCCGGACGGAGAATCAAACTTGCATTGGGGAAGAGGCCGACGATTTGCAGCGTGCCCGTGTTCGGATTGATTTGCCGGTCGGCAAAGAGAAATCTCCCCTTTTGCGGATAAACCGAGCCGTCGGAAAAAATCAGTTGCAGTTCGAGATTGGTTTCCGCGCCGCCGCCGGCCGCGTGGTCCCGCCAGAAATCAAGGTGCGACTGTTCGCTAATTTGAAAATAGACCTTGATCGGGTCGAGCGTCGAAACCGTGGTGAGCAAACCGGACGACGGCGAGAGCAGATCGCCGATCTGTGCCAGCGCGAGGCCGGCAAGGCCGTCAATCGGCGAGCTGATTTTGGTGAAGCCAAGATTCAACTGGGCATTCTCAATGGCGGCTTCGTCCGCCTTTACCTGCGCATTGGCCGCCAAATTCGCCTGCACGGCGTTGTCGGACTCCTCCTGGCTGATGGCCTGCTCCTCGGCCAGGGGTGCGTCGCGTTTCACGTCCAAGGCGGTTTTGCCGGCCTGCGCCTGGTCTTGCGCCAGCTTGGCATTGGCCTGGTCGAGCGTCGCTTGGAACGGCCGCGGATCAATTTCAAAAAGCACGTCGCCTTTTTTCACCACGCTGCCCTCGGTGTAGTTTTGCGTGAGCAAGTAACCCGATACCTGGGCCCGGATTTGCGCGTTCACAAAACCATCCAGCGTCCCAATCCACTCCTCAAAAATCGGCACATTGGTCTGGGTGACGGTCATGACCTGGACTTCCGGCGGCGGACGCACGGTGGTTTTTTTTTCGCAGCCCGCGACCGACAGGAACAAAATAACCGATCCGAGACCGGCCCGGTTCAAAACCCGCCTGACCGCCGAGTCCTGGCAGGCCGGGGAATGGCCGGAGACGAATTCACTTCCACCGTTTTTCAGGCATGTCGCGACAGATTCGGATACTTTCATGGCTGTGGTGGCCTTGGGACAACCAGTGCCCTGCCAACTCGGAATCACGCCGGCGTCCCGGTCGCACACCGGCCATTGACATTTTGGCAAGCGCATCTAGCTCCGCAACGCCCGCTGAGTGAAGCGCCCAACAGGCCGATGAGCAGCGCGAAAAAGGTCCATCGGGACGCACGCGAAACATAGGCCACCCGCTGGACCTCGATTCCGTCCGCGGTGGCGCTGGCGGTCTCCTCAGCCGCCGTTCTGCGGCCGCTCATTTCGGCTTTGACCTTGTCCAGTTCCGTTTGGAGATTCTTGTGGGACGTGACCCAACCATCCATGGTAGTGGTGGCGTCTGCCGCGCCCATTTCCGTGTAAGCCATCAATGTGTTGATCGCCTCCAAGCGATTGGTCGGAAAGGCGGCGGTGTTCTCAGGCGCGAATAGTTTGGTGACCGCAAAGCCGATTTCGCGCCTGCCACGGGTAAAAGCCTTCGGTGCTGCATTGGTCGTTATGGATTGCACCGCTTCTTCTATGAAGCTGCTGAGTTGATCATGGCAGCGCCCGGCGGCCGCCTTTGCCGACTCATCCTCCGCGATCGCGAGGGCCTGCCGGCTGATGCGCAGGCTTTCATTTTGACTCTTCATCACCCGGCCCACCGCCAAGGCCGTGCCCAGAGCCAGCCAAGGGAGCGTGAGGATGACCGCCAGACTCCAAACCAGCACTCCATGCAGCAAGCCGCTCCGCAAACAACCGGAGTAACGTCCCGCCACCCAGCCGCCAAAGGACAAGGCCATGATGGCAAACAGGCTCCAGGCAACAGCCGTTCCTGCGCCAAAATGGGCGACCGGATCGGTCACCGTGAAGGATTTGCAAAGGGCCAGGCCAGCGCCCGCCCCGAGAGTGGTCAGGAGCAAATAAATTCCACCGGCCACCACCAACCCCGCCAGGACAGCGCGCCAGCAAAGAGAGCGGTGGAACGGTCCTTCACGAGCGTTCTCAATTGTTTCTGCGGTTGACGGAACGGACGGATCGTTGGTCATGAAGGAAATATACGTTGAAAGGTTTTGGTGAATCCATGGGGTGTAACCCGACCTGGGCAAACCACACCTGGCAGTGTGGCGGAGCAGGCCCACGCTGGAAGCACGATTTCAGTTCGCCGGCGTGATCCTTGCCGCAGAGATCTGTAAGGAGCGAGCAATGCCGCCAGCCGCCAAAAGGACCGGTCACGTCGCAGCCTTGATTTATTACCGGCTCCTTGGCCTTGGGGAAACGGCCCCCGGCTTTTCTTCTAATAAACTCCCTGCGCCCGTGTCATACTATCGGATATCCGCCCTCAAAATCATGAAAACGATCCCGGCCATGGTAACGCTTTCCTGCCTCGCCCTCGCGGCCTGCGCCCAGCCCGCTCTCACCATTTACAATCAGGACTTCGCCGTCGTCCGCGATACCGTGCCCCTTGATCTCCAGGCCGGCGCCAATTCCGTCCGCTACGCCGGCGCCACCGCCCAGGTCGAGCCGGACTCCGTCATTCTCCGCGACCCCGCCGGCAAACATTCCCTGCAAATCCTCGAACAAAACTACCGCAACGACCCCGTCAGCGAATCCCTCCTCCTCTCGCTGTTCGAGGGCAAATCCATTGATTTCGAAAACCTCCGGCTTAAGGATAACACCCAGACCCGCGAACTCATTCCCGGCAAAATCATTCGCTCCGGCTACGTCCCCGGCGGCGAAGCCTTGGCGCCGATCATCGAGGTCAACGGCAAGCTCCAGTTCACGCTCCCGGGCACGCCGCTGTTTCCCGATCTCGGCGACGACACCATCCTCAAACCCGCCTTCAACTGGGTCCTGCAATCGGATTCCCCCGGCAAATTCGACGCCGAAGTCGGCTACGTCACCGGCGGCTTCAGTTGGAACGCCACCTACAACCTCGTCTCGCCCGAAAAAGGCGACTTCGCCGACTTGGTCGCCTGGATCACCATGAAAAACGACAGCGGCAAAACCTTCGAAAAGGCCGCCGTCAAATTGATGGCCGGCGATGTCAACAAGATTGCAGTACCCGGCGTTTTCAACCGGAACCGCATGGTACGAATGGAGTTTGCCGAAGGTTTAGCCATGGCGGACGATAAGGCCGTCACCGAGAAAGCCTTCGACGAGTTTCATCTCTATTCCATCGCCCGGCCCACCACCCTGCACGACCACGAAACCAAACAGGTGGAATTCGCTCATGCCGAAAAAATGTACGCCCCCACGATTTACGTTTACGATGGCGCGCAGGGCTTCGGCTTTTACGGCCTGAACTACGACCAGGGCTTCGGACGCACTGAGAATAAAAAAGTCCTTGTCCAGCGCGAATTCGTCAATGCCGAGACCAACCAGCTTGGCATCGCCCTCCCCGCCGGCAAGCTCCGCTTCTACCGCCGCGACGACGCCGGCCAGTTGCAGTTCGTCGGCGAAAACACCATTGATCACACCCCGCGCAACGAAACCGTCCGCGTCACCACCGGCAACGCCTTCGACCTCGTCGGCGAACGCAAGCAGACCAATTTCCACGTGGACACGGGCGATAAATGGATCGACGAGTCCTTCGAGATCAAGCTCCGCAACCGCAAGAAAGACGCCCCGATCGTCATCCGCGTCGTCGAGCACCTCTACCGCTGGAGCAATTGGGAAATCACCAAGCACTCCGACGACTTCCAGAAAAAGGACTCCCAGACCATCGAATTCCGCATCCCCGTCCAGCCGGACGAGGAGCGCACCGTCACCTACTCCGTCCATTACTCCTGGTAAATTCCCGGTTTGTCGGTCCGAAACGCCCACGCCCGGTAGCGCTTGGCCGTCGCAGCGCGACGCCATGACACTAGCCCGGCGCTTCAGCGCCGGGTGGATTCGACATGGTCAAAGTCCCGCAGGGACGGCTGAATTCGCCGGCTTCTATAAGGCTTTTTATTTTCGGTGTGGCATGTAAAATCTCCTCACACACATCGTTCCGTAATCAGTCGCCAGGCAACTGTCTTTTAAACCGAAAACTCTATGAGCGAATTCAAATTTTCCTGCCCGGCTTGCGGCCAAAATATTTTGTGCGACTCCGCTCACGTGGGAAAAGACTTTGCCTGCCCGCACTGCCAGGCCCTCATCGTTGTGCCAAGACCACCCGCCGGCACCGCCAGCGCGGCCGCTCCGAGGGCCAACCCGCCGGCCTCGCCAGGCAACCGCGCAGCCACCGCTCCACGGACTTCCAGTTTGGCCATCGCTTCACTGATCTGCTCCCTCACCTGCATTGGCTGGCTCCCGGGGATCATCTGCGGGCATCTGGCCAAATCACGAATCCGCCGGAATCCGTCGCTCCAAGGCAGCCGCCTCGCCTCGGCGGGTCTCATCATCGGCTATTTGATGCTGACGGCCCAAGTGGGTACCGCAGCCTACAAGATCTGGTCATTTACCGTCGCCGTTAAACACGGATTCGAAAATGTCCAACACGACTTGGCTACGAACAAACTATTTGTGATGCAGCCCCAATCCACCACGGTTTCCAATGACACTGAACCAATGGAACCCGTCAAGGTCGAACCCGCCCAGCCCGAGCCCGTGGCCCCGGTTCGCGTTGCCACGGACCATCCGCAAATTGCATCCGCCAAATCCGAGTGGACCTCCGACCCCGACAAAGCGTCTTTCCCCGATCACCCGGTCACCGGTAAACTGCATGGAATTGATTTCGTCACCCGGACCGCCTCGTTCAAAAATGGCGACCTTAAAATAATCTCCGCGAACGGACTGTTAGTGGACGTCTATCGTCTGGGTGAGTCCATTGAAGGCCAAAGCTATGCCATCCAATCCGATGACCGCAGCGACGCCAATCCGCGCGCTAGGATGTCTTGGAATGATGGCGACGTGCTGCTCACCGCGACTTATCCCAAAGGCTATGGAATGAAACTTCAATTCGGTCAAGCCATCAACCGGACAATCTCCGGGAAAATCTATTTGTGTTTTCCAGACGATTCAAAAAGCTGCGTCGCGGGCACATTTGAAGTGAAGCTTCCGAAAGAGAAGTGACAATTCAGAATGGACAAACGCCCGCCGCCCGCTAGCCTTTTCGGCATCTTTTTCATGAAAACGTCGCGTCAAAACCTCCTGCCCGTCGCCGCCCTCGTAACCGCCCTCATTGTCCTGATTTTCCCCGGCGCCCTCCGCGCCGCCGACTACGAGCCCAAGCCGGACGACCCCTATTTTGTCAAGTTCAACCCTCGCAAAGCCCCCGCCCCCGGCCCCCTCATCCTCAAGCCCGGCGACCGCCTCGCCATCATCGGCGACTCCATCACCGAGCAAAAAATGTATTCCCGCATCATCGAGGACTACGTCACCGCCTGCGTCCCCGAATTGCGCATCACCACCCGGCAATTCGGCTGGAGCGGCGAAACCGCCGAGGGCTTCCTGCGCCGCATGACCAATGACTGCCTCCGTTTCAAGCCCACGGTCGCCACCCTGGCCTATGGCATGAACGACCATAAGTACCGCCCCTTCGACATGGAAAACGAACAGTGGTACGCGGACAATTATTCCGCCGTCGTCCGCAACCTCGAGCATGCCGGCGCCTCCGTCGTCCTCGGGGCGCCCGGTTGTGTTGGCAAAGTTCCCTCGTGGACCAAGTCCAATGCCTATACCCGCGACGAGTTGAACATCAACCTCTGCGCCCTCCGCGATGGTGACATTGCCCTCGCCCGACAGCTTCATACCCGCTTCGCGGACGTCTTCTGGACCCTGTACTGCGCCGGTTTCGACGGCCAGTCCCGCTACGGCACCGCCCAGGATTTCTACGACATCTCCGGCAAGGATGGCGTCCATCCCGGTTGGGCCGGCCATCTCGTCATGGCCTACACCTTCCTCCGCGCCCTGGGGCTCAATGGCGACCTCGGCACCATCACCGCCGACCTCGCCAACCAGACCGCCCTCGGCAGCCCCGGCCATGCCGTCGAAAGCTTCCAGAACAACCTATTGACCATCGTCAGCACCAAATATCCCTTCTGCGCCGACGGCCCCACCAACCGCGACAGCTCCATCCGCTCCGGCACCACGCTCGTCCCCTTCTTCCCGGAATTGAGCCGCTTCCGCCTCGTCGTCAAAAATGGCGCCGCCACCCATTACCATGTCGTCTGGGGCGGCACCACCAATACCTATACTTGGGAACAACTCGCCGCCGGCATCAATCTCGCCGCCGATTTCCCGGATAATCCTTTCTCCGAACCCTTCCGCCGCGTGGACGCCGCCGTCGCCGCCAAACAGGCCTTCGAAACTCACCAAATCAAGGAACTCTTCCACAGCCCGGCAGCTCAGACCAATATGACCGCCATCTTCAACGCCAGTGAAGCCCAGCGCGCCCCCCTCGCCAAGGCCGTCGCCGACGCTGTGGTCCCCGTGCGCCACACCATTCTCATCCAGCCGCAGTAAACGCGGGCGAAACCTGCTCCTTACGCGGGTTGTTGCTGGGTCAGGCAGTGCAATGAGCCCCGGCCCAAGACCAGGTCCACTGCGTGGATTCCCACCACCGGCCGGTCTTGGAACAATTCGCCCAATATCCCCAGCGCCAGCCGGTCGTTGGCGTCGTTGAACGTCGGCACCAGCACCGCCGCATTGCAAATGTAAAAATTCGCGTAGCTCCCCGGCAGCCGCCTGCCATTGAAATAGAGCGGCCCCGGCATCGGCAACTCCACCACCTGCGGCCGGCTCCCGTCCTCCAGCCGCACGTCCGGGATCCGCTCCCAATTCTCCGCCAGCGGCCGGTGATTCACATCGCGGACGTTCCGCTCCCGAACCAGCACCAGCGTCTTGGCGTTCACAAACCGGCAGATGTCATCGATATGTCCGTGCGTGTCATCGCCCGCCGGCCCCTTGGCCAGCCAGACGATATTTTTCACCCCCAGATACGTTTTCAGCCCCGCCTCGATTTCGCTCCGGCCCAATCCCGGATTCCGCACCTGCACCGTGGGATGCAAATAACATTCCTCCGTCGTCAGCAGTGTGCCGCGCCCGTTCACCTCGACGCCACCCCCCTCCGCGATCAACGGCCGGCCGGCCGCTTCCGCCTCAAACAGCCGCAACCGCAGCCGCCGAGCCGCCGTCTCCGGCAACTTCGTGTCCTTGCGCCAATTGCCATATTTCGCCCACGCGTTGAAATGAAAATGCACAATCGCCTGCCCGGTCCGCCGTCCCTGGGTCAAAAAAATCGGCCCCGTGTCCCGGGTCCATCCGCGATTCGTCGCATGCACCACGAACTCCACCTTCGTCTCACTCACTCCCGCGCCGCCAAAAACGCGCCGGGCAAACTGCTCGTCCCGCTCGTGCCGCACCACCACGCGCAACTTCTCACCCTCAGTGATCTTTCTGGCCATCTCCCCGTAAGCCCATGGTATCACTTCGAATTTCCCCGGCCAGTCCCGCCGGTTATGCGGCCACGTCACCCACGTCGCCGCATGCCGTTCCCATTCGGCGGGCATCCTCCACCCGCCCTCGGCGGGCGTCGCGGTTTGCTTTTCTTTTCGCAACATCAGTGGCCCGAGCATAACCGTGCAGAGTGCAAAGAAAAAAGACTTTTCCCCGCCCCGCCCCGAAAAATAATCACCTTTCTCTGCCTTGGACGAAACTTATCCACAAGCCCGCCCGTCTTTGGGTGTGTGACCTTGGAGAAAATAAAAAAAAAGTGAAGAAAATGAAAATAGTCGGTGGATTTTTCCCGAAGGTGGACGATATTGAGGCACACACGCTAACCCAATGCGAAAGGTTCGGTTTTGAGCAAGCAATGCACATATCAAGTTAGAGGTGTGGGGGTCGTGAATTGGAAGCCATGGATTATGTCGGTTATGTTGGTTTTCTTGGCTATCCGCATGGCCGCCGCTGATACCTCCCCAATCACTTCCAGCGTTCTGACGCTGTCCCCCGGCATTACCGGAGTGGACATCCAGAAAGCGCTGGATTCCCTGCCGTCCGGGGGCGGCGAGGTCGATCTGCCCGCCGGGCAGATCGAAATCCATGCCCCCATCGTGCTCTGCCGCGACGACCTGACCTTGCGGGGTGCCGGACCCACCACGGTCCTGTATTTGGCCGATGGCGCCAACTGCCCGGTGGTCATTTTGGGGGAGCCGGTCAATGCTCCCACTCGAATCATCCGGCACCTGTTGGCGACCGGATTTTTTATAGATGGCAATCGCTTTCATCAGCAGCGCGAACTCTGGCACCTTTCCGGTGAAGGCTGCCAAATCCGCAATAATGGCATCACCGTCCAAGGGATCAGCGATTCCTCCGTCGAGGACGTCGTCATCGCGCGCTGCCGCTCCGGTGGCCTCGTCACCACCCGCAACATCCGCCGTCTCACCGTCCGCGGCCTCGAATCCTTCGACAACGAGTTCGACGGCCTCGCCTGTTACCAGACCGAAGACAGCCTGTTCGGCGACCTCAACCTGCATGACAACCCCGGCGCCGGTATCTCGCTCGACTTGGCCTTCAACGACAATGTGATCAGCAACGCCGTCTTGGTCGCCAACGATCTGGGCATCTTCATGCGCGCCAGTTGCGAGAACCAGTTCTTGAATGTCGCCATCCGCAACAGTCATCACTACGGCGTCTTCATGGCCCACACCGAACAGCGCACCGCCACCGGCTGGGGACCCGCTCCCAGGTCCGAGTGCGCCCACAACTCGTTTACCAATCTCGTGGCCATGAATTGCGGCGGTGCAGCGTTCCGTGTCAACAACACCACCTGCACCAACAACATCATCGTCCGCGCAAAATTCGGCGGCAACTCCCGGGGCGGCCTGTCCCTCCCGGAACCGGATCTCGTGACCGTCCGCTGAGCCGCCCCGCGGCGCGTCGGCCTTCCGGGGCGCAATCCTTTGCGCCCCTTTTCATGGTTCGCTGTTTTCAGTGGACTGAACTTTATCTGGGCACCAAGCTCTCAGAGTCCTCTTGAACCCGCACTACCCGTTTCGCCTCAGCGCTGGGATCGTTTCTCCCTTCCCATGAACCGAGCGGTTGGCGCGCGGCGTTCACGCCGCTTCAACTTCCTATGCTGCGAGACCTTGGCACATTGAAGCGGCGTGAACGCCGCGCGCCGGTCCAGGGGTTTAATGCGCGAATACGTTCGGGGAAATCTCTCCCCGGGGGAGGGCCGGGGTGAGGGTAAGCGTTAAACTATTTAGCCCAAGGTGTTTCCAGTCCTTCAAAGCTGTAAATTCGGAACGGGGCTTCATGGTGAAGGCGAGCTTTGCCCAGTTTGAATATAGAGCCTTCGATGCCATGAAAGTTCGCCCGGATGTTCCATTGAATCCACTCCTCGCGGACGGACTGCCTGGCGCCGGGCTCATTCATAACGCAACGCCTCAATGGGATTCAACGCCGCCGCCTTCGTGGCCGGGTAGAAACCGAAAAAGATCCCGATGGCGGAGCTGACGCCAAAGGCGACCAGAATCGAGCCGGTGGAGACCACCGCGTGGAAATCGGCCACCATTCCCACCAGTCTGGACGCGCCAATGCCGCACAACACACCGACCAATCCGCCCAACAGGCTCAAGGCGACGGCTTCGATCAGGAATTGCAAACGGATGTCGCCGGGTTGGGCGCCCACGGCAATGCGGATGCCGATCTCCCGCGTCCGCTCGGTGACACTCACCAGCATGATGTTCATGATCCCGATGCCGCCGACCAGCAGCGAAATGCCGGCGACGGAACCCAAGAGGAGGGTGATCACGCGGGAAACGGAGTTCACGGTGTCGGTAATTTCCTTTTGATTGAAAATGTTGAAGTCGTCGGTCTGGCCATCCGTGAGGCGATGGCGCTGGCGCAGGAGGCTGGTCAGTTGTTGCTGCGCGATTTCCATGCGGTCGGAGCTGGAAATCTGGACATTCACCGAGCGCAGGTATTTGTCGCCCGTCAGGCGTTTCATCGCCGTGGTGAAAGGAATGATGATTCGGTCATCCTGGTTTTGCCCGCCCATGCCGGCGCCCTTGCTTTCCAGCAGGCCGATGATGACGAAAGGAATGTTTTTGACCCGCACGCTCTGGCCAACGGGATTGAGTGGCCCAAAAAGCTCGTTGGCAGTTTTGGAACCGATCACTGCCACCTTGGCAGCGGCATGCACCTCTCGTGCGGTGAACATCGATCCGGCAGCCAGTTTCCAATCGCGGATTTTCAAGTAGTCCTGCGACTCGCCAACCACGGAGGTGGACCAATTGCGTCCGTTGGCGATGGCCTGGGCGGTCGTGGAGTCTTCCGGGCTGATGGCCACCACGTCGGTAACCTCGCGCGCCATGGCCTCGGCATCGGCGAGCGTGATGGTGCTGGCGCTGCCAAGTCCGGAGTTGGCGCCGCCGGAGCGCCGGCTGCCGGCAAAAATGGTCAGGAGATTCTGGCCCAGCGCGGAAATCTGGCTGGTGATGCGGGCTTGGGCGCCGTTGCCCACGGCGACCATGGCAACGACCGAAGCGACTCCGATGATAATGCCAAGCGCCGTCAAGCTGGAGCGGAGCTTGTTCCGGCGTAGCGCCCCCAGGGCGACGAGCGCCGTCTGCCAGGCTCGGGTCAGGAAAATTTGAAACAGGTTGATCACGGCTTAGGCGAGGTTGGCGTTTTGTTCGGCTTGGTCGAGCAGTTGCAGCTCCTGCCGCGCCGAGCGGCGGCGGTCGTTCCAGGTGTCGCTGATCATCAGGCCGTCGCGCATGACGACGACCCGTTTGCAATAAGCGGCGATGTCCAGTTCATGGGTGACCATGACGATGGTGATGCCCGAGTCGTTGAGTTGCTGAAACAGATCCATGATTTCCATGCTGGTGCGAGTGTCGAGATTGCCGGTCGGTTCGTCGGCCAGAACGAGCTCGGGCGCGTTAACCAAGGCGCGGGCGATGGCCACGCGCTGTTGCTGGCCGCCGGACAACTGGCTGGGATGGTGGCTGTCCCGGCTGCCGAGCCCCACCTGGGTCAGCGACCGCAGGGCCCGCTCACGGCGGCTGCGGAGCGAAACGAGCGGATGGCTGTAAAACAAGGGAAGCTCGACGTTTTCCAGGGCCGAGGTCCGCGACAGCAGGTTGAAGCTTTGGAAAACAAAACCGAGCTTTTTATTGCGCAGCCGGGCGAGCTGTTTGCGATCCAAAGCGTTGACCGCCACGCCGTCGAGCAGATAGCTGCCGCCGGTGGGTTGATCGAGGCAGCCGAGGGTGTTCATCAGCGTGGATTTGCCCGAACCGCTGGCGCCCATGATGGCCACGAATTCGCCATGCTGAATGTCCAGGGTGACGCCCCGCACGGCTTTGACTTCCACTTCGCCGGTTTTGTACGTTTTGACCAGATCGCAGAGGCGGATGACTGGCGTGGGGTTGGGCGGCGGGTTCATGGATTAATTGGGGCCGGCCGGCGGCGGGCCGCCGAAGCCGCTGCTGCTGGAGGTGGCGGTCAGCGTCGAGGTGACCGTGCGCGTGCCTTCAGTCAATCCATCCAGAAGCTCCGTGTTGATGCCATCGGTGATGCCCGTTTTGACCACGAGCGGCTTGAGCCTGGCCCCGTCGGCACTGGTGGTGTAAATCAGGCGCTGGTTGCGTTGCAGATTGGTGGACGGCGCCCCTTCATAGACCGCTTTGTCCGGAGGAGTGTAACGCAAGGCGGTGTTCGGAATAACCAGCACGTTGTCACGCTCCGCGACCAGGATGGAAACATCCGCGGTCATGCCGGGGAAAAGTCTTTGTTCGGGGTTATCCACGGAAATGACCACCTGATAGGTGACCACATTCTGGGTGGTCGTGGGCGATTTGCGCACTTGGGTCACCACGCCGTGGAAGACATCATCTGGAAAAGCGTCCACGCTGAAATCCACCGGCTGGCCGTCCTTGACCTGGCCGATGTCGGCCTCGGAAACATCGGCCTTGATGTTCATTTTGGTGATGTCCTGGGCAATGGTGAACAGGACCGGGGTGGTCATGGCCGCCGCCAGCGTCTGGCCGAGGTCCACGTCCCGGGCGATGACGATGCCATCGACCGGCGCAGTGATTTTGCAATAGCCCAGATTGGCCTGGGCGCTTTCGAGGACCGCCTGCTTGATGGTGACGGTGGCTTCCGCCTGCGCCAGATCCGCCGTGGCTTGGTCCAGGTCCAATTGGGAGGCGGCCTTCAATGGGACCAGAATTCCCTTCCGTTCCAGGTTCTGGCGTTTGAGCGTCACGTCGGCCTTGGCGCTGTCCAGGTCGCCCTCGGCCTGGCGCAGTTGTGCCTGGTAAACCGCCGGGTCGATTTCCGCCACAATCTGCCCCTTTTTCACCGGCGAATTGAAATCCACGTTCAGCGCGCACACCTTGCCGGAGACCTGGCTTCCGACATCCACGCTCACCACGGCGCTCAACGCGCCGCTCGCCGTGACGTGCTCCACGATTTTGCCGCGCGCGACGGCGGCCGTCTCGTACCGGGCGGTGCGGCCGGCGGGTTTGCAGCCGGTGAGCGGGGCCAGCCCAAAGGCGCCCAGCAGAGCCAGCGCAGCCATGGCCGCCAGCGCGGATTTAACGTTCAGTTTCATTGATTGGCAGGTTGTGTTTGACGCCATCCGCCGCCCAACGCCTGGTAGAGCGAAATCTGGCTGGCGAGCTTGTTGTATTGTGCCTGGATGAGTCCTTGTTGGGCGCTAAAAAGGTCTTGTTGCGCCGTCAGCGCGTTGAGGTAGGTGTCGTCGCCCTGGCGGTAGCGGGCGGTGGCCAGGTCATAGCGATTTTGTTGGGCGTTGACCAGCGCCGCTTCCTCATTGATTTGCTCCCCATAGCTGCCCACGCCCACCAGCGCGTCGGCCACCTCGCGAAACGCCGTCTGAATGGCTTTCTCGTAATTCGCGACTTCAATCCGCTTGCTGACCGTCGCGGCGTCGAGGTCGGCGAGGTTCTGGCCGGCGGTGAAAATCGGCACGGTGATTTGCGGCGAGAAACTCCAGACGCCCGTGCCCGCGGCAAAGAGCTGCGAGAGTTGGGAACTGCTGGAACCGATCGAAGCGGTCAGCGAAATGGTGGGGAAGAAGGCCGCCCGTGCCGCCCCGATGTTGGCGTTCGCGGCCTTCAACGTGTGCTCGGCTTCCAGAATATCCGGCCGCTGCTCCAGCAATTCCGACGGCAAGCCTGCCGGAATTTCCATCAGCAAATTTGCGTCCGTGAAGGGGCGCGCCGCGGGCAAATCCGCCGGCAAGGGCTGGCCGACCAGCAACGTCAGATAATTTTCCGCCTGCGCCTTCTGGCGCTCGTAAGTGGTGACGCTGATTCTCGCCGTTTGCACCTGGCCTTCCGCCTCGCGCAAATCCAGCGCGCTGCTGGCACCGGCGTTGAACATGGCCTCGTTGAGATCATAAGATTCTCGCACCGCCTGCAACGTCTGACGTGACAACTCCAGCAACTGCTCGGTCTCGCGCCAGGTGAAGTATTCCGTGGCCACGGAGGCCACGAGGGAAATTTGCTCGCTGCGCCGGGCTTCGTCGGTGGCAAAGTATTTCTCCAAAGCCTGCTGATTCAAACTGCGCACCCGTCCCCAGAAATCCAATTCATACGCCGTCGTGCCCAGGCTCGCGCTCCATTGGTTTTGAATGGACGCGCCAGGGCCAATGCCGGCGCCTGCCAGACCCGCCGTGGCGCCGGATATCCTGGAGCGGGTGAAACTGCCGCTGCCGTCAACCGTGGGCAACGACGCGGACCGCGTGACCCGATACTCCGCGCGGCTTTCCTCGACATTAAGGATGGCCACGCGCATATCGCGATTGTTGGCCAGCGCCAACGCAACCAATTTTTTCAGGCGCTCATCCGCGAAGAAATCCGTCCACGCAAGCTCTGCCGCAACCGCTTGGTTCGTGGCGGCCACCCCCGGATATTGCGCCGCCACCGGCGCGGCGGGGCGCGTGTAGCGGGGCATCATCGTGCAGCCGGAAAAGATCAAGGCCGCGCCGGCCAGGGCCAGGTGGCGTCGAAATCGGGTTGCGGCGGCGGGTTTCATGTTGGCAGGTGTGCTCAATTGTCTTCGCCCTGACTATCGCTAAAATCCGGGAGTTTGGCTGCGGATTTGGCATGGAAGGCGGGAATTATGGAACCAAACCGGGACATTCGGGAACGAAACCGGGCGCGCGCTTCCGAATTCGAGGTTGGCGGCCGGAACAGCCCTACCGGAATTCGAGTTTTTGCTGAAGCTCGCGAAGCGGACGGGTGGTGGGATAGTGTTTCCCGTTCTTCAGGACGATGACATTTTCGCCCTTGAACATGGGCTGCAGTTCCTGGACTCGGGCGATATTAACGATGACGGACCGGCTGATGCGCAAAAAGCGCTCCGGCGGCAGGTTGGCTTCCAAGGCGGTAATGGTCTCCCGCAGGACATGGTTTTCCTTGCCTACATGAACCACGGCATATTTGCCGGCCGCCTCGATGGCATCAATATCGTCCACGCTTACGAAGATGACTTTGCCGGGCGTCTTGATCGCGAGCCGGCTTAACTGGGGCACCGGACGTTCCCCGAGGAGATCCAGCAGACGCCGGGCAGTGACGCCAGCTTGTTCGTTGGCGATCAGCTCGCGGGCGCGTTGCAGCGCCTGTTTGAATCGCTCCGGCTTGAAAGGCTTCAACAGATAGTCGAGCGCATGGGCGTCAAAAGCCCGGAGGGCGTGTTCATCGAAGGCGGTGGTGAAAATCACCACCGGGATCAAGCCGTCCGGCAGGCTGCGCAGCACCTCGAAGCCGTCCATTTCGGGCATCTGCACATCCAGAAACAACAAATCCGGCTTGGTTGCCGTGATTTGCGCGACCGCATCGACGCCGTCGTCGCACTCGCCGATGATTTCAAAGTCGGATTCCCCGGTTAACAGGAGGCGGACGCGCTGCCGCGCCAGCGGTTCGTCATCAATGATCAGCGCGCGGATTTTCATGGGGGTGCGGCCGGCATCCCGGTTGGAATCGGCAATGGCTTGGTGTGGTAGGGCACATGAATCTCAACCGTGCAGCCACGCGGTTCGCCCTTGCCAAAGGAAAACTGTTGGTTGGCGCCGTACAGTTCCTGCAGGCGCGCCTGCGTGTTGGCCAGGCCGATGCCGCGCCGTTTTTGACGATCGGCAGTTTCGACCGGTCCCGCGCCGTTGTCCCGCACGATCAGGTGCAGGCGGTCTCCGGCCCGTTTTGCCTGGATGGAAATCAACCCCGGAGACCGGCGCGGCTCGATTCCGTGGCGGATGGCGTTTTCGACCAGGGGTTGCAGAATGAGGGCGGGAATCAGGGCGCCCAAGAGGTCAGTCGGCACATCCTGCTCCATTTGTAGCCGGTCTCCGAAGCGCTTTTTCTCGATGTTGATGTAGGCGCCGATGAATTGCAGTTCGCGGCCAAGGGGAATTTCCTGTTCTTCGACGTCGTCAAAGCAGCGCCGGAGCAGTTCGCTCAAGTCACCGATCATTTCGTCGGCCGCTTTGGGATCGACATAAACGAGGGTGGAGACTGCGTTAAGGGTGTTGAACAGGAAATGGGGATTGATCTGCATGCGCAAGGCCTGGAGTTTGGCGCGGGTGAGCCGCGCTTCCAATTCGGCGGCCCGGCGCTCGCGCTCCTGCGAGCGGCGAAAATTGCTCAGTCCCTGGCACACGCCAAACAACGACCAATAAACCAGAATATCCACTGCCGCCCGCAGGCTGAGAAATCCGTTCGGAGGATGGATTTCCGGTCTGGCGGCCGGCGCAGGGCTGTCCACCTTCCGGGACACCTCGCCGGGCGGCGGAAACGGGGCCGGGATCAGATTGCGAAAGGCGAACTGGCTGATCATCACCACGAGGACGCAGGCCAAAAAGTGCAGCGTCAGGTTCGTCGGAATCCGGCCCCGTTCGAAGGGAAAGCGGAACGAGAAAGCCACCACGGCGGGCATGAACAAAATCCAGAGGCCCCAAAAGAAAATGGCTTGGATGAAAGCCTCTGGCCAGGAAAACGAGCCGACGAGGACGAACTGCGTGGCAAAGAGCAGGACCAAGGCAGCCCAGAGCCCCAGACCCATCGCCAGAATGTACAACTGGCGAAGAGCTGGCTGGAGGGTGATGGTCACTTTCAATTTGGGCGGTTCGCCCGGTCGCCAACCACTGGCGGTACCCTGCAATGATAACCGATCCCTCTTAAGGGGCCAAGGGGTTGGGATGAAACCGACCTTTTGGGGAATGAACCGTATGAAAACCGGCACGAGCCTGTCAGCGCGTGTTCCCATTGAAGTTCCAAGCCGGCTGGCTCTTTCGGAAATCCGCGTCACTGTCTGCCAATAAGTTCTTGTATCGCAAAATAATTTGCGACACAGTGACGCGTCATTTTTTCGTCATGTTGTCATTCAAAAATAAGATTCTATTCGTCGGCTATGGCGCCGTTGCGCAATGTACGTTGCCCATCCTCGCCAAACTGATTAACACCCCCCCAAAAAACATCACGGTCATGGATTTCGAGGACCGCCGCGCGGTGCTCGCCCCTTGGATTAAACGCGGCGTCAAGTTCACCTCCCAGCGCATCACGCCCGACAATCTCGGCGCCCTCCTCGGCAAATATCTCGCCGCCGGCGATCTCCTGATTGATCTCGCTTGGAATATCGAGGCCGCCGAAATCCTCCAATGGTGCCACGACCACGGCGTCCTGTACGTCAATACGTCCGTGGAGCTCTGGGATCCCTACGAGCATTCCCTCAATGCCCCGCCCCAGAAAATGACCCTCTATTGGCGGCACATGAACCTCCGCCGCATGGTCTCCCAGTGGCCCCAGCCCGGCCCCACCGCCGTCCTCGAACACGGCGCCAACCCCGGCCTCATCTCCCATTTCACCAAGCAGGCCCTCCTCGACATCGCCCGCCGCGCCCTCAAGGACAAAAAATTCACCGGCCGCGCCGCCGAGGAAGTCCAGCAGTTCGCCGCCGACCGTAAATTCAATTTCCTCGCCCAGAAGCTCGGCGTGAAGGTCATCCATTGCAGCGAACGCGACACCCAGATCACCAACCGACCCAAGGAAGTGGACGAATTCACCAATACCTGGAGCGTCGAGGGCTTCCGCGAGGAAGGCACCACCACCGCCGAAATGGGCTGGGGCACCCACGAAAAGCAGCTCCCCCCGCTCGCTTTCGAACATACGGAAGGCCCCCGCAACCAAATCTGCCTCGCCCAGATGGGCATCAACACCTGGGTCCGCTCCTGGGTCCCCAATTACTGCATCCATGGCATGGTCGTGCGCCACGGCGAAGCCTTCACCATCTCCGATCGCCTCACCGCCTGGAAAAAAGCCCGCGCTGTCTATCGCCCCACCGTTCATTACGCCTACTGCCCCGCCGACGTCGCCATCGCCTCGCTCAACGAGCTCCGCGGCTACGATTACCAACTCCAGCCCCGCGCCCGCATCCTCACCGATGACATCACCAGCGGCTCCGACATCCTTGGCGCCCTCCTCATGGGGCACCCCTATAATGCCTGGTGGACCGGCAGCGACCTCAGCATCGAGGAATCCCGCCGCCTCGTCCCCCACCAAAACGCCACCACCATGCAGGTCGCCATCTCCGTCGTCGCCGCCGCCATGTGGATGATCGAAAACCCCGAACGTGGCGTCCTCGTCCCGGACGACCTCCCGCACGATTTCGTCCTAAAAATCGCCAAGCCCTACCTCGGCAATTGGATCTCCAAGCCGTCGGATTGGACCCCCCTCCAGCACCAGCCCAACCCGTTCAAAGGCTTTAACCGGCCCGATCTCGACTCGAAGGACCCCTGGCAGTTCAAAAACTTCGTCGTCAACAACCACGCCAATGGCGCGGCCAAATCCTGAACCGCATGCCGGGACGCCCTCCCATCACCCATGACCTTGGCCCCGCGGCGCCGTCCGCGGGCCATTCGTCATGCGCGTCCCGTTCCCCATCCGGAAATCCCCAATCCTATGATTTCTCCCACCGCCCTTAAAAAACTTGCCGCCAAACACGGCACTCCCCTGTTTGTCGTGGACCACGCCGAACTCCGCGCCAACTACGCGATGTTCAAAAAGTATCTCCCCCGCATCCAGGCCTATTACGCCGTCAAGGCCAACTCCGATCCCGCCATCGTCAAAACCTTCCACGACGCCGGCGCCAGCTTCGACGTCGCCTC
>Ga0182030_10010636_pt1 | contig 18645 bp, 32 predicted proteins | sample 812S3MmetaG_FD_121299 | JGI IMG/M metagenome (GOLD analysis project Ga0182030, IMG submission 121299) | Permafrost microbial communities from Stordalen Mire, Sweden - 812S3M metaG (Illumina Assembly) | ecosystem: Environmental > Terrestrial > Soil > Wetlands > Permafrost | place: Sweden...
CAGACGGATTTAGTTCGGGGCTCGGGAATATCAACTACGGCCAAGCGGGCGGCAATCCCGGCGTTTGGTCCTTTACGAATGTCGGCTTCAGCGGGAATATGACGTATGACTTCGGGGCTTTCGACGCCGGGGCCTCGACAAGTTATGACCTCGTTCGATTCTCGACGATGGCTTTTATCTATAGCGGAAGCGTCCCCAATGACGGCCCCTCGGTCTTCTATGTTGACGGTTCCTCGGGAAATATCACCGATCAAAACGGAAACCTGACGATTCAAAGCATCGACGTCGAAACGGGCGGCACGATCATCACCCCGGCATTGCAACTCGGAACGGGCGCCGTGACTTGGTTTTATTGCTCGGGCTCAACGGGCGCCCTGCAAGACGGCACCTTGTCGCGGGGCGCGGGCTCGACCGCCGTCGGCTCGAATTGCGTCGGCGGCACTTGGACCGCGACCTCTGTCAAGTCTCAGTAAGCCATGAGCAACGGGGAAATAATCGTCGCCCTCATTTCCACAATAGGCCTATTGGTCACGGCCGGAATGGGATTCATCTTGTCGGGCGTCTCTGACTCGGTGAAGGCAGTATCGAAATCCGTCGAGGGCGTCTCGACCCGCGTCGGCAAAATTGAGGAAGCCTTGATAAATAAGGCTCTAACCAGGTCATGACCATTACGACCCTTTGGAATTTATTGAAAATAGGTGATACAATTGACGCGGATGTGACCCAGGGAGAAATTATGAACGCCACGACCCCCGCTTGGAAGACCGCCGCTTTCTGGCTCCACGTTTTCGCTCAGGTCCCGACCGTCGTCGCCTACTTCCTCGGCGCCTCCAATCCCATCGTCATCGCCGTCGGGGCCGCCGCCGGGCTCTCGACCGTGATTTACAATCTCGCTCAGGCGCACGTTTCGGCCATCGCCTCGGTCACGACCGCCGTAAACGCTTCGACGGCGGCCCTCTCGGCTCTTGCCGCCGCGAACCCGGCGCCCGCCGCCGCCGCCCCGGCCGCTGCAGCCCCGGCCGCCGCCGCCCCGGCCGCCGTTCCTCCGGCGTCCGCTCAAGGCGGGGTCAACGGCAATGCTTAACCCTCGCGCCGTTTTCTTTTCCTTGGCGATAGTCTTCGGCACCGCCGTCAATGCGGCGATGAGCCCGGCCGAAGTGGCCGCCGCGAAGGCCCGCGCCAACGCGACCGTCGCCCGCCTCTCGAAGTGGGCCGCGATGCAAAATCTCGCCCCCCGCCCCGCCGTCCCCCATGGTCCCGCGTCCCGCCTCGCCGCCGAAAAGGATCTCGCCGCGAAGGGGCTTGCCCGTCACAAGCCCGGCGCCCGCCCGAAGCCCTACGACAAGGCCGCGAAGGCCCTCGAAATGCAAAAGCTCGCGGGCCGCAAGGCCGCGAACAAAGCCGCCATGGCCGCGATGGTTCGGGCGAGCAAGAGCGCCCCCGCCTTCGGCGCCAATCCTCATAAGAAATGACGTTCGCCTACCCCGCCGCAATCCAGGCCGCCGCCGCGAAGCTTGGGGCCCCTTACCTCTTTGGCGGGAAGTGGATAAAGCCCGACGGCTCTGTAGAGATTGGGGGCGGCATTGATTGCTCGGGGCTCTCTCGGTGGATAGCGGCCGGGTTCGGCTCGACTCTTCCTGATGGCGCCCAGGCTCAATTTAGAGTTTGCATCAAGCTTCCCGCCTCGCTCCAATCTGACCCGCCCGCCGGGGCAATCGGTTTCTTTGACCCCGAAGCCGCCCCCGATTTGGTCGATCATGCCATTACCTCAATGGGCGCGGGCGTCGTCATCGAAGCTCGCGGGGCGCCATATAACTGCGTGATTTGCCGCCCCGTCGCCGCATGGCTCGAGCAGCCCGGCTTCCTTGGTTTCTACTGCCCGCCGGGGCTTAACCTCTCGGCGCCGGGGACGCCTTAATGGACCTCGAAAAAATACTTCGCATGGGGTATTGGGGCGTCGGCATCGTCGGTTGGATTGCTGTGATTGAAGCTTGCATCGCCGTCATGAAGGCTCAGTCTTGATTAAATTTCTCCGCGAAATCTGGCTCGCGTTTTTCGCTCCGGCTGGCGAGATTTGCGCCCCTTGGTCCGAAATGGAAAGGCGAAATCAGCGTAATGCGCCCCGCCCTCATCCTCGCGGGATGCTCGCTATGATGGAACGGCTCGGGCGGCGGCCGTGAAAATAACTCCCGAATGGCTCGCGGTGACGGACCATTGCCCCGACGGCCGGGCTTTCGGACTCTCGATGATTCCGAAAGCGGGCTTCGAGCTCGCCGAGTGCTGGCCGTTAATCACTCGCCCCGATTGGATTATCTCGCTCGCCGTCAAAGCGGGCGCCCTCACGTATGAGCGGGCCCGCTTCGTCATCGTTAAGGTTTTGACCGATCACGCCTTGGCGCTTGACGACACCGCTACTCTCGGGGCCCTCTCCGACCTCCGCGAATCACCGATGACGCGGCTCTCGAAGCTCCGCGCCATCGTCGCGGATGGGGCCTATGTTGCTATCGCGGTCATGAAGGACACCGACTTGGCGCACCGCCTGAACTCGGTCGGCCAACTCATCACCGCCGAGCAAGCCCGTTCGGCGGGCCATGCCGACGTCGCCTTGACCCGCTTGCAGGGGGCGGCGTTCTCGCTCGGGCTCTCGCTCTCGCATACCGTCGCGAGCGAGCGCATCAAAGAACTGATGTTCGCTTTTCACGCTCAGGATGCCCGCGAAGAAAAACAAGTGCAAGCGGTCAGGTCGGGAGTCCCCTTATGAAAAATCCTTTTGCCGCGAAGCCGTCGGCCCCCGATTCGGCCCCTCTCCAAGTCAAGCTCGAATTGTGGCCCGCCGCGTTTCGGGGCCGTGCGACCGTGACCAAAGACGGGAAGTACCGCGATATAGAAATATCGGCGACCTATATGCCCGCCATCGTCAATTTCCTCAAGCTCGCGGGCGTCATTTGAGAGTCACGGGCACGAATGTCAAAGTGCCGATGGGATTTCTCGACGCGGACGATGCTCGCTCGGAAGTCTTGCCGTCGGGCCCGATATGCGCGAAAAGCGCGGGTTGTTTCGAGCCCGCTCGCCACGCTGGCGATTGCGTCTCTTTTTTTGGGGACGTCCTGACGCTTGCCTCGCGCAAGACGAAAAAGAAAAAACGCGGGTCTTGATAAATCGCGGAATCGGGTTATAATAACCCCATGACCCGGCAAAGGGTAGGCAAAGAAATAAATCCGGCGGCTCGCGCTCTCCTCTCTTTGCCGGGATAGAGTGCGGGCCGCCCAATTTTTAGGCAAAGAAAAGGCAAAGGAGAACACCGATGAAAACAAAAACGACGCACACGCCGGGGCCGTGGCAGTTCGGAGGATTCGGCGCGGTCTACGGACCCGGCACGACGCCCAACGTGCTACCCAATTCTCTCCCGACGGCGACGTTTATAGCGACGGCCGAAATGGGAGGCGGTCTTACCCAGGTTCACTCAAAAGAGGAGCGCAACGCAAACGCCCGCCTCATCGCCGCCGCGCCGGAACTGCTGGCGGCTCTAAAAGGTTTGGTGGATGCCATGGACGCCGACTTGACCATTAAGCGCGGTCCCGCATCCCCTTACCCGTTTGAGCGGAAGAACGCCCGCGCCGCCATCCTCCGAGCGGAAGGCCCCAAGTGAAAACCCCCGATCAGCAGTTGCCGGGCCCTTGGCAGTATTTCCCCGTTCAGGGGCGCCCGGCTTGGTTCATATCAAGCCGCTCGACGCCTGACCCGCTCCAATGCGTCGGATACATCATGAATGAGCAGAGCTCGGCGCGACTCGTCGCCGCCGCACCCGACCTGTTGGCAGCCGCCCGCCGGGCCGTCTCGGCGCTCGCCGCCAATGGGGCGCCGAATTGCGAAGCCGCGAAAGAACTTCGCGCAGCTATTGCCCGTGCCGAAGGTGTACGCCGATGAAAAAAAAGTTCCGACCGCTCGAACTCCTGAGCATGGGCCAATCGCTTTTGGCTCGGAGACTCTCGGTCTTGGAAGAAAATGAATTGGACTGGAGTGTTTATCTCTCCGGCCCAAATAGAAGGGGCTTGCCTGTTGTTACCATTCGGACGCTCGCCATCCGACACGTTCTTAATCTCCTCGGAGAAAAACCATGATGACCCCAAAAGCCGCCGCCGCCGTCCTCCGTACCCTCGCCGAAGGCGAAGCCAAGAAAGGCCGTATGCTCGCCTATAACCTTCGCTCGTCTTGGGCCTATTGCCCGTCATGCGGCACGGCTCAAATGCACGACATGACCTTCGACTTTACGGCCATGGATGGGCGCACGGCCGACGGAAACGACGGCCTCCAAATGATTTTCTACATCAACCATCCGTCAATCGCTCGCCGCTGCCTTTGGGGCTTCGCGGGCGTCCCCGCTCAAGGCCCGATGGCCGCCGCGATTCTCAACGCGGGCGAAGCTCTCCAAGTCCTGACCCTCGAAGAAAAAATGTTGGGGCGTCAGTCTTAGATTTTCGATGGCTCTGGAAATATGGTGAATCCCGCCATACCCCAGGTTAGCGCCTGGGACCCTTGGGGGCGTTTTTTTCTTGACTTCAAATTGACTCCCGTGCTATTCTAATTTCCGCGCTACCCCCGCCGCCGCGCCAAGGGCCAGGACCCAAGGCGACGGCGGCGGGGGGTCCTTCCTGGGGGATTCATGGAAAAAGGCAAAGACGACTCGCCGAGACTTCCGCTCTCTGACGTTTCCGCTTCCCGCCAATATAGAAAGCTCGTCGTCGTGACCGTCTCCCGCCTAGACGTTTCAAATCCCGGCGTCCCTCCCCTTCCCTCCCCGGCCGTAGACCATGACGGAATTTTGAAGCGCGAAGCCCGTCAATACTTCGCCGCGCTCGAAAGCGAAAATCGGCCGCGCATCGCGGGCGAGCATGATTGTTGGGAAATGTGGGGGCCCGGCGTTCCTTGTCTTCACCCCGACGGGCTCGGGCACTTGGGGCCTCACGGAATGTCGAAGTGTTGAATCTGTTTCGGGCCGGGGCCGTCTCGAAAGAGGTTTTGCGCAATATCTCGGTTGCCCAGGGCGTCCAATCGACGCTGCCCGGCGAATTATTCCATCTCGACGAAAGGCCCGCCCGGCGCTTCGATTTGTTCGGCGAGTCGGTCGGTTCCGTCGGCGAAATAAATACGAACATGGAAACCGCGCACCACTTAATTTCAGGAAAAGTTTTTATCGTCAATAGCATCGAAATAAAAACCGCCTATCATTCCCCGTCGGGCGTCGTCGGCGTTTGCTCGAAATGCGGGGCGCCTTGGTCCCCCCGCGTCGTTTGCGATTATTGCGGCTCCGAGCGGATGAATTCTGTCGCCGCTCACGGCTCGATTCACGGCGCCTCTTACTTCGAAATTAATTCGTGCCGCTATCACACCGCGAAAATTTGGGGCCCGCTCACGGCTCATATCATCGCTCCGGCCCTCGTCATCCCAACGCAAACTTTCTTCCGTCTCCATGTCGTATTGGACCGCGAGGTAAATTTTATTCTCGCCATATTGCGCGGCGTCGAAGTCCGATTGATGAGCGCATGAAGTTGCGTACACTGTGCCCTTTCGCTCACGGCCGAAGCGGAATTCTCTGTGTCGGTTTTAGAAATTACGGCTGTCGGAAAAGCCGCCCATCTATTCGCGCCCCGAAGCTGATACGATTCTCGGCCGCCGAACGGGAACGCCTTTTCAGTGAAATAATTGAGTCGGTCGAGACTCGCTCTCAACTCCTGTTCCATATAGCATCGGCGCCGTCGGCTCGCCGTGCGAAGCGCGGCGGCCGGGCCGTTGGGTTTATTAATACGTACATATCTCAACGCAGGGGGGCACGGCCTTGACCTCCTCTTGGTGGGAAACCGCGCCCTTTGTCGCCAGTAAAGACGGCGTTTTTGTCCCAACAATTACGTCGGAAAAAGCGTCATTATTCTCGGAATTCGAGCCCATAAAATCCTCGGTAATGTCAGGTATGCGGACGGCGACGAAAGAACACTTATCGAACGCGAGCCCGACCGGGCGCCGGGACCCAAAAGACAAGACCGAATTGAGGGCTTACGTCCATCGCCGAGACGTTATTTTGAAAATGACGGGAATTCGCCAGGGGCCGGGGAACTCGGGCGCGGTTCGCGGCGAGATTCGCGGCTTCACCCATCAAAGCCGCCGCCGCCTGACGCATTTAGCGCGAAACACCGCCGACCTCTGGACGGGTTTTTTGACCGTGACGTATCCGGCCGACTTCCCGACCAACGGCCGGGAAGTAAAGCGGCACCTGAACTCTCTTTGCTCTTGGCTTCGTCGCCGTCGAGTCGCCTATATTTGGATACTCGAATTTCAGGAACGGGGCGCCCCGCATTTCCATTTCCTGATTTCGGGTTGGCTTGATAAAAAAGAAGTCGCCCATCGTTGGGCCGCGATTGTAAATCCTATTTTCCCCTCTGAACGGGAAAAATTATTGACGGCTGGAACTCGAATCGAAGCCGTGAAAAATCCTGACCAAGTGGGCGGCTATCTCTCGACGTACATGGCGAAGATTGAGCAAAAGAAAGTCCCGGCCGGATACAAATCCGTCGGCCGTTTTTGGGGCGCCTCTCGAAACGTCCAAAGGCTGCTCTCTGAAATGGGGGCGAAGACGGCCGGGGCAGACTTGGCCCTCACTTGGAAATCAGCCGTCACGCGGGCTCGGGCGGCCTCGGCGGCGGCTCGCGCCGAACGCGCCGGCTCTGAGCGGGCCGTCTCGTCTCTACGTGTCGCTGTGTGGGCCGGGGCCGCGTGTCGAAGCGACCTCGACGCGGCCCGCGCTTCGCTCTATGAGTCCGTCGTCAAGGCTCAGGCCGCCCATGCCGGGGAACTCATCGCCTGTATGGTCTATCGCGAGCGCGAAAAAGTAATGTCGGAAAAATTGAACCCGAAGACTCTTTACCGCTCGAAGGGGCTCTACGCGGACGCCTCCCGCGCCCTTCGCGTCATGCGGAAATGGTATGCGGGACATTGTAAGAGCGGGGCTCGGGGAATCGGTTTCAAGTGGAAATGGCGCGGGCAGGGTTTTATTCTATGCGACGGGACGAACCTTTTTAATTCCCTACTCCGGCAATCGGTCTTGCTCGACTCCGGCCGCGACCTGTGGAAAGAGTGGGACGGAAAAAAAGACGCGGCCCCGGTCTTCGTTACTCCGTCTCAACGCCTTGACCTTCAAGGGCAAATGCTAATCAACGGAGACGTCGAAAAACTTTATCCGAACGGAGATTTTAAGTGAATAAACAATATATGGAACTCGTCGAAGCCCGTCGTATCTTTTGGTGGATAAATGAATCTCTGGAAAACAATCTGATTCGGAGTGAACTTGCGGGTATTGGGAACTTGACCGATACTTTTGTCAAAAAACCAATCGCGGAAATAGCGGCCCAGGCCGAACAGCTTTGGGCCGAACGCGAGGGATTAGCCTAATGTTCTCCGTCCAGCTTCGCTTTGATTGCGATTTCAAAAACGCAAAATATTTTTCAAAGACGATCATTGGACGAATCGGCGCCCTCTTCTATATTTTTTATCTGCTCTCTCGGAAATGGAAGCAATGCGAGAACTGTAAGAAAAACGGATGGATATTTATTGGGCCGAAAATCGAGGTCAAATTTTAGAATGAGAGAAGCGGGCGAGAGGGATAAATGAAGATCACCGACAAGCCATGCCGCGCCATTCTTGGAGTTGGCCCAGGCCATCAAAGCAAGGCCCAGTGCGAACGGCGAGGGAAACATATCCAGCATTGGGACTCGAACATGGGCTACTACTGGACGAGGCAGAAGTTCAGCGGCTACTTTGACGACTCCCCCGAAGAACAACTGTCTGACGCCGCCATCCGAGCGGGGAGGAATAAAATATGAGCTACTTTACCGAAGGCCCGGAAGGGCGAGACACCGAATACTGCGAACCTCACGATGAGGTCAAGACGAACTGCGCGGCTTGCCTCCGCGCCTCCAACGCCGCCATCAAAGCGGAGAACGAGGCGTTGAAGAAGGAGCGGGATGATGCCATGAAGAGAGAACGCACCTCGGTCGAGAAAATGAATGTCGCGGGCGAGGTTAATTTTAGAATGATGAAAAGAATTGGGCTCGTCATCGCGGGGGCTAACCTCGGCGAAGTGTATGCAGATTTCGCCATACGTCACGGCTGCAATTTTATGACGACGCTTGATAGATTGGTTCTTTTAGCGTCCTCGTTTCTGATATATTTCATTTGCTCGATATGACGAAAAGGCATTGAAGTTTTGAAGCCTTTAAGAGTATCATTCAAGCCGTGAACGGGGATTTATTGGCTCTCGTCTTGGCCGCCGCAAGCGCCCTCGCCGTCGCTTTGTTGGGCGCTTTTCTGACTCTTCGTGGGACGGCCCCTGAAGACACCGCCCCGAAAACTTACTCAAATCACGGGGCCGAATGAAGAAAACCCGCGACGTCGTTCGCCGTTGGATGAGAGGTATGCTTGACCGCCTCCGCGAACACACCGAAGGCGGGGCCCCTGAGATAATCGCTCTTATGGGAAAGCTTGACCGGGGGGAATGGAACTGGACCGGGCCGCAGCCGTTCGGCTGGCAGAAATCGAAGCGCAAGCCCGCCGCCTCCGCTCGCTGATAGATTAGCCGCGCCCCTTTGGAAAGGGCGATAAGGGCATCCCATGGCGCTCAGCGCGACAAGCCCCGGCTAGTACCCCCCGCCACTTCTAAAACTCCCGAAGCCTTCCCGCTACAATCGGGCATGGCTAAACGACAGAAGACCGATACCTCTTCCGCGCCGACACTTGAAGCGACCCGCCTTGAAGTAGAAGAACTCGAAGCCCTCCTATCCCGACAGAAGAAAGCCCGCCGCGCTCTCGCCGAACTCTCGGCCCAGGCCGCCGAAGACGTCGAGCAAATCACCGATGACGTCTCGGTTCCCGGCTCGGAAATCATCAATAAGGTGATGGCCGAAATGGGCGGCGATGGCTCGATGGGGATTTACAAGAATGAGGGCGACACCGTTCAGAACGTCGGGATGTTCGATCTTGTCGAGAATTGGGAATCCCTGCTTATGTCCGTTCAGAAAGCCAAGGGCCCCGGCATTTACACGATCAAACTCCGCGACGGCTCCGGCGCCGTCGTTAAGTCCGTCACCCGGTCATTTGACCCGGTGACGACCGCTCCGGCGGGCCCCGTCGCCGCCGCGAACTCGGACCTGTTGACTCTCTTCGCGAGCATGAACAAATCGGCCGAAGACCGGGCGGCCCGGCTTGAAACCGCGCTTGAACATTCCAGGGTCGAAACCGCCCGCATCCAAGGCGAGTCGAGCAAGATGATTTTCGAAGTCCTCAAGGGCCAGTCGGGCGGCTTCCTCAAAGAAATCATCCCGCTCATGCCCGTCATCACGGAACTCGTCAAGGCCTTGCGTCCGAAGGAAGACAAAGACCCGCTCGAAAGGCTGCTCGATCTTCAGGAGGTTATGGAAAACCTCAAGGGCGATAAAGTCGAGCCCTCGGGCACCGTGGATAAGGTGATAGCGGCTCTGGCCGGGGCCTTGGCGCCCGCGACCGGGGCGGCCTTGGGCGCCATGGCGGGGGCTCGCCGCCGCCCGCAGGGCCCCATGCCTCCACAACTGCCCCAGGCAGCCGCGAAAGCCGTCGAAGCGGCCCGGCAGCCCCCGCCCGCCGTTGTGCCCGTCCCGGCCCCCGTTCTTCCTCCCGAAGTGGCAGCGGCTATCAATAGCGCCAAGGGGAAGACCGAAGGGGCCGCGCCCGCGCCTGAGTCCGCGAGCGTCGTCGTCGAATTGACGGGAAGCGCCAACGCGGAACCCTCCACGGAGAAAAAAGAAGTGATGAGCCTCGAACCCTACGTTGAAAATTTCGTCACCGCCATCAACTCCGGCGCCAACCCCGAAGCCGCCGCCGACTTCATCTATAAAAACGCGGCCGACAAGGGTCAGGATTCCGTCATCCGTCTCGCGGTCGAGCAAGGCGATTGGGCCGCCGTCGTTCGCGACCCGCGCTTGGTCGGCCATCAAGAATGGATTACGCGCCTTCATGCCAAGCTGTCGTCTTTGATTGAGGAAGAGGCATCCGAACTTGCGGCAACAGACGACGGCGAGTAATGGGGCCTTCGAAGGGCTCTCGCAAAAAATCGCGGAGATAACGCGATTCTATGAAGACTCGCTTTCTCATCCCGACGTTCGCGCCCTCGCCGAAGCCCTCGCCTATGACGATCACGGCTCGGTTGACGTTGTAGGATTCTTCAACCATCTAAAGTCGCTCGTTCGCTACCTTCCCGACCCGACCGGGGTCGAATTCATCAAGGCCCCTTGGGCGATGGTCAAGGAAATCCAGACCGTCGGCAGCGCCACGGGCGATTGTGATGACTTCGCCGCCCTCGCTTACACGCTCTTGCACTCGGTGGGCGTCGAAGCGGAACTTTATGTTGGTTGGTATGACAACGCGGCGAATCCCTCTCATATCTTCGTGGGGATTCCCGAAAAATCCGGCGCCTATCGCGCCTTCGATCTTGTCGCAAATGCATACGGTCAGACGAAAGCGGGCTTAACGGGGGTCAAGTCTTATGCCTGAATCTCGCATCGTCACGCTCGCCGACGGTCCCGCCGCCTCGCGCCGTCGCTCCGGCGTCATCGTCATGAGCCCCCGCGCTCATCGCGAATTGCAAGCGAAGATTTTTGGCCTCAGTTCTGACCAACTCGGCAAGGCGGGAACCCCGGTGGGCTGGCTCTCATTCACGGATTGGCTTAAACAAGTTCAGGGCGCGACGTATGACCCTCACTCGGGTCAATGGATAGGGCAAAACGTCTATAACGACAACCTCGACGACGAAAACTATCAAGCCTGGGTTGCCTCCCTCCCGACGTCGGCGCCCGCCGCCGCCGCCCCGGCGCCGTCGCCTATCCTCCCTATCCTGACCGTCGCGCCGACCCCCGCGCAGAACGCAGCCGCCTCGGCCGCCGCTGCAGCCGCCGCCGCCGCCGACGCGGCACAGGCCCCCGTGAACGGGCGAGATTATGGAAGCGCGGGCACCGCCGGACAAACCCCGACCGCCATTCCCGCCGCGACCGGGCCGGGTTATTACGCGAGCATCGACACCGCCGCCGCTCAGGACGCGGCCCAGGACCCTCACGCGGCGGGCGCCCCGCTCGGCGATTTCTTTTCATCGGGCCGCCGCCGCTCCGGCGTCGTCGTTCGCAATTCCCGGCCGGGCGCCGTGCCTCGCGGGCCGTCCGCGTCCGTCCAATCCCTCGCCGAAAACGTCGCGGAATGTTGCGACGACGAAGACGAACAGTTATCGGCCGGGCAAGCTTACGAAAACCTCGCGGCCCTGACCCTCGCCCGCAAGCTTCGCAATCCTCGCCCCATCGGCAACGGCGAGCGCAAGAAAATGCTGCGCGATGCCGGGATGCCGGGCGTCTTCTACGCCAACCCCGCGACCGAAGCGATTTTTTCAAGCCCCGCCGAATCTCTCGGAAAGGGCGGCGTGATAGGCTCGATCACTCACGCCGTGACCCAGGTCACGAACACCGTTAAGCAAGTCGCGGCCCCGGTCACGAATATCGTGAACGACGTCACCCATACCGCCGTTTCGCTCGTCCATTCGACCGCCACGGCTGTTCAGGGCGTCGGCCAGGCCCTCTCCAATGCCGACGTCGGCATAGCGAACGGCCTCGCGGGAAGCCTGAGCAAGTTCGCGTCGAGCCCCGCCGCGCTCTCGGCCGTCGGCGGGGCGCTCGGCATCCCGATTCCCGGCCCCATGGGGGCGCAGGGCGCGAGCGGTTCGGGCCCCGCGCCGTCTTATGATCAGTACGGAAACGAATTACCCGCCGCGCCCGCGACCAACTGGGCCCCGGTACTACTGTTGGGCGGGGGCGGGCTCCTCCTATACTTGCTCACATCGAAGCGAAGATAGAAAAAATGGAAAACGGAATAGCCGCCGTCGAAGACTATCAAGATGCCTCGGGGCTCACGTTGAACCAGGGCGCCTCCGCGAAATACGTCGCCCTCTCTCGCGGCTCGAAGTCCCCGGCGAAGTCCTCTTCGAATCTCTTGAAATATGGGGCCGCAGCTATCGCCCTTGTCGCCGTCGTCTTCGTCCTCGGGGGGAAATAAGATGCCAAAGCCTCCGGCCTTCAACCCCGGCGCTCTCCATGACCTCGACCGCGTGACGGTCGGCCAAGTCATCGTCCCCGGCTCGACCATGTACGATTGGACGCGCAAGGGCGGCAGGGGAAACGACGTCCCCGCCGTCGGCGGCTATCCCTCCGGCGCCCCCAATGGCCATTGGGGCGGCCTCTCGACCTATCTCGGCGACGACGCGGCCCCGCTGCAGCCCGGCATGGCGCTATTGCTTATGGTCGGCGCCTCGGCCGCCCTTTACTGGCTCGCGAACTACTCGAGGGGGGCCCGCTAATGGCTTACCGTCGCCGCCGCCTCAAGAATCCCGGCGTGACGCAAGCCCTCTTCGCGACCTTGATGCCCTATGCCGTCTTGGGGGGCGTCGGGTTCTTCGTTTATCAGAAATACTTTGCGGGCGCCCCGGCCCCCGACACGACCCAGGGAAGCGCCAGCACGGACGCGGGCGCGACCGTCTCGGCTTTAATTTCGAACCCCGGCGCCGAGACGACCGTACTCGGAAATGACCTGAGCAACACCGCCTCGGGAATCACGGGCCTTGTGTCCAGTGGGATAGACTCGCTCGAAAACGGCGTCAACTCGTTCTTTCAAAATCTATGAGAAAAAGAAACCGCCGCGCTCGCCGCTCGCATCGCAATCCGCGCCTCGCGTCTCGTCGCGGCCTCGGAGATGCCTTCTACAACATTCTGACCATCGTCGCCCTCGCGGGCGGCGGCCTCGTCATCTACAAATCTTACGGCGCCCTCTCTTCCGGCTCGGGCTCCGACAACCTGAGCGCCCGCCTCGGCGCCCGCCTCGGCGGGGCCCGCCTCCGGTAAAGGGGAGAACATATGGCCTATCGAAGCCGCCGCCGACGCCTGAGCAATCCCCGCCGCCGGGGCTCCATGCTTTCCAATATCCTCCCGCTCGCTTTGGTCGGCGGGGCCGGGTATTATTTTTATTCTCAGTGGGCGGCCGACAACCCCGACGCGGCGAGCGGCACCATCGAAACCCGCCTCTCCGGTTTTTTCTCCGGCATCGTCAACACCGTGCAAGGCGCTTTCTCGAACCTGACCGGGGGCGCGGGCTCGCCGACGAACGGCGAACCTTCCATGGATTCGACGTCGGGAATCTCGGGCCTGATTTCCTCCCTCGAAAACGGGGTCACGGGAAACTGATATGGCAATGAAGGGGCACAAGCCCGCTTGCAAATGCGTCGGCTGCTCGGCGGCGACTCGCCGCCGGGGCATGGCCGCGCTCGGGACTGTGCCCAATCGCCGCCGCAAGGGTTCGAAGGCAAACCCTCGCGGCCGAAAGCGCGGAACGGCCGGGTATGCGAAAAGCAAGGCTTTCGCGAAGCGCATCAAAAAAATGTCGCGCAAGTACGCGAAGAAGATGCAGAAATTTTATCCCAAGGCTCGCTCTTTCAATGGAAAAAAGAAAAACGGACCATTCGGGCGCAGCACGGCGGTCACTTGGACGCGCAAGCCCAACCGTCGGCCGCTCACCCTTTGGGGCCGAAAAGCCAATCCCGAAACCGGGGCTACCTTTATCGGACGCGCCCCGACTCTCACCGTCTCGGGTCATGGTCATTTCCAATTTCCGCGAGGAGTCTTGCGGGCTGCCCCCGACAAAAGAAGCGTTTATCTGGACCTCGGCGGTGATAAGGCACCGCCCGTCGGCTCCCGCGTTACCCGCGTCGAATATGACGACCCCGTGAAAGCCGTGGAAGCGTACAAGGAAATTGGACGGTTCCGGCACGATTGCGCGGACCCATTCATAGTCGGCCCCGCCGCTGGCGGGACTGTCTTGCTTTCGAGCAAGTCTATCGCATGGAAGAGGGAATAAAATTATGACCGCAACTCTCGATTCGCTGCAAGCGTCCATCAATGGCCTTTGGTCGAAGGTGAAGACCATCTACGTCCCGCCCGCTTCCGTTTTGACCGCCATTTCCGAAGGCCGCAAAGAACTCGGTTGGGAGTCGGGGTATCTGTCACTCGCCGATGCCAACTCGACCGCGAGCCCCATTCTCGGAATCACCGTCAACAACGACGCGGATTTCGTCGGCAAGCGGGCCTATCTCTTTCAATGCGGCCCGGCGGGCGCGGGAATTCCCGTGCCGCCTTCCGTCACTTTCCAGATTCGCGACTCGGCGACCGGGGACACGTTCCTACGCACCCCGGGAAGCCCGGCCGCGTTCCTGACGCAGCCCTACAACCCCGGCTCTCAACTCTCAACGGGCCGTTTCCTCATGGCCGACAAGGGTTGGCCCGCTCCTCATATCCTCAAGAAAGGCTCGACCGCCTTTTTTGAAATCAACAACCCGACTGGCTACGTCTTTGTCGGTGACTTATACATGGTCTATGAGGGCTACCGCCTCTATGCCGGGGAATCCGAGCCCGTCCCCCCGACGATTAAAGGACAGGTCGAGCCCTTTTCATGGAACGGCTCGCTGGTCGTTCCCGGCGGCCTCGCGGCGGGTCAGCAGATTTTGGGCGTCATCACCATGCAGGGGTTGGACTCCAACCGCTACATTCTGAAAAATGCGAGCATCGTCGCGACCGGGATTCCTAATCCCGTTGTCCCGGCGGGCGCGACCGTCCCTGTCCAGCTTTTCCCCGAAGACGTCTTGTTGGTTCAAATTCAGGACACGTACCAACAGAATAAATTCTGGGGCCGCGTCTCCTCGCCGCCGATGGCCGGGCAGTTCTTCCCGGCCAAGGCCCTCACCGTCGGCGGCACGGGCGCCCCGTGGGCTTGGCCCCGCTTCGTCCAGGGCTCCGACACCATCTTCGCGACCATCTACGGCGACCCGGCCGCTTGGGCGGGCTCGGCGCCGGGCACCATCGAACTTCAATTGAACGGAGTGCGAATCTATGGCTAATCGCCTTTGGCTCGTCAACGGAAAGACTCGTCTACTCAAAAATAAAAATAGGAGAACCAACACCATGGCTCGAAAAACCCGCCGCAATGCGCGAAGGGCCCGGCGGGCTTCGCGCCACGCGAACCCCGTCAGTCGCTCTCGTCGCCGCAATTCGTTCAGCCTCTTCAAGCGCCGTCACGCAAACCCGGCGCTTGAGGGCCTCGCCTCCTCGCTCATCGCGGGCGGGGCGGGCTACGTCATCTCGAAGGGAATCAGCGTGTGGGCCGATCAGTATTTGCCCGCGTCGGTTCCTCAGCCCGCCCTCATCGGCGCGGGCGTCTCGGCCGTCGCCGCCGTCTTCGTCTCCGAGAAATTCTTGCAGGGCCGCCCGCGAGTCGCCGCCGCCGTTCAGGTGGGCGCGATGATTCCGGTTGCGGAAGAACTCATCAAGATGACCCCGCTCGGGCCGATGCTCGGACTCTATGAGTCCGCGCCGTCGGCTCCGTCGGCGGGCGCTTCCTCGGCGGCCCTCCCGGCGCCGGGCGGCGTCTCCGCGAGCCTCGCCGCGAGCCTCAGCGAAGGCTCTTGGAACTCGGCCGAATACTGACCCATTGGGCCCATCCCCCTCGCGGGGGTGGGCCTAAGTGGATTCGTATCCGTGAAGCTTGACCGCCAACGCGCAAAGCGCAAGGGCGGCAAGTTGAAGTCTTAGGAGAATCACCATGCAGCATCCCGCCGCCGTCGCCGCCGCCGCCGGGCCCGCCCTCAACCTCAACGTCGCGGGCGCCGTCTCGCGCACTCAGCTTCGAAACCTCTCCGTCATCCAGGGCGTCCAGTCCGTCGTTCCGATTCCCCTGTACGACACGCTCGCCGTCGCGGCGGGCAATACCTCCGTGACCTTCGCGTTCTTCCAGCAGACGCGGGGACAGGTCGGAATCAACAACACCAACATGGAATCTCAGGGGCAGTTGATTTCCGGCAAGGTGGAAATCATCACCGAAATTCGCCTCGACGTCACGCAGATCGCGCCGAGCGCGACGTACCTCGCGGACCTGATGGTTTTTACTCACGGTTCCGGTTCCTTCGTCCTCTACATCAACAATGTGGAGTACGCGCAGGGGTTCATTAAGGACCTCATCGGCGGCGGCCTCTTCGGATTCGGCGGCAATCCGACGATTCCCTACGCGACGGGCCGGGCGGGTTCGGGCTGCGGCAAGCTCCTCAGCCCGGCGCTCGTCATCCCGACGCAGACGCAGTTCGCCTTGGTCTTCAACTACCCGGCGGGCGCTCCTCCGGTCCCGACGAACACGACCCTGCTTCGCCCGATGCTCATCGGCCAACAGGTCCGCTTAATGAGCGCCTAAGACAAAGGCTCTCATTCTCAACCCCGGCCGGGCGTCGATTTAGCCCGCCGCCCGGCCGGGGCTCTCTTCACGACAAGAAACACTCACGGGGGACGCCATGGACGCGGTAAAGACTCGGTTGGTTCATGTTCCCTCGGCCCTCGGCATCGGCGACTATCCCCATATCTGGCAGCCGCCGAAGTCGATTCCCTTTAACCGCGTCGGCTCGAAACAAAATATCCTCTCGGGCGCGACGTTCGGCATCGCGCCCCTCGCCCCCGGACAACAGAATCAAATCCTCATCCCTCTTGGTCAGAAAGGATGGCTCACCCAAATTGGAGTCTTCCTATCGACCTTCGGCGACGGGCAGACTTGGAGCCTCACCCAATCGGGCAAGGCCCTTCGTGACTATACCAACGTCACCGTTCCGCTCGGCTCGCTCGCGACTCCGTTGATTCGCTCGATTGAGCTATTCCCGAATCAGCCCATCGTTCTCTCTTTCTTCAACGGCTCCGCGAGTCTCCCGCTTACGGTCGGATGGTCAATGTACGGTTGGTTTTACCCGCAGCGTTAAGACCATGAGAAAACACACCGCGATTTCTCTTTCTTCCCTCGCCCTCATCGGCGCGATGCTCTCGGCGATGTTCGCGCCGAAGTTCGCGGCCGCTCAGTCTCAAACCATCATCCAGGGGCAAACCCCCGGCGGCGGTTTCCAGTCGGTCGGCGTCTCGACGCAAGGCTACCTCTTCGTGACCGTCTCGACCGGGCTCGCGACGACGGTCAGTATTATCCAGTCGGTCCCCTACGCGGTTTATCTCGCGACGACACCGCCAAGCGGCGGGGCAACTCTCAATCCCGTTTCGATCATCTCGGCGCCAGAACTCACGGGAACCTTTACGACTCACCCTTCAACCGCCTCGACCATCTCCACGGGGCAATTCTCAATCGACACGACCCCCGAAGAGATTTGCCCGACGAACACGAATCGCCTCCGCTCTCGCGTGTGCAATTCCGACCCCGGGGCGATAATCTTTATCGGCAACTCGGGCGTGACGGCGGCGACGGGTTCGCCTCTCTTCCCCCATACGTGCGACACCGTGGACAACCCCGAAATTTTCCAAGGCGGCATCTTCGCGGTTTCCTCGGCGACTCTCCCCGGCACTCCCGCAAGCTGCCTTCAAATCACGCCGTAAGGGGCTAACACCATGCGAAAAGCGATTCTCGCCGCTCTCTCGATTCTCGCTCTCTCTGTGGCCCTCGAAGTCCGCGCCCAATTCATCATCCCCCCGACGGGCGGCGGCCCGCCGACCGTCACCGTCAATCAAACCTTGTGGGGCGTCGTCATCTCGTCGAATTTGATGGTGGACGGCAACCTGATAGTCGAAGGCACCATCACGGCGGGCGGCTTCGTCGGCCCCGGCCTCGGCTCCGCGACCTTCAACGGCGGCACCGTGACGGGTTTTACTTTCTTCGGTTCATCGGTGGAATTCTCATCGAATGTCTTGATCGACGGCAACTTGACCGTTGAGGGCACAAGCTATCTTCACGCCGTGAACGCGACGAACGGGGTTTTTACCGGGACCGTCACCGCCGCCGATTTCGTCGGCAACGGCTCGGGCTTGACGGGCTTGCCCTCCGGCGTTTGCCTTGCGGGCACGGGCGGGAACTCCGTTCTGTGTCAGGGCGCGAGCAACACCGCCGCCGGGTCTTTCTCGGTTGAAAGCGGCGGCGAGAATAATCAGGCGCCCGGCCCCTTTACGACGGTCGGCGGCGGCTATGCGAACGCGGCACCCATCGCCCCGGCGATTCCTGGGAACGCGGCCTACTCGACCATCGGCGGCGGCATCGGCAACCATGCACAGAACTTCGCGAGCGCCATTTGCGGCGGCTCGGCGAACACCACGGGCGGGGAATACTCGAGCGTCCTCGGCGGGGCGACCAACGTCGCCGAAGGTACCTATTCCTCAATCGGCGGCGGCCTCTCGAATAACGCGGGCGGCTTCGCGGCGACTGTCGGCGGCGGGCAAACCAACGTCGCCCCCGGCGATTATGGAACGGTCCCCGGCGGCCTCAACAACACCGCGCAGGGGCCGAACACTTGGGCCGAAGGAAACGGCGCCCATGCCATCTCGTCGGGCTCCTACGTATGGAACTCTTCGAGCATGGTGACGACCGGGGTTTTCGACAACGGCCCCTTTACCTTCAACGTCTATGCCCCCGGCGGCATCTATCTTTCAAGCGGCGTCATTCATGGCGACGGCTCGGGCCTGACGGGCGTCGGCGGCAGCTTCGCGGGCGGCACGGTCCCGAATTTCACGG
>Ga0182030_10010637_pt1 | contig 18644 bp, 25 predicted proteins | sample 812S3MmetaG_FD_121299 | JGI IMG/M metagenome (GOLD analysis project Ga0182030, IMG submission 121299) | Permafrost microbial communities from Stordalen Mire, Sweden - 812S3M metaG (Illumina Assembly) | ecosystem: Environmental > Terrestrial > Soil > Wetlands > Permafrost | place: Sweden...
AAGTCTTCGCAAGAGGATAGAGCAGTTCGGCCCCTTGGCAAGATACTCAAACTTACCGATAGAAGCCATGTATGAGTCATGCCGATGGGCCAGCTTGATGCTACTGAAAGTTGAGATACTTGGCATCCCTCTCCGTATCGCGGCACGGCACGTGCGGACCGAGCCTAGGCTTACGACCCTTGTCCGCGCTACTGATACATTAAACCTTTGGGGTAATCATAAAGGATTGCTCTTCTGGGTTGCGAACGTCTGCCATTATACATGTGTGGGACAATGCTTCCCCCTGCTGAGCACAACTCTTTTTGCTCGGTTTGTCCAGGAGATTGCCATGTCAGACTGCTGCTCTGAGATAGCAATCAAGCCATTGAGGAGACTGAAGGCCTTTGAAAGTTTATGTTGTTATCCAGAGCTATGAGCTATGATATTTCGTCCCTTTTGAGACTCCTGCCGAAGGTTAAAGCCAGATTTCATGTCACTGCTGCTTGAGCAGAAAACTTCACAACCGGATCCTTCCCTACCACTATGACCTCTAACCAAGGAACACTGGCACAATATCGAGCTCTATGAGATCGCGACTTGCTATTATCGCTCTTTGCCCGCACAAAAGCCGATTTGCTCAACAGCGAAGCCGCAAGGTCGCAGAGGACGAATTTCAAAAGGAAATGATATTTATACACACCTTAGTTAGCATTCAATCATAGAATATTCTACACATTACCTACACTCAATACTCCAACTTTTACTCACGCCTAAACCTAACATGATCCTAATCACCGAATATCCTCCGGATATCAACTTTCTATTACACTTGAAAGGTAAACTCACTTTCAAAATCTTCAGGAAAATCCGTCTCTTCAAAAACCCTCCCCTCCTTTTCATCACCAATATGATACGCTCATGTAAACTTCCTCAAGTGTCGCCTACACCAAACTTCATAATCCTTACTCGACTCCGGTACGCGGAATGAATTTCGGCATAACATAGGTAGATACAATTTCCCCGCAGTCCACGAACAATCAACCGTTAGGAATAGAAGCTTGCCATATACCTGTCTCGGGATCGGGATCGGAAATCAGAATTCTTGACCAAGGAAACTTAAGTGAGTTCAGGTATAGAGCGGCGTGGCTTCGATTATCTCAATTAAGGTAGGTACTTCGTACGTAGTGATTCAGGCCTGAAATCCTAAATCCTCACCCCACAACGCCATCTAACGCTATGTTTCAGCCCATCGAAGCATTTTCTACCTATTCATGGCGTGGCATTTTGTTAGTGTTGTCGCGTTGAATAATGTTGCATAGGTATCTAGTTAGGTAGGTAGGTATTTTAGATAAGAATTCTTGAGATAAGGTAATAGACTAGGTAGTTTGAGACTGCTTGCGGTACCTACTTGTAAGTGGTCACCTTTGTAATTGTAATTGGAATTTACTGAGGTGGGGAGAGAAGAAATTTGTTGCGTTGAGATGCACGGAGGTTGGGAATAGAATGGAGGGGTGGTTTTCTGGAACTTGAGTTGATGTTCTTCTTTGTGTGTTTAAGATCATGTTGACTCTGAGCATACGCAATCTTCCCTAAGATAAGGTATATCCTCATGCCCTGTAACTCTCTCTTACCCGTTACCCCTACACTTCAAGCGTTCTATTCTTTAATCCTTCACACCCTCCCTAACACCTCATGCAGCGGGAACAATATCGCTGTGTGAGCACACAGTTTATACCGCATCACCCCTTCCCCCTCCCACTCCCCTATCTCTCTTCCATTCCAACACCATATCCAGCCCCGTGAAATATCTCATAATACCCCACATCTCCCTATTCACCCATCCCTACCCCTCAATTCAAATCTCCCACAAAGTAGGCAAAACAACAAGCCGAAGTAGCGGAGAAACAACCCTCAACCCCTCTCTCAACCTTTCAACCTCCTCATCCCGCATCTCAAATTATTCCTACATACCTCTAATGAATGAACTGAATTGTCATATAATTTTTTTTAAAAGTCCCGTTCCTCGACCATCGCAATTCGAGATAAACCCATCTTTTTGTCGTGGCGTTAGGGGATGCGAGAAGAAAATAGATGGGTTTCTGCGTAGCTAGGCTAGCTTTGATATGGTTGAATTGGATTTTGGGCGGAGAGAGCGGGTTGAGGGTCTGGATGGATTATGGGTTGTAAGATTGAAGAAGGGGCGCTTGGCTGTGTGGGACTGGGAGCGGGAAGGGACATTTGAGGTTGGGGATGCTGAGAAGTATCCGACAAAAGGGTCTTAGAAAGAAAAGTGCTTTCTGACGAGGAATTTCATTCTCGGGAAAGCACGATGGTATTAGTGACGGGATTGTAAAGAGACAAAATATTGAGGGGGCATTGCCTTGATGATAAAATTGACGTTATGTCAATTTCAATGAATGGAACCTTCAATGGTGATGAAGACTGCCCGAATAGTGAGTAATAAAAGAATTACGACCTTGTGACAACGAAACAGTCACATAGGCCGAAAACTATAGGTTGTAAACTTGTCTGCGCTTGTGTATTTGATAATTGGGGCTGAAGCGAGACTGTTAGCATCGAGTAATTGATGAGAAAGGGCGGGTATCAAAACAATTTATTCACTAAGATATTAGTGATAGAAGTCAGTCTACCCATACTGTAAAGCTGGACAGAACTTCTCTTTTCTCTAGGCTCCTTTCAACCGGTCCCTGTAGAGAAAGGGGATTTCACCGCCTCTTTGATATCCACATGTCTATTTGATGAACTTTAGCTCAGGTTAAGCAACCATTTTTGAAGCATTTCGACTCTTTATCAGTTTTCTCCTTAATAATCTATATCCTCATCATGATTGCGTTTCCGTCTTGGTAGAGCTCTTTTATCCCCCGAAGGCCCCGATCCTGTCGGTGTAATTGAACGAGCTCTCTTTCGGTTCTTCTGCTCTTCCAAATGATCCATTACAACTTTTCTAATCTCCGGATAGCACCTTTTTGCCACATCGAGGCAGGAAAGGTTCACTCCTCTGCCGTCAGGGCTTGTTTCGTGTAGGTCAGCCCCGAGGCGCAGAAACGTCGCAATGAGGCTCGCCAACCTTTTCCTCGTTGCGAGATTCGCCTTCATATCTGCGATGATGTCAAGCACAATGCGTAGTGGGGTTCTATGTTCTGTAGGTACTCGGTGAACATCAGCCCCATGTTGTAGCATGAGCTCACAAAGATTGATCCAACTCTCAACTTGGTCATTAAATAGGGTAATTTGCCATATTGTATCTCCACCAAACAATTCATTAGGAGAAGCACCATAATTCAGGAGATCGGAAACCATGTCAAGGGCCCCAGGCCGAAAATCCAACTCGTCCAAAGCATAGTGGAGCAAAGGCCTCCCTCTTGATTTGCTAACTTGTATTTTGTTCGCCTGGAGTAATTCAGAGACATATATTCTGAGACCATATTGCACTGCGAGATAGAGTAGGTCCGTTTCGTCGCGCGCTAATACATCTACGGAGACGGGGACATATACTTGAGTAGAGTCGTACTAGTCTAAGTTAGAGTAGTAATTGTCTAATTCTTCAATATAAATCGCCTGAGAGTTGTTGGTAGATTCTCCCGCCGCTCGCGCATAGTTGAAAAAATCCATTATATTTCTACGTCCCGGGTGTGCTGGGAGTTTGTCGCGGTCGCCGCTGGTGATTGAACCTTCATGGGGTACCGTTGGGAGAAAGCGGGTATCAGCTTTCATCAGACGAAGACATGAAGCCATAAGTGAGACGTGAGGGTTCATAACCAGATCTGAAGTTGCCCAAGATCGCATAGATGCGTCTAATGCCTCTGCTGTGACATACTCTTTGACGGTCCTATGGAGAAAACCGACACTGCCTTGCTGCCATGAGAATTTACAGACTTCCGGTTCCCTTAGCTGAAGAAGGCCACGACAACGGCTTTTTATACGCAGCCTTACTCGGTCGCAATACTCCTTGATTCGCAGTTTGATTTCCTCCCTGTCCTTTTTAACGCGAGATAAAGCATCAAGTGGATCTTCGCAGGCAAACGCAAATTAAATAAGCTCTAGTGAAGGTCGCCTGGAATGAATAAGCAACTGAAAATAGTTGAAAGCGTCTTTCCAATATTGAGGTGATATTTGGACAATTATTCTCTGATATAAATCTTCCAATTCTGGAGGAAGATGATCAAGGCGTTCTTGAAGCTCACGATCGGTGTCGCCGTCTTCGAGCCCAATGACGATTTCTTGAACGACCAACTTTACCCACAAGAAGACGCCGGATGCTTTGTCAAGGATGTTATCAATCAGTCCTTGTTGGACATCTTTGCGAATGACTTGAGTATCGTCTGAACAGGATAACATCATTGTCGTCTCTCTCAATTTGCCGATCGTAAAGGCCGCGATATCTGTAATAGTCCACTCGTGAATTTTGAATCCTGGATATCGAGACAAACGATGCTCGATTTCAACAAGTGGTCTGCTGGCCAGGCAAACCTTTAAGGAGACTCTCGAGCGATTTGCGTTTCTGATCCATGGTAGCAAAAAGTCTAATTGGTCTCGATGACTACCAGCACATTCATCAAGCCCATCAATGAAGAGGCAGATACACCCCGTTTGGTTTGCTTCCTTAAATATGTGCTTGAGCGTGTGCATGAGCTCATGTTGGGTCCAAATAGATCTTTGATTGACTGGACGACTTGAGTGTTTCAATCGTTTGAAAATTGGTATGACACACGGTGCTAGTTCCTTGAAGCTTTTCAACAGTTGCGCTAATATACCGTGTAGGAACCCGAGTAGATTTTGCTCTTCGTCGCTTCCCAATTCGTGAAAGAAGAAGCAGGCGATCCGGACCGGCTGGTCCTTGTTAGAAGAGAGGTAATTCAGAGTGCGTGCATCGTAGAAAGCTTGCTTCATGAGTGTCGATTTCCCAGAGCCAGGTTTCCCAGCGATCCAAAAGAGGGGCTCATCCCCTTGAAGCCAGTTCACAAAGCCAGGGCCAGATTTTTCCAGGGCCCAGAGCCATTCGAAACTCTTTTCGTAGCCTTCTTCAATTCTATCACGTCTTGGATTACGGCCATGAGGTTCCAAGCTCTCGATAAGCTCTGACCTAACTATCAGCATCTAATAAACTTGAAGGGAATGACTCGAATATTGCCTAACTTACCATCAAATGTGTTCTCATATTCGCTTACAGCTTTTAAACATCCACAAAGTCAGTCAATGGACCGAGGAAGAGACAGAAAGTAAACTACTATTAATGTTTGGCTTCTCCCACACATCGGTCTTGATTTCTCCAAAGGAATTTGACAAATACCAGTCGTTGTGCTTACCTGTTTGCACCGCTGCATCCACAAGATCAATCACATTTCCTCGCACCAGAAAATAATTCTGCGTATCCACTTCAACCGCAGGATTGAATCCACACAGGGATTTATGATCGGCGTTTAACCGCACCTGGTTCTCTCGATCACCACCAAGTGCGAACACCGCGGAATCCCGAGGGACAATCTATATCAAGTCTAAGGTAGCTACCCTCAAAACGGACTAAGATCACTTACATTGCCAATTCCCTCATAGAAGGAGACTATGCGATATCGTTCCAGCTGGTGCCTCCAACTTTCCTGTAATAAATCTGAGAAGAGTGATCCCTTCTTTAATGCTTCCATGATATCATTAGATGGGTTTGGTGGAACGGATTGGGCAATTGAGGCACATATGCGTCCAAATTTGACCTTCGCATCTTCGGTTGGTCCTTCGTGGGGAGTACCAAAGAATACGAGCCCGAAACTATCTTCGTGAGTATTTATATGAGAATATCGGAAAATACTTACGTAGACTGTTGGATCACCCTATACTGAGAATTCTGGCTGGCATTTACCAAGGCATGAGGACAAAGTCAGCAATATTCTTCGGAAGCACGTGCTTTCATACCTGTTTCACGAGAATACCTCCAAGGCTGTATCCTATGAAAATCAAGGGCCGCTTTGGCTCCTAGTAGTACAGAACTCAGCAACATAGACTTAGCGTGCGGAATATCTCAATATACAACCTTTCGACGAACAATGCGCAGACATTCTAGCAGGGAATTGGCTTGATGGACGAATCGTTCTTTGCTGGACCCAAAGGCTGGACTGGACTCGTAAGAATAGAGAAGCGTTCGTATGTTAGGCCGATCAAGTGGAAGCGCATCTCGAAGCCATAGGTGTTTGCTCTTTTGATCTTCCCAGGTACGTTGCGCATGATCTCCTGTATTTGTTGGATTCAATCCGTGCACAGCGACAAGGCTGGTGATTCTTAGCCGCCATACAAAGATAGGAAAATATTATTGACCCACTCAACCGCATCCAATGGGTTCTCGCTCTTGTCCGGGCTAGCGTACAGCACTTTGATAGACTGAGCAGGTCATTCAGTATTTATATGGTGCAAGGCTGAGGCCGTGAATGAGCATCTCCAACTTACCATGGCCGTTGAACGTTACTCACGAATCGGAGATCTTTTGGGAGCTAAACCGATATTTCTGGCAAATGATATAGTATATAAAGGGGTATCATGTCATCGAGGAAGAAAGAATAAGGGCCACGCGGGAGGAGAGGTCACGTTCGCGAGCTGCTGGCGGCGCGGCGTGTTGAAGCCGAATACAAGAGATAGAGTGATATTTAAATGTTAGATATCCATCCTGATGCATTGGATATGAAGTGGTATATCGTAGGTGATGGAAGAATGGTAAAAGAAGAGGGTATTGTGGCAAGGCTGAAGAGATGTCGAAGGAAAAGGGCTTGCCAAGACGGCAGGTGCACGATTGTTCAGGATCACGTGATATACAAGGATCCTTTCCACTTGCTCGTCTTTCCGGGCTATCATTTCGTGAAGTAGCCATATATAAATTGCCGGTTCGAGGGGGGAAATTTAAGGTACTCTAAGAATAAGCCACATCAGTTCTCCTCATTAAGCCATTACCCTCCTCACATGTCCAGCTAATCATCCATACTCTGCCCAATCTTATTAAACTCCTCCCTCCACTTGACCACCTTCTCGTTCCTCTTAAACGGATCCCTATTCATCCCTTCACTATCGATAAATACTCCCTTCCTAAGAACCAGAGTCCCCGTACCCAACAAACTCTCCTCCTCACAACGAGCCGCTAGCCCCGGCCCCTTCGCCACCGCCTCATTCAAGTCCTTATAAACCTTAACCCTCAACTCCCTTCCCTCCTTAAACCAAAAGCTAGCACTCGCTTGCAACTCAGAGTTCTCGGGGAACGGTTGCATAGGTTCTTCATATATGTCTCTCAGGCAGAGGATTGGTCCAGCAGCGAGCTGGGACTCTGTGAGAGGGTGGTCGAGGTCTAGTTTTATGTCTTCGGCGGAGAATTGCGTGTTCGGAGCTCGGAGAAGCATGTGGTCGATGTTAAGTTCTTCGAGGGTGCCGTAGAGGTAGAAGGGTGTGAAGGTTTCAGGGTAGCTAGGGTCGAGGTATTGGGAATTGAGGGGTCGGCTTTTTATCACTCGTTTTGGGGTTATTGCAACGTTTTTTATGATGATACCACTGTATAGTTTAGGATAAGTGCTTTATATCTGGTCGGATGTTGGGGAACTTACGAATCTTTGGATCGGATGGAAGCTTGGAATTGTGAGATCGATGATGTGAGTAGCTCTGAGAGCTGGATTGGAGCTTGTGTGATGAGACTCAATGTTTCATAGGGATTCGCACTCTTGAATGCCCTATATTCTCTCTTGCTATCTGCATCCATGTCGATCCCCATAATTAGCTGCTGTCGATGATTTGCAACGAAGAATGTAGGTATGTGGATCATATATAGGCTTTCTTTTCCTTGGAGTAGGAACTCGTGATTTGCCGGAGCTTCTGAGTTTCGTTTCTGGCAGACCTGTATCCTTGTCAGTATCTCGCAGTCTTTCTGATCATCGTACTTTTGTGGCTTAAACTTACTTTGACTTCTTGCTCAACAATCTTCTTGAAAATCCGACCAAGATCTGCTATGAAATTATGTTCGGTGGGAAACGGATTCATGACAACGTTCCGTAGAACAACCAAGTTAGTCGCATCCTTCCTCAACCCTAAACGACTCTTGAACTTTGTTGCACATTCATCATATAGGTCCTTGCTGAATGTTGTTGAAGTCAACACGAGGGGTAGCTTCGAAGGATCATCTTCAGGAGAATCAATTGAAAGTCGCTCCACTACTCTCGTCATCAAATAATTTGCTTCCCCAACATCAGTATTCCATGCTCCTTTGGAACCTGGTGCGACGCGGAAGTTGAGCGCGAAAGCATTGAATGTTCAAGTCCGAACCCAGAGCGGAGGAGCTTGAGAGTTTTCCCGTCGACGTCAGCAGCTATTATGTCCTCGTTTGATTTCGACAGAATTTCATCACGGATTATCTGCTTTTCATCCTCAATTTTCTTGGGGGTAGAGTGGGGATCTAGCTCCGATGGAAGCATATTGAGGGGGACAACTTTGAAGTCAAAATCCGTTTCTGGGGTAGTCATCGCCGCCCACAGGGCAGCAAACTAATGGTTCAGACATCAGCAACAGCGTATGACGACACACCGAACTTGAGGACTTTCAAGATGAGATTTACTTACTCTACTACAAGTAAAGGTAACTTCACCAAGCAATGCTCCATAACCGTCTGGACCCATCCCGATACACTTATTTGAAAGCCATGTAGACATTGCCGCCGCACCAGGCTTACTGAACATAGAACGTTAGTCATTAATTGTGCTTTGCACCGTCTCTATCTTCACATACCTTCCCTCAACACCATAAATACCCATGCTGGTCACCGCACCGCGTGAAAGGTAAGGACTAGTCCACGTAACGAGAAATCTCATTCGCTCGTCTCGGTAGCATAATCCTCCTGCTGGGTAAGGGATATACCCTGCCTTATGAGGGTCTACCGTGATCGAGTCAGCAAATCGCAAAGCGAAAAGGTCTTCCTGGGTCTCTGTGCGAAGTGCCGAGTCGGGAACAATGCCCTTTTCCATACCAGCCACGTTCCCTTCCAGAGTAAGCTTAGCAGTTTCACCGAACTCATAGTCGGTAGGGAGCATAGTTGCAAAATAGCCACCCCAAGCAGCATCAGCATGCACAAGGAACGATAAACCACGAGCTTGGAATTTCCTCCGCAAAGCCAAAATTTCAGTGAGTCGATCGACACAACCTTCTTCGGTTGATCCGATGATAGCTACAACAGCATAAACCGCCTGCTTATTGGCGAGTTTGTGATTGAGTTCTTCCTCCAATTTGTCGAGCCGAAGCCGAGCGCCGTGATCTACTGGGATGCCAATGACGTTTTGAGCCCCAATGCCGATGATTGCTTGGACTTTTAGTACTTCGGGAGTAATGTAGACCGATCTGACTCACCAGCTGCTTTTGGCCATGAGTAGTGGCGAGTAGTAGAAAGCATATATTGCGGAGGCTTGATGCCAAACTCCTGCTCAAGCACATCTTTCCCAGTTTCTTGGATACTGTACTTCAATAAGACGGTCTCCATGAACTTCGAAGAAATTCCATGCTCTCGAGCGAGACGCTGGGGAATATCAAGCACATCTTTTGGCTTCAGATTTAATAACTCCCAGGTGCTCAGCTTTGAAAAGAGCTTCGTTTCGCCGATGCAAGTAGTTATGTGGAACAAATCAGAAAGGAAGCCGAGGAGCCCGTTCGGTTGCAGGGATTTGAAGATAGAGAAAGGGTAGAACTTGAGATTGCGAGCTTGAGATATTTAGTGTTAGAGGCTGGTTTATTCCGAATGCCAATGGAAGCGGACTTACCAACCCTGATAGAATGATCAGCGAGAATCAGCTAATGATGGAGGGAGGGGCACGTACCACATAGACTCTAAATTGGCCACTGTTCCACCACAGGTTATATGACCCCAGCCAACCTGCGTATCTTTCTTCATTGTGTTGATGTTGTAACCGAACATCTTGCAAAGCTGTTCACCGACTTCAATCTCCGCTACAGTCGTCATCGGACTTGCTTCAAGGGCAACATTATTCGGATTATATATCATCGTCATGAAATAACCAAGAAGGGCAGGCATGCTTAGATCCATGCCCATGTGCGCCTGATACCTTGGCGACCATATCGGGAGAGAGTGTTTCCCTAGGAGAAAGGCGGCTTTCCTAACGGCTCTTGAAACTTTTCTGTTGCATGCCTGGAAAGTTTTCGAGTTTTGCACGGTCTCGGTAATGAAGGGCTGAGAGATATCAACAACTTCGTCAGTGGGGCAAATGACAGATCAGAGAGAAATAACGCACCCCATCATTTGGATAGTACTTGCGCCTAGCTTTGCCGAGCTCGTTGAGAATGGTTTCGATGTTATCCTTAAAGTATCGAAGGTTCTCCGCATGCGGACCTATGAAGTAGGAGCTCACAGCTTCGTGAGATTCATCTTCTAAAATCCCTCGATCTTGTACGGCGCCGTCTCTTGAAGCCATGTCGACTCTGGGATGGTATGTGTCTTCAGGATTATAGGAGGTTGAAGTAGTTGAAAAATCAATCGTGAATCTTCTGGTGACAAAAATGTAATCTTCAGTAAAAGGATTGAGAATTTAAAAGAATTTATAGAATATATCACTGTGTGCGCTAAAAGCACAATTTCATCCAAAACTCTTCATCAGACACTAAAATATCTGATTATCTATCAGATGTCCTAAGATCGTCAGTGGTAACATCAAATCAGACAATACTATGCAAGGTACAGGTACTAGGTTCGGCAGCTATCGTAGCACCAACAGCTGTGCGACGAGTAGAATGCGGGGATGATGGAGCAGATGGAGGTTTCACAGAAGCACCTACATTGGTTGAAATCTGCAGAACTGATACTGCGTAGCATCTCAAGTGACAGAAACCGAGAGGGTACATATGGCACTTGTACCGCTAATATATGCAGATAAGTAACACCAGAAATACGCAAGGACCCTCGTACATCGCCGATTCTTATATCAGTACTGTAAGACTCCGATCAGAGAAAACTGTACAACATACGATAACAGACTTCGAGACATCATTCCACTTTATAAGCAGAATCACGTGAGCCGTGACGTGGTTTCGGAGGAAATCTGGAAACCTACAGCGTTCACTCCTCCAAGACCTCGTCGGCCCTGAAATCATATATGAGGCCCCATAAGTACCGTGGATTTGACGTCAAACACATCTGACCGGATGAAATGCACGTTGTGGCTGTTCAATCCTTCCATCCACTCCCTCGGCTCGATTCGCGACGAGACTCTCATCAACACCAACCCCATCGCACGTACACCGGGAACTGATAAGACGAGCTGAACTGTAGTATCAATTACAGAGCATTATGGGATGAAATTAGACCACTCGGTCCAAGTGCAACATCTCACGTCGATGATATTGATTATGAGAAGAAGGTCGAGCCGACGCGTCAGGAGTCAGGATCAGGAAGCGCAGCATGAGCCTCGTAACATCCCAGTTCCCCCAAAAGGAATGCATTTACGAATTTCCGGTGAAACGATCCTAGAATCTCAAACACCGTGTTCGATCAGAGACTTGTAGCCCTTGGACCTGACTATCGCCAGGCGACGAGCAATGTAAACTGACCAAAATGCGCTGGGGCTATATAGCCCGAACCCCCTAAATTTAGCGACTTCTCAGGCTACACGTGAGGTTCACTCAGTGGTCAGGATCGTGATTGTGTGACTGAATGAATCAAAATCTTACCTTCGAAGTAGATGCTGACCAATTCCCCAAGCGGGGTGGGGTATCTGAGTAGGCTATTATCTAATTGGAATGTAGATCGTGGACGGTGAGAGGTGAGGTAGATCTTCTGCACACAAGTGGCATTGCAGATGCATGTGTTCATGACAAAGATCATATTCCCCACAACAAAATTTATCATGGAACACGATATGAAGGATTCAATTATTCAATGTCTCTCCTCCCATCTTATACAACTGGAGAAAAAAGAACACAAGCATCGATTGCTCCAAGAATAATTCACATGAATCCACGACTTCCTCAATATGCATATCCTACTGAAAATATTCTCAATCTCTCTCACCCTCTCCCCACTCACAATTCTCGCATCAACATATCCTCAAGCTCAAGATATCTACTCCACCCTCAACCACACCCTCAACGGCCGCTTACAAGCCGCAACCCCGCTCTCAACTCCCTGTTTCTCTGTTTACAACGGCCAATCATCCACCCCGAATCTAAAAGCATGCGCACTCATTCAGGAAAACTACACCTCCTCCACCTTCCGCACCCAATTCTACCCCGGCTTCATGAACAATCAAGATGAGATGTGCGCATCCAACTCAACAGATCAGTGTTTACTCGATAACCTTAACCCTTCTGACCCGGCGGCCTGGACGAACGGGAACAGTTGTAACCAAGGCAGCATATCCTCCTTCTACATCCCAGTTCACGAAATCGAGGACATCACAACCGCGTTCAACTTCTCAAGGGAAACGGGGGTGAGATTAAGTATCAAGAATAGCGGGCACGATTACCTAGGCCGCAGCTCTCTCAAGGGAAGTCTCGCGCTCTGGATGCGGAACTGGGGAGGTATTTCCCGCGACCTATCCTTTATACCGGAGGGTTGTGGTGTTTCCGGGATAGAGGGAATGGATACCATAACAACAGGACCAGGCGTAAATTTCGACGAAGTCTATCAATTTGCCGAGGAGGAAGGAGTCACGTTTATAGGCGCGTATGCGGGAACAGTAGGAGTGAGTGGGGGATGGGTGCAAGGGGGTGGACACTCCGTCCTCTCGCCCGTTTATGGACTAGGTATTGATAGGGTGGTGCAATTGAAGATCGTGACTACGGATGGAGTGCTGAGGGTGGCGAATGCATGTCAGAACCAGGATTTATTCTGGGCGTTGCGAGGGGGTGGGGGAGGGACGTTCGGGGTCGTGGTCGAAGCAACGCATCGCGTGGAAAAGAAGATGAGTTTGCTGGTGGCCGAGATTAAGTATGTGCCGACGAAAGCCAATGTGCGGGAGTGGCTGGAGATTTTGGTGAATAATTCATTAAGGTGGGGAAGCGAGGGGTGGGGTGGACATTATCTTGCAAATAACTTAATCAGTGTGACTCCATTACTAGATCTTAAGACTGCGCAAGCGTCGATGGACCAAGTTTCCACTTTTGCATTGGAGAATAATGGAACGGTTGTGGTTGAAGAGTTGGATTCGTGGTATGCTTTTTATAGGAAATATGTTACCGTGAACGAGGCGGCGGTTGGTGGACCACATATTCTTGCTTCTAGGATCGTTCCTGCTTCATTATTCAGGACGGAGGAAGGGATGAAGAAACTTCTAAGGTTTCTTTATCACATTCTTGATGTGGGGCTGTCGCCATATATTCCTGTCACGGCACCATATTTGTATGACTGGGACCCAGCTTCGACGTCTGCGACTCCGGCTTGGAGAGATAGTTTGTGGACGCTGGGATTCGCGGCGAATTGGAAATGGAATAGTACAGTAGCAGAGCGCAGGACTGTTATAGATCTTTTGCATAATTTAACCGCAAAGTCGGAGGAGCTGACACCGGGTGGGGGAGCATATCACAACGAAGCCAATCCATGGACTAAAGATTGGAAACAAGCTTGGTGGGGGAATAACTATGAAAGGCTGCTAGAAATTAAGAAGAAATATGATCCAGAGGGATTGCTCGGTTGCTGGAAATGTGTAGGATTCGAGGAGGAAAGCGCCAATAGAGACTTCCCGTGCTTTGCTAGACTGAGGGTTGGAGACGCAATATAGTCTTTCGCTCTAGAAAAACAGGCGAGTTCTTGGAGTTACTGCAGAGCTTTGCCTGAAAACTGCTTCGCTTTTTGATCTCCAAAAGTGTTATTTAGGAACTTGAAAGCTTAACGAAATGTGGTGCAGGCTACTATTGACCATGATCAAGGCGAAACAGAACGATACAGAGAGAAACCTTTTATACTTGAATTTTCTCGAAGACTTCTAACTGTTGTGCTGAACGCTAAAATTTGTGTTCCACCTGCTAATCGAATCTCCCTACAACACCGTCAAAAAATAAAAGCATTAGCCCAAACGTCCGGGTCTTTTAGTCCCGTGTACCTAGGATTCTTAGGAGGGTCATTCTCCCAAGGGTAGGGCATTTCTCCCACTCTATTCCGTGCAAATTCCGATCTCGGTGGTCTTTGGATAAATTTACTTCTCCCGTAACCTGAGTGACCAGCAAGTGTATGCAACCGGCGACTAAAAATCGCACTGCCTGCAACATAGCCCATCTGAGTTGATTGTGTTCGATTTTGGAAGGAGGGATTTGGCTTTCGCCGAGACAATTGTTGCGAGCAATCCTGTCCCCTTAAACTATCCACCTCAAGACTTGGCAAGTCTGGGCGACCCGGAGTATAGGTGCCAGACTCCTTGGATTGTGATACAGAATTCCTGGTGTCAATAGAGATAGTGGTTTCTGCATCAGTTATATGGATTATATTGCCTTGAGGTCGTGATATGAAAAAATTTGGCTTGGGTTCCGATTTAGGGGCCGGCTCACGGTGGCTTGGTTCAGGAGTGTAGCCTCTGTGGTATTTGTCGCGAAAACGTACTGGAGTAGGTGGTAATTCCGTGACATAAATGCTAATATTCTTATAGCTCCTTCTTTCTTCATACAAGCTGGTATTTGTCTTTGAACCGCCCAAAGCTGGGTGAGCACCTTCTTTGACCCATGCTTTGCTATTGTCGTCTATACCTAGCGGCTTCAGAGGTTTAGGTAGGGAGGAAGCCGATGTTCGAAACCAGCTCAGACACTCATGACTGGGAGAAGAAATGAGTATTAGCTAGTATCCAATACCTGTAAAGAGGCTGGCTTTACCATATCTTCCTACTACCATCTGGCTTCGGTAGGAAATTCTTAGATTTGCAACCCACTCGAGGACACCGGTCAGAGCCAGCATATTGGCCAACAATGAAAGTCATAATAATCATTGCCCCTGGAATAGGAGTAAAGCTTTTAGCACTGATAGGAGGCCCCGTATTTCCCAAGAATAACTCGTATTCCCCAGAGCGGACCTTTGCGTGGCCTGGTGCGTTTTTGAACCTTGCTTGGATAATCGCCTGGAGGATCTAAACAGATTTTACTATCAGGTTCTGTAATAAAAAAAAGGAGTTTGACTTGTAACTTACATCCCAATCATATTCTGAAGGGATGGTGATGATGCGTCCTAATGCATCTTCTAATCTCATTGGAGGTTGGTACCACGTGTGATACAAGTCAGGTGGAGGGAGAGATTCCATGGCCTTAGCAAAGATATCTATCATTTGGCTCTGTATTTTCCTATTTAACGTGTCGTTAGCCCAGTTTATAATGTATGAGGGGTTTCAAGAGATGCGTACCAAACATTACCCGCTGTGGCTAGCAGAGAATCTAGTTTGGGGACCGTGTCCCTAAAAGTATATTAGCTCATGAAAGTATATCAGAATGGATGTATCTACTGCTGTGAAATGGCATTGATCTTTGCGCATATAGTCATCATCTGACTGTTCTGCATATTCTGTAGAAGGTCAAGAGATTGTTGGTGTTTTTTATGATGATCATCTGACTTGGTCGAGGATTTCGAGGCGATTTTGCTACACGCCAAATATCAGCAGATATTACCCATGTGAGAATACTCGTTGTGGGTACTTACAGTAAAGCAGTATTCAGCCGCAAGTTCAAAGAACCCACATGCGCGACCAAGTAGCTTCTAAACTCCGGGATATCTTTCTTCACCAACAACTCCCATCTCACCATTCTCGGAGCCTTCCTCAACTTGGATTTGCGAGAGCCGACACCAAGACTTTCATCAAATGGCTTAATCTTTTCGAAGAAACGCTGAAGAGTCTCTTGGCAGGAGCAAGCCACGAATTTCAGTGCCACGATATCTGGAATCTGGCCTGGCTCGTCTGCTAATGCGGATATGTTTGTGAGGGCTAGTTGTAAGGCTTGAAGTTCGGACTGGAGCTCTTGGAAGTTTGCCTGGGAGCCGTCTATGTCGGAAACGCATTGGATAATTTGGTTGACGAGGTTGATGGCAGCGACTATGTCTCCCACGCTCCAGCCGAACGACATCGTGACACAACAGCCAGGGGCCCGGATGTGAAGCCCCCTTATGGAACACAATGAAAAGATATTCCAGGTATTTGGAGTTTAAAAAGAGCAGAACAGTCAACGATAGCTTTGAGATCGTGTGAAAACTCGGAGGTGAACGTTGCCAACGAGGCTGTACACGTGACAATTGAGCTTCAGGCGCCACACGGCCCACAATTGGCGAATAGTTAAGAAGCATGACCCTTCTTCATTCCCTCGGACTTTGAGATTTCTAGATGCGTCAATATTCAAGGAATAGGATGATGGCTCATTAGACGAAGTTGGTGATGCTGGGTAAGAGGTTGAAGTAGGAACACCATTCAACCAACAGCTGAACTCTTACATTCGGGATACAATTCAAGCTCAAGGATGAGAAGATTTACTGTGCACCTCAGAAGTCTTCATCTCTTGAATCTTAAAGTAATCAAATTGGTTTCTGCCTTGTCAGTTCGCGAGATTCGTCATAATCACGCAGAAGGGACATTTTCAGCTTTCGAAGCACCATTCTTATTGCCATACGCCAGTCTAGGCCTGTCTAGTAGAAGAAAACGTCTCGTCATCTCATTCATTATTGATCATCAGCTCTGGCTAGCAGATCAGGGATATCATCAACCGAATTTCGATCCTCCAAAATATCTGTATCCAAGTTAGTACACCATATTAACGCTATCATCAGCAATCAAAACCCACCAATAACAGCTTTAAAGAGCGGATAATCCGCTTCCTTGCCCTTCGACTTCAAGAACGAGTTGACCTCCTTCGCTGTACTTGTTCCCTGCAACTTCTGTCCATTCAACTCCGTCCTCTCAACCTCATCCACACTCACTCCACGCTCAACTGCCATTTTCGCGCATCGGAAATTTCGTCCTCCAGAACAACTGGTGATTAAATCGGCAACACCGCAGCTCTCTTCAGTGAAAGTGCCTGCGTGTACGGTCTGACCGAAGAATTCTTTGCCGAATTTTACCATCTCTAGTAACCCTACGCGCATCACTGCTGCTTTTGCATTATCTCCCCATCCACGCCCGTCGACAAAACCGGCTGCTAAGGCCACAATGTTTTTCAGTGCACCACCTAGGGAAACACCTGCGACATCGGAGACCATGCGGACATGGAAATAAGGGCGGTGAAAGAGAGTTTTGAAGATTGCATGGTCTAATGGTGGATATTCGGCTGGCACGGCCCTCAGCTTAATTTTGCTAACTCTTCCCAATACATCCCTATGTTCTCCATCCGCCGGTGTGATTGTGAGATTGATCTGTGAGGAGGTTGGCGAAGGACCTGTAGGCGTTGGGGCACGGGAGTCGACGGGAGGAGGATCATATGCGATTGTTGTTTCAGACCATTTCTCTGCCGCGATTTCATTGGCGATGTTTGCTCCGGAGAGTGCCCCGCAGTAGATTCCTAAACCCTCACCTATCCATTCGGAGAAGAGTGAAACTTCAGATGCTGTGACGTTCACGCCCTTTATGCAGGATATCCCACGGGCGAAGGGGAGGATATGGCCTTGCAATTGCTTTGCTATGCGTCCAATGAACTGGTGAGGGAGATTGAAGATCAAGATTGAGGAGCCTTTGACAGCGTCTTGGACGGAAGGGTTGGCGACAAGATTAGAGGGCAGGGCGATATTGGGAAGGTATTTGACGTTTTCGTGGTAGGAATTAATAATGTCGGTAAGCTTTCGAGGCTGAGAGGATTTCGAGGGATCGTAGTGTTTCGAGTCTTCTGGTACGGTAACTTCCTCCTCGTAGACCCACATTTGAACTTCCTCCTCGAATACATCTGAATGCTCCTTTGTGTTTTCTGCTACAATCTTGGCAATTGTTGAACCCCTTCAATCATTAGCACCGTGATTGAATAGCAGAATAGATCGCATACCAATTTCCTGATCCTACCACCGTCACTTTGTGCTTCTTGGAGTATGTGCCCAGGGTCGCCATGCTGGATCGTTGAGGAACAGGAAGATGTTTGGAGGTTTGTGCTATTCTTCTAGCAGCTTGACTTGCTTTTGCTATAAATCTTATGAGCATATGATATCTTTAGAGTTCAATGCAAGTCTGAGGAATCAATATGGTGGGAGAAGAAGCTGAGGTGAGACATGTATTGCGCCCTGGCTGTGGTCTTGTGCCGCAAGTTTTTTGTTGCCCATTGTTGAGGATGTTCTACCCGAGGATAGGGCGTAAATGCAGGGTGGGATATTCACCGCCCACGTTATTGGATTAGTGACGCCGTTGTTGCATGTGCTCCCAGTTGTCCAGGATTTTTGTTGGAGATTCGGCCGCAGGATGGGGGAAGGATGAGGAGAGGACCGTTTGGCCAAGGGCATGAAACGGCCCTATCCAATTGGGATTCGTAGAGGTAGCCCAACGAGAACTCGGGGATCAAGCCCCCCCAATTTGATGGCACGTGGCATCAAAAGTCCCACAGACGACAGCTGTTGCCCGCTGCAGCACCGTGTGTGTGTGTCGTTGGTGCACAACGTGGGGTGAAGAAAAGGCGACACTCATCGCGAAAGGCTGACAGTACTCACTACCCATGATGTCCAGCATACCCTCCTCTTCTACCTCTGATAA
>Ga0182030_10010638_pt1 | contig 18642 bp, 26 predicted proteins | sample 812S3MmetaG_FD_121299 | JGI IMG/M metagenome (GOLD analysis project Ga0182030, IMG submission 121299) | Permafrost microbial communities from Stordalen Mire, Sweden - 812S3M metaG (Illumina Assembly) | ecosystem: Environmental > Terrestrial > Soil > Wetlands > Permafrost | place: Sweden...
CGGATGAAACCATGGCAATCGCCCAGTATTTTAAACCATAACCTGATTTATGTTGCTTCCAAGGTACTGTCGCATTAGGTGCATAGCTTGAAGACCCCCGAAGCGATAAGTCTGCCGTAGAGCAAGCTAGAGATATGCTGCACCTGTCATTGAAGTCCTCACGGTTTATCTTAGTCATGGTAGACGAGTTGAAAAACGTTCGAATCCACACTATATTTACAGCATTTCGCTCATGGGGAGGTCCTTGGCTGCTATACTTGTCTCCATCTGACCAATGTTGGAAGATCAGAGGACCTGGAACTGAGGGCACAGAACTGTCTTCTTTGCGGGTGATGGAGCGAGTTACAACATCATTATACGAGAAGTTGATGCTCTTATAGTCCCAATCGACCTGGAGATTGACATAATCGTACGGAGATGATGTATAATTTGACAATGAGGTATCGTTCAATGTGGTGTAGTTGATGCCCAGGCTTCGATCGGGGAATTCGCCTGCCATCAGTGTTGCCAGCCACGCAGTCTGAGGACTGTTTGTGTTCTGCAAATCCATTTCAAACGTTTGTGAGTCATTATGGTGGAAGATCATGGACATTACGCTCCCTCCTGAGTATGGTGATGGTCCTCGTACCAAAGCTGAAAATGAACCATATAGAATGTCTTGTCTGACACTGTTCATTTGACTACCGACAACAAGATGATTTTTCTCGGCCGTATCGATGTACATTCGGAGGGAAGGATACGGAAAGACAGTCGAATTGGCAGAATCTGAGGCATTGGACAGCATGACATTGTCCGTGCTCGCACCTTCTCTGTATATAGTGTTGAATCCCTTTTCCCACTTGTGTTTGTAATCTTGTATCGTGAATTGGTTGGTCGGAAACGTAGTGGTCTCGTTGAAGTATACGATCAACGACTCGGTGAAGAGGTTATCATTCGTCGCGTCGTAGAACCCGCATGGGCAATCATTGTTTAGTGTTGAAGTTGCTCCAGGTTTCTCTGCATTGCGCGAGTTCGCCCCATATTGAAGATATGAAAAGATTAGAGCAAAAAAATGAAATTTTGTAGAGGAAAGCATGGCGATACAAAGTCCTCCCGTATCAGACTTGCTCTAGGAGGGGGATTGCGAAGGCTGAGGATTGGAACTAGCCGTGTATATCTCACAGTCACATATGGCTGAAGGGAGGTACCTCTACCATCAGTTATGTGAAGTAAAAGATCTTGTTCTGACACTTCCGTATGCCGCTTGGGATTCGGGTCTCTAAGACTAGAAGAAACGTGTGAGAATAACATCATGAACTCGGTCCGTCTCTGTACGTGAGTTATCCCCTACCCAATTTTGTGCTTTTCTCCTAGGCTTGCAAGCAGCGTTGCTGAAGAACCGAGAAGATTTGTTTTCGAGCGATTTTAGTTTCGGCAATAGGGTAAATAAGGACATTTAAATAAGCTTTGGTCCAACTTAATTCGATATTCATGCGTGTCTTAACGCTGTTTGGCAGGGCCACTCATAGGGGCCCTTGCAGTAGCCACTGCATCTAGTCTCTAGCGCGGGGCCACCTCAAGCAACGCTAGAAAATCAAAGCTTTGATGAGCTTTTTGCCTTAACGACGGGGCCAAGTAGTTCCCAGATGATTTTAGTATGGAGAAGACCATAGGAAACTATGGCCTTGGCGTTGAGCCAAGTCTACAAGTGTAGGCAAGAAGATGTTTAGTGAGGGGGCCGCGGAGCGTAGCTTTAATAACTCATGGTAGCTGTCTCGGTATTCTATGCGGTGTTATTGTTGAAGAAAGCTTCCCGCGGAAATTCCGAATGTGGTACAGATCGGAGTGCTGTTGAAGCTGCCGCATGCAAGGCTAGGTGCGAAAGAGGGAAATCGACGTTAAATTACCTAATATGCAGCGAAGTAAGCTCCAATGAGAAGGGTAAGAAATTGAGGCAGATTCACTATCCAATCATCGTATCACGAGCTAGTAGTGCTATAACAATCGAGAGACATCCGATGAAATCACAGCTAAAAGGGATGATCTTTACACCGTCAGAATACCTCGGAAGGATCGAAAATTTCCGATGCAAGGCTCTCCAAATAGTGCTTCTGCCGATAAGATGAAGATTGTAAATAAGTTAAGTACAGTACTTCAATATTGATATTGACTGTCAGAGTTGTTGTTCTAGAGAACCATTTGGGATTGTTAACTCGAGGTGCCAGCCCGTATACTTTCATTTGCTTCAAGCAATAGAAGCTCGTCGTTCATTGATTTATTATAGCCAATCACTTTCATTATGTCTGCAACACCAACAAGTCATCGATCATTACCTCCCTACAATGAAATTGAGCCAGCACCTCCGCTCACGTCGTCTGCTGGATCGTCTTTGAGACTGGATACCAAGAGCGAAGGAAGCAGCGAGAAATACGATCCCAAGAAGGAAGTCAAAGCCTTCACAATCGATATCGATGATTCTGAAAAATCCCCCGTATCTGCGCCAATATCAGCTACCAGCTCCGAGAGCGCTGTAACACCAGCCAAAAGTCCATGGACTCTATCACGAATATTTTACGCAATTTCAGATTGGCTTTTCGATTGGGGACCGTTCATTCTCGTTTTCGCATACTTCGTCACCTCGGTATTTATTTACATCATCCTCCCAAAAGCCGCGCTCGTTATCCTCTGGTATGTCCTAATGGCAGCCAACTTTTACATTGCCGCGAACACGGTCATTGAGGCATGTCTCAGCCTTACGCCAATTGAACAGGCTAGAAAAGCTGTGCATAAAGTAGCTAGGAATAACTGGATCTTTCCCACGAATGACAACGAGGTTCCCATTATCGACATCATCATTGTAGCATACCTGCCCAATGAACAAGATATCATTATTGACCGAGCTCTCTATGCTGCTCAGCGAGTTGTTTATCCCAAAGAGCGTTTGCGAATTAACATCGTTTACAACACTCCCAAACCTATCCCAGAAGTCCAGCAACAATTACACGGGTTGACAGACAAGTATTCCAATCTACGAGTCTTCCAGGTGCCGAATTCAAAGTCAAAGGCGGACAATGTCAACTACTTCCTTTCTTTACCTATCGAGACCGACGTGATCGCCATTTTCGACTGTGACCACTATCCGCATCCATACGGGCCCCGCTGGGCTGCTGAGAGATTCGTTCAGAATAAAGCAGTGGATGTAGTACAAGGCCGATGCGTTGTATTCAATGCCAATACTTCAATATTAACCGGTATGATCGCGGTCGAATTCGATAAGATATACGCTGTATCACATCCTGGACGCGCTGAGATGTGGGATTTTGGATTATTCTGCGGTTCAAACGGTTACTGGAAAGCTGATATTATCCGCCGTATTGGAATGGATGATAGCATGTTGACCGAAGATATTGATTCAGCTTTACGAGCATTGGGCCAGAACGTCAATGTCATCCATGAAATAAATGCGGTGTCGTATGAGCTAGCGCCAACCACTTATCAATCTTTATGGAAACAACGACTCCGATGGGCGCAAGGATGGACGCAAGCCAGTATCAAACATTTCAAGTTAGCTTGGAACAAGCCCGAGGAAGGGAACCGCAAATTTTCTGTCCGTGCTGGTATCATCTCCCTTCTGTTCGTTCGAGAACTGAGCTACTATTTGGTCACTCAATACACATGCCTCGTTATAAATTTCGTGGTTACTGGTTTCCCCAAATCAGGTGGAGGACTATCCCATCTCATTTTCTTCCAATATCCTGTATCAGAGTGGTTCTTCATCATCAGGTTCGCCTCTCTTGCCCTATTTTTGCAATATTCATACTAACAGTCTTCAGTTTGGTGACATTATCTATGACACTGGCGATAACGAATCATGTGCGTTCAGAATTCGTAACGAAGAGAATGATGGCTGGTTTCACTATCGTTTACCCATTTTACTTGGTGGTTACAAATACCATGGGAGTGTATGGCCATGCAAGAGAACTCATGGGGTACACGAATTGGAATCCGACCTCACGAGCCTGATTTTCTTTTCGTTTCTTTCGTTAATTAGCGTATAGAGAATATAATGTCTTGATGTCTGTCAGAAACATCTAATCCTCAGTGTCACACTTTTCTGACACTGAACATGATGGTTCCGCTTTACATTCAATATTGTCAAACCATGAGCTAGTTGTAATAAATATTCCTCAGCGAAAATGACCCGATGGAGCATTTTCTCAGTGTTCTGCAGCTCCTTGCAACATCTCCAAGATTCACGATAGATCAGTGATCTGCAAAGCAATTCCAATTCCCTTATCCTAGCTCATATTATGCATCACTGTGGGTCGCCCGAGGCCCACATACTTCTGCTAGCTAATGAGCCGCTGTCATTTTGGCATACATTTCGTCGACAGTCCGGCTCCGCACTTACAATACACTATGCTCTTAACTTCCAGATACCGGTTGGCCCGCAATTTGACTGCCGAAATTCAAGCTTTTTCCAGAATAGCACAAGATTTAGTGTATTAGACCCTGTAAAGTCAGTGCGAACCAGCCCAATCTTTAGTTCTAATCTTACCTATTGGCAGGTACTACAAGCCTTATTTAGTAGAAAAGGATATGAAGATCTACCGAAATGCAGGCGATAAATAGGAACCACAGATCGTGAAGTCATGATTTATTTCTTAAACTATAATCTTCAAGCATCTAGTTCTCCACTTGCTTACGGATCCTGCACTCACCTTATCTGATCAACGAGCCTCAAGACACCCGGAAACACCTGCCGTTCTTAAATTTAGACCCAAAATCTGCTGGATCCAGTTTTGATTTTTGAGCTTCTTTTTATTATTCATCATGTCCTTAGCATTTTCTAACGGACGCTTGAATAATATCTCCGCTGAGTATCAAGGTGGACATTTGAGACATTTTCAGATCTAGAGGCGGATACTGCTCACAAAGTGCATATCTCAGTAACCTTGATCGATAGATTCAGCGATTTTGGAATCTGTTGAGCACATTTATCGATAAAACGTGTAAACGACCGGCTTGGACAAGAAAAAGAAAACACCCATACCTGCACCCCACGTGCGGTCGAGTCGATCCATATTCGCTCCCTCCATCTTCACCACATATCTCAAATCAACCACCTGCACCTCACGATTCTCACGCTCTTGCTTTAACATGGATACCCTCCGGAAGCAAACCCGTATGCTTCTCACATCCCATCCCGAGAACCCCAACGAACAAACCTACCTCACGGGTCTCAAAGGCCTCCTCGTCCTCGAATCCTTCCTCTGGGTCTTCCTACACACCTTCGCCCCCGCCACAATCGACGCCGCCGACCCATCAACAAACGTCAACTCCCCTGAATACCAAGTTATCCATCGAAAAGTGCTCTCCGTCCTTTTCTGGAACGAAAACCTGCTATACTCATCATTCATCCTCCTCTCCGCGCGCTGCATCACCGTCCCCTTCATCAAAAACGCCACCGGTGCCAAGATCGCAGGATCATATTTCCGACGTGGGATCCGCCTCCTCGTCCCTACCGCCGCATCCCTCGCAATCTCCTACGGTATCTTCTCCGGGATCGGATACTCATACTTGACTACGTTCAAGAATGTAACTGGGAATACAGTTATGGAGGATTTGTACCAAATACCCAATGCATTGGTATATTTTAACTCCGTTTTCAATATATTTTGGGTGACGAATGGGTTTGGGACGCAGGCTGCGGCTTTGGCGTGGCCGACGCAGACGCTTTGGATTATTAGTGTGATTTTTCAGCAGAGTTACACGGTTTATATGACTATGGTTATGATTCCCTATACTCGCAACTCGTGGCGGGTGAAGGCGCTGCTTCTGTTTATTTTGACTGCTTTCTGGGTCCAATCTTGGGCCTGGTTCACGATTACCGGGTTGCTGATTGCGGATATGGTTTGTAATATGTCTTACGAAGAGAAGTTCGGGAGGGGAATTCCTATCCCCGGCTCTAAGTTTAGGCTACCGAGTTGGATGCCTTGTGTGTTTTTGATGGCTATAGGGCTGGCGCTGCAGTACATTTGGGTGGATTGGAGGCCTGAGTATCAAAATGTGTTGTTGGAGGGACATGCTGGGCTTTATTATACTGGAGGACTAAACTACGATTATGACCTTCATCAGCCCCAGGCGAGAGATGAGAATTATTTGCTGTTGACGGGGTTTATGCTACTGTTAGAGGGATCCGATATTCTACAGTTCTTATTAAATAACCCCGTTTTCCGATTTCTGGGGAGGAGATCATTGAGTAAGTCTCCATCATGGTAGTTTCTATACGAGCTGGTGCTAATGATATGAAAGGTTGGTTCCTGGTGCAAAGTATCATCGCCTATACAGCTGGTATCAAACTCTGGCTCAACCTGACAGATACCCATGGTTTGGCAGTTGCGGCCGCGAATGTTGTTTGTCTAATTGTCTGTTTTCTTGCTACAATCGTTTTCGGGGAGATATTCTATAATCTGATTGATAAGCCATCAGTATGGTTGGCAAGGAGCGCATTTACTTGGATAAAATCATGAGAAATCTTATTGGTAGTTTTTGGTGTACAAGTTATAGGTACCCTCTGAAGGGAGTAAGGCGTTATGCAAAATCAAGGAAATGCAGATTATAAGTTGCCGTGCGAAAAATTACTTTGTGACCCCAAACCAAATACCATAATCATACTTTCCATAAGCTAACTAAATTATACCAACAATCAACTACATCACAGCCCCCGTTTCCTCAATATCAATCATCACTTCACGCCAATCGCCCACCTCAACCTCCATCTCCAAACTTACCCTCCTTCCTCCCCACCCTTTAATTAATTTAATTTTCATCCATGTTTATGCTTTGATAAAACAAAATCCAAACAGATTATACTTTAATCTTGGTTAGTGGATCCGCTCTTTTATGTTTGCGTATAGTGATAGTACCTAAACCATGATTTGGTCCCGGGTACCGCTCATAGGTTCCCTAGAAAGGGGACGTGATAGTACCAGTCGACATGAAAATAAATCTTCACTTTTACACAACATTCATGATAAATCCAACAACATTTTATATAATAGTTGCAAATATATTTCTTTGGATGGGGACGGGAGGCTGGTTTGCATTGGCGGGTTTGGGGGTTAATCCATAAGTTGAGGAGGGTTTTAATGGTGGTTTGGAGTAGAGAAAAGTTTAGATGGCGTGTGAAGACTTCCATTGGAAGCTAATAAGGGATCGAGGAGATAGAAAATATGGGTTTCATAGCAGCTTACAATACGATTTCAACAATCAGGACTAAGTATCTTGAGCATCTTGAGCAAGCGTTTGAAGTTCATTTGGATACAATTGGGCTATTGAAACTTATCTTATAGACTATTTATTATGTATTCGTCCAATAGGAAATGCCAAGCAGCTGTATCGCTCGAGACTGCCAGAGAGAAGACGCCGCCTGCATATCAGCCAAGAAACAAGCAGGCCTCTTAGGTACACAAAAACCCAATACTAATTGAAATGAATACTTGGCTCGTTTATTCGAAACCGGGTTATACTATTTTCATTCATTGCGGGCGGGACCTTGTAGATAAAATCTTGTATTACTACTCTATCTTCCCGCCTCATTACCATCCGAAGAGTGGAAGATCTCACCCAAATTCAGATACTTGTGCTACACTTGGCTGAGAGAACATTCGAGGAAGCACCCAATCACAAGGGTATTTCATGGTAGGCGTTTACCGCATTCCTATGTCTCTGAAGATGCATTTCGGTTTCATACTCAATGAGGTTGGGCACAAGGTCATTTGAAAAGTCCTTCCATTATCTCTTGAGCCTAGCTCAATTCCATATCCCAATTACCAAGACAAAAACTCCACCAATATCCACCGTCCACCAACCACCCACTCCCCACCCTCACTTCTTCTTTCCCCTGTCATTCATGTCTGGTCTACCAATGCTTCTCCGCAATATCCACACTATTAACATCCACCCCCTCCACAAACCACCTCTCCCCCTCCCCAAGCTTAACATCATTCCCACTCATCTGCCTCTTCCTCATCCTCCCATCCTCCGCAAACGTCCAATCTTCGAGCCCGTAGGTCCTCCACCACTGTCCTGACTCGTCGTACCATTCGTACCAGAACTGGACTGCGATCTATCAAGCATAGCGATCAGCCCATTTTCTCTCTCTTCTGTGGCAATACAGCCTGCGATCGGGGAGGGGTTGGGGATGCGGAGCACGTGAGGGAAACATACCTTGTTATCCGTAAAAGCAAACAATTCCTTCCTCAACCGATACCCATTTTCCCTCTCCCATTTCTTGGTCAAGAAAGCCACGATCTCATCGGTGCCACGGAGGAAGGTGTCGCGGTTACGCCAGATGGAGTCGGATGTGTAGGCGTTTTTGACTATTTGGGGATTGCTGTTTCTCTTTGTCAGCTGGGTCTTTGGTAGGGAAGGGGCATAAGGAGGGGCATAAGAAGGGGCAACGGGAGAGGGCTCGAGGTAGGAGGAGGAGGAGGAGGTAAGGGGGATAAATACCGAGTATTCCAAACATCTTGAGCAGACTTAACCTTGAGCTGGGCGCTCTCGCGAGTGAAAGGCGGCAAAGGGGGTCTAGTTGCGTTGGTTGGGGTAGCCATTTTGTTTGCAGCTGGTATTAAAATATATATATATATATATGATTCTTTCTAAGAAATATATAACTCTAATCAAACTCTTCAACACAAGACAAGGCAAAGAACAAATTCCTTCTTTCAAAATGAGAAGATGTGAGTTTATATAAACAAGACAACCTCCGCGGGCTTTGCACGGCCTTTGAACCTTACTCGCGTCCATCGCTTCCCTCTCTTGCAAACATCCCGAGCACCCCGCCCTTCCTGTCATGCACAGTCACGATACCAATTCTTCCATGTCCTCGAATCAATGATGTAAGCTCGTGTTGCTGTCCAATCCATTTTCTATCCAATCACTGCATGGTGAGTCCATATCCTTACGAAACCTCGGATCTAAGGTCCAAAGATCTAGAGCTTGGGGATCAGTCAGCGAGGTGGGGGATGACGCAATTTGGGGATCGAGTCGGGTGAGTGGTGCATGTAAGATTGGGAATGTTTGGGTGAGAGAAGGTTTCAGGAATACAAATACTTGTGAGATGTGGAGGATTACGAGAGACGAATGGTATGAGAGGATGGGGAGGTACAGCTGTAGCATGCTGGTTCGGATCCCTTGATTCAGGGGACATGCGGCGGAGGCCGATGAATATTGAGGGACGGAACCCCCACTATTAGCGTGTATAAAGCTTGAGCTCCCTTTACCTTCACCACTCCTCCTGAAGCTTGATTGAAATATATTCATTTGACTCCAACTATCATTCTCAAAAGCGACTTTTATTCCCTTCAATTCACCAACTTCCACCCAGTCAACTCCCTCACTCCAAACCACCCCTCTTCCACACCGCCCACACTAACAACCCACCCTCCGAACTCTATCAATCAAACCAGCAACAATGGCAGAAACACCAACCCTCAAAGTCGGTGACTCCATCCCCGCAGGCACCGTCTTCAGCTATGTACCATACACACCTGAGACAGGTGATATCACAGCATGTGGAATTCCAATCAATTACGATGCTAGCAAAGGTGTGTCTATTTTCCTGCCTCCCCATCCAAATCACCCCCTCCAATCCTGTCCCCACAACACTTTCAATCCCCAATCCCCAAAACACAAAGAATATCACTAATTGCAATCAATGAAATAGAATGGGCCAACAAACGCGTCGTTCTCTTCTCCGTCCCGGGCGCCTTCACACCCGGCTGCAGCGCCAAGCATCTCCCAGGTTATATTTCGAACCTTGACAAGCTGAAGGAGAAGAAGGTTGATGTGGTTGCGTGTATTGCGTTTAATGATGCGTGGGTCATGAGTGCGTGGGGAAAGGCGAACGGGATTAAGGATGAGAGTATTGTACGTCTTTACCTCCATATTCAAAAGATAGAGGAAAGAATGGTTGCTGACTAGGTGGTGTAAAACAGCTCTTCCTCTCTGACCCAGGAACGGCCTTCAGCAAGAAATTGAGCTGGACGAACGCCGAGCGAACAGCGAGATATGCTCTCATTATTGAGAATGGGAAGATTGTGTATGCGGAGAAGGAGCCTGGACGGGAGGTCAGTGTTAGTAGTGCTGAGGCTGTGTTGGCGAAGCTTTAGATGTGAGAGGGGATACAATGGTGGGAGGGAAATTGGGGAGATGGAGAAAGGAAAGAAAGGAAGAGGTTGCGATGATTTACTAGGTGTCCGGAATTTGCGGCGATGATTTCCAAAATTTGTGATGAGCTTTATGCTGATAGATGGCGGAGGGGAATACGAATGAGATCTCTGCTTGTACTTTCCAATGGGTTCACTTTGCTTTGCATCCAATTGTGATGGTCAAGATGATATCCCCTAACCGGAAGCCTTCCACACTTCCTCTGTAGTTGCTGCAAGGCGTAGAAGGATGCTGACGTTGCGTTTCCTCGAAAGCATCTGTGACTTGTCGTTGATTCATCATGCAGCACCACATCCAGCATTCCAATGGGTCCTACTTGCATTATATTCCTGGAAATATATTTTGCTTTAGACCATCTTTATGCATTGTATCCCGCTTAGCCCTTAATATAAGTGCAAATCCCCCCATTCCTCCCGCCCAATATCATATTCCCGTCTTCACCAACCCCGTAACTTTATCCTCGATCTCCTTATCCGACAACCCAGCTAACGACTCGCTCTTTTCCTTGCCGAATTCTGTATTTAATGTCAGCGTTTGCGCAGATGATCTCCTCTGCTTTCCAGGTCCCAGTTGATCAAGAATTCCCTCGGAATGGCCCTGATAGCGGAGGGAATGGGATAGCTGAATTGGAGAAGCTCACCATATCTAGCATAAACTCTCGGTTGTGTACCGGCAGCTTCCCGTAGCATGATCGGTGTATGTGGGTTATTCTTCTTCATTGTTGGGTATGCGCGTGCGAGAAACGATCTACCCCAATGTCAGTTCAGGCCCTCAATCTGCCATTGAATCCACTGAAAACCAGCAAGCTCCGCCGACATCCCACCAGCCCTCCTGCTAGAGTAGCTATTGCAATCGAGGGTAAGAGATCATGTTGAGAGAAAAGAACAAACCTTGTAGGACCACTATGCTCCGCGGTCTGACAGAACAAAAACCGCACTTCCTTCAACGTCTGCGTAAACGCATATTTGCCTGACATATTTCCTTCCTTGATCCACTTTCCTCAATAAATCCCCTTTCCCTGAAACTTGACGTTGACTGTTCAATTGAGCTCTCGAAATATCACGTTGTCGTCGCTTCCCCCAAGTTCAAGCTCCTCGCATAGCATCTTCATAAAACAACGCTAGTCCTAAAAAGGAGCTTATGCAAGTCGGGCATCATAACCCGAATTTATGCATTCCCGACTCAACAAACTTGTATCGGACTTGGGCCAACTTGACTTCTTCCTATTATCCAACCGTGATTGAATTTGTCTTTCACCAACACTGCGCACAACACCTCCCCTCTCCCCTTCTACCATCCTGTTAATCAATTGAACAACCGCAACCCATTCAACCCGCAATCTTCCTCTCCACTCTGTCAACCTCAAAATGCCACCTCCAGCAACCCTCCTCCGCGCAGCGCGCCCCGCCTTCCGCCAACAACAAGCCCATCTATTCACCCAAAATATTACAAGAAGCACATTCAGGAATGGAGGCAGGAGATTTCAAAGTACGGCTGCTGCTCCGGAGGGTACAGCGCAGCAGGTGGGTTGGATCAAGAGGATGTGGGATAGTCCGATTGGATTGAAGACGGTGCATTTTTGGTATTTTCCCCCCTCTCCCAAACTCTTGTATGCGGAGAGGAGAAAGAAGAGAAGTTAATTGTATTGTTGAAATAGGGCGCCGGTTATGAAGGTACATCTCCCCTAACTCCTTTCCAATATTTCAACCAGGACAAACTTGATATAACGCCCTCCCCTTTCTGGACCGGATCTACACACCTCCCAAACTCAAACCCAAACCCAAACGACAAAATACACACAGAAAATACAAAGCTAACAACGTCCCAAACAGTGGGCAATCGTCTTAGCAGGCGTATCCGATTTCGCGCGTCCCGTTGAGAAGCTTTCCCTAACACAGAATGTGGCTCTTACTGCTACGGGCTTGATCTGGACCAGATGGTGCTTGATCATCAAACCGAGAAATGTTCTGTATGTTGCCCTTCTACCTTCTCCCTTCTCTACCTTTATCTCCAAATCCCTATCTCGTTATCTACCCCTCTTTCGCCTCCCTCCACCCATCCCCTTCTTCCTCTCTTTCCTCTGCCCATCCCCTTCCTTATCCATGCCCCTTCTCTGTTCCCACCAAATCCCCATCTCCGCTCTTCCTGTTCATTTTGCTTCCCTCTTCTCTCTCAACGGCGAATCCCTAGCCCCTCCCTTCTACCCCCTACGCCACGTCATACAAGCCATTAACTCCCCCATCCACAAAAATCCCAAACCGTTACTAACAACCCCCTTCAGACTAGCATCAGTAAATTTCTGCCTCGGCATAGTCGGCGTCATCCAAGTCTCACGCATCATAAACTACAACTACTTTACTAAGAAGGAAACGACGGGACAGCAGATCGAGGAGGCGAAGGGAGATCTGAAGTCCGTTGCTGGGGAGTTGAAGGGGAAAGTCGAGGATGCCGTTAAACAATAGATCATGATGGTGGTTCGATGGAACGGAAAGAGATGAGGATCGGATGGGAAATGGGAAATTGGAGGGGGGGATGTTATGGGATTGGATCCGAGATGTTATATGGCACAGGACGAGATAGAGGATGGATTTTCTAGGCGCGTTAATTTCGTTGCGGGTGCTTGCTGGCTTTGCCAGGTGTGAGCAAAATACACTATACTACAGGGATGAAAGAAATGGAATGGAAGTATTGAGCATGGATATGTGCTATTATCTATACCCACGTGCCTTTTTCTTTTTCTTTCTCTTCTCACCCTACCTCTACACTTCCTCCCCTTTTTTCACGAACACTAGCTAGCAAAAGCTACCGAGCTTCCCTTCCATCCTATAGGTGATATAATATAACAAGTCTGTACCCACGCAAGAACGCTCGAGCGCAGAACACCGACCAGATCCCAGCATCCGAATCAATCCACAGACCATTTTATTTCAACATTTGGTTTATAGCGCCAATTCACCAGGAGTACGTATATATTACTTGCTTGGGATGATTCAGGATGAAATCATATTCCTCATTTATTTATCCTCGACAACGCTATCTCATCCCATACTATACTATACAATACAAATCCCGCCATTCTCCCATCCAAGTCTTAGGCTCCAATCAGCCCTTTTTATAGCCCGGTCCCAATTGCATGCACGCATATAACAACAAGCTACACCCGAACGCCCGTATCAGACAACAAAGGTGGGAATCTCTCGAATCTTAGTATGCTTTCGCGCTTGTCGCGGGACCAGCCCTCCTCGTATCCCTGATCATCCATAGCTTTTTTCTCATTTCAAGTCCATTCCTTACTTCATATCGCGTATTCCATTCGCATTGCGTTGGCCATTTATACCGTCCAATAATTCGAAGGTGAAGAGAATACAAAGGAGATTACATAACAGCACACTCGCCCTCATTCTGTTTCCCCACCTTAGATCTCGAGATACGTTCCCTAGATTTGAGGGCCCCGTTCTTGCCTCCTTTCTTAAGATCCTCGAGTCTTTCACGGGCTTTGGGGAAATTTTGTGCTTTGAAACTGTCAGCTCCCCGCTTTCATGAAATAAGAGTTCAAACAAAAGCGCAAGGATTAGGGGGGAAAGGTAAGGAACAACGTACCAGCAGCCCTCCAATACCACCTCTTAGCATCCTCCAAATTCCCTGGAATTCCAATCCCCACTTCCGTAAAATACCCCATCGCATACTCCGCCTTCGCATTTCCCGCCACCGCCGCCTTTCTCGCCCACAGATAAGCTTCTGTGTCACTCTGCTGTAACACACCCTCACTCCCAGTCAAATACCATCCAGACAATGCAAGCTCGGATTGATGTTCTTCCTGGACCGCGGCCCGTGAATACCACATTATGGATTGGCGGGGGTCGATCGGGAGACCGAACAGGCCGTACTCGTACGCGGAACCCAGACGGAATTGCGAGAATTTGTAGCCGAGGTCGGCGGCTTGTTGGAAGAGTTGCAAAGAATACTTCTCATCTCTCATTATACTACCGTCCGGACCCTGGGGCTGCTCATACAGCAACCCCAACTCGTGCAAGGCGTGAGGATTCTCCGCATCCGCTCGCTCAGCAGCGCGTTTAAGCCAGCCCACTGCCTCACGGGGGTTCTTGGGTTGCCCGAGGAGGCCTTTCAGTTGGATCATACCCATTTTATACATAGCAGGTGTGTCACCCAGCATTGCGGCACGTTTGTACCATTGAATTGCTTTCATAGGGTCTTTGCGCGTGCCGCCTCCTTCCTCATTACCTAGTTCACAGCAGACGGCTGTTCGATATGCGGCTGCTGCATGCCCGGCTTTGGCGGCGGATTGGTAAAGGGAGAAAGCTTCTTTGTTGTCGGTTTCGAGACCGAGAGCTCCACGGCCGTAGCAATCGGCTAGGTAGAACATGGCTTCTGTGTTTTGGGCTGTGACGAGTTTCTTGAGAATTTTGTGGGCGTCCATTATATACTTTTCTCGGGCCTTGTTGCGTTGGCGCTGATCTGGGATTCGGGCGACAAGAACGTCGGAGGCTTCGATGAGCTTTCGGGAAAGAGCAAGTTGTGTGTTTTGGTCATTGGGATTGTTCTTGGCGGCATTTCTCAACTGTTCCAGTTCTTGCATGGTGACTGGAGGAGGCCCTTCAGGCTTTGGTGCAGCAGCTGGAGTAGATGATTGAGAAGGTTGAGAAGGCTGAGAAGGCTGAGAAGGTTGAGGAGCAGGAGCTCCAGGGGTAACATTATTATAATTGCGGACAGGTGGTGGTTTGTTATTAGCCATATTAGCAACAGAATTAGGTATCAGACCAGCACGAACAGGTGGAGGATGAGAAGGTAAGGCATCAGCAGATTTGGTAGGCTGGGGACCGTTTGGAAGACCATTAAGTCCACTCTTTGGTCCATTTGGGAGACCGCCAGCTCTTGGTGCTGCAGATGTACTTCTTGGAGGTGGCTGGAATCCTTTTTGAGGTTCCTGGTATCCATATTGATTACTAGATTGTTGGCCACTGTATTGACCATTCTGGGCAGCATATCGATCATCGGGATAACCTTGTTGATATTGATCTGGCATAGCAGGTGCGTCATTAGCCATCTCAAATACGGCAGCTTGAGGTTGAGCTCGAGCTCGAGCATCAGGTTGAGATTGCTGGGGTTTGCCTTGTCGGTATGGTTGGTCAAGAGAATTGTCTCGTGAACCTCCTGGTTGAACATGTCCATCAATTGAATTCCCTCTCCTGGCACCTTCAGAATTCGCTGCGACTGTGTCGAAATTTGGCATCTCTGATCCATTGGATCGAGATCTTGAGTGGCGAGGTTCTGGAAGTTCATAATATGAATCGTAGAAATCGCTCACACTCTCATGTTGTGCATGCGAATATTGGTCTTTATCATTCAAATAACCATCCATCGGAGGATATTGCTGTTGCGGAGGTTGTACGGGAGCTGCTGGTGGATATGTTCTTTGTGGTGGTGGTCTAGCTCCCGTAGCTGTTGCCGGTCTAGGAGGCATACCTCTTCCAATAGGACCATTATATGGACGCTCACTCTGAACCGGATCCATCATAGGAGGTTGACGTCCCATTGGTGGTTGATTTGGCATCGTCATACTCCTTCCAGGTCTACCAAAGTCATCTTGAACTGGTTCAACAGGCGCATCATATCCATTGTAAGCAGGTTCACCGTATCCATTCTGTTGAGGAGCTCTATATCCTGGCTGTGGCAACGGTCCCGTTGGTGGACCTCGACGCTGCTCTGGATATCCTTGTGGTTGCGGTGGCCCTCTGGCCATATTTCGTTGATTGTCAAGGGAAGCACGTCCATAATCATCGGGAGCTGGCCCTCTTCTTTGACTATCCACTGAAGGCCGTCCATAATCGTCTGTAGGTCTTCCACCAGGATATCTATCTTGCGCACCTTTGCTTCCAGCTGTTCTTGGGCGATTCTGTGGCGGACCCATATCCATATTCGCCATCTTTTGTACAATCTCTCGTTCTTCTTCCCGGGATGTCTTTTTCTTTGCGCCGGGAAATGTTGGGAAGGGATTATCCCAAGCAGCTTGTTCGGGGGACAAGGGTGGAGACTTCAAAGGTTTTCGTACGCCAGGTGGGCCTCGCGCTGTAGAATGTTAGCATTAGTAGGGAAAGTAGAGGGTTAAGCTTACAGCCTGGATCAGAAGAGGCAGATCGTTCCAATGGAACAGGTCTACCTCCTCTTCCCATTGGAGCACCGTATCCCCCTCGTCCACCACCACGTTGATCATAACCACCACGAACCCCATCTGCTGTAGGTGGCCGCAAAGGCCCACCGGGTCCCGGAGGCCCACCTCTCCCTCGATTTGGTGGAGGCATTCCTCCTCCTCCTCTAGGCTCTCCATAATACTCTTGTTGTGGAGGGTAATTCTGGTTCTGCGGTGGATACCCTCTTCCTCCATTCATGCCCCCATTCATGTCATAGCCCCCACCTCCATTGTAATCCTGGACGTAGCCCTGATCATACCCCTCATAACCATACTCTTGCGGATATTGCTCGTACCCCTGTGGAGGGTACTGTTGAGGAGGAGGTTGTTGATAGCCTTGCGGCGGTCTTGGTCGTTGTGCTGCAGGACCGTTATATGGTCTCTGCGGTTGTTGATAGTAGCCTTGATCGTAGGCCATGCTGCCTCTCGTTCAATGTTCGCGCCGCGCCGGAGTGAGTCGTGTAGTGAACAATGCTCAAGCCCTAAGCGTATAAGCCATCGATAGTAATGCTTGAGCTCGAGAACCTGTGTCTGTGTCGTAGAATTGCGAATCGCGTCTAGAAGCTGTGTTGTCGAGTTGTACGACGGGGCTGTGCTTCGGAACCCGACTTGATATGCAAGATGCCCCACGTGGATGCAAATGAGCGTGAATACTGATGTTGTTGGAGATCAGAGGTATGTTTTGTGTTGTATTATGTTGGTGTTATTGGGGTGGAAGGATTGTGGATTTCGGTCTCGAAATGTGTGTCGAAGGAGGGGGGCCGCGCTAAGGATTTTGAGGCGTCGAGTCTAGGTAGGTAAAAGGATGCGATATTGCAAGTCAGCCCCGATGATTATTTCCCCACGAATGTAATAATATTATTTCGACTAGAAGTGTATACAATTATCAACAAGCTATGAATGGCCCAAAGCGTCTATTAATTTCTCTTGTACGAGCATTAATACTTCATTTTAGACTTTTCTTCTAGCATTAACATGGCTTCGGAAATAGGGTACCGTAAATACATCACGTCTCGCATTCACAGGGATTACGATCTCATGCCAGGGACACCTCACTTGCAATTGGACGCATCAAACGTTTCCTTCGTCCTATGACAATGCCAAGGGAATTCAGGTTATGGCTGTGCAAAGCGCAGTTCAATCTGGTCTTCTGATATCATCTCGTCACCCACTTTGCAAGAAGGCCATGCTTTCTCAAGGAAGATGCTGGATATGAGAGGGAGCACAGAGCCCTCATCTCAAGTGGAGATGCTGCAATTAAACGGAGATGAGCTTCCAAATATTGAAAACATCGTGCATATATTACGGTTCGTAAGATTGTGTTACAAAGCCTAGTAAAACTACTATGTCGAATTTAGAAATGTCTCATTTCTTATCAATATTTGTTTATTTTTATCTTCTTGACAAGTCTTGTCAGCTACGCCCCCGGCCGTTTTGGATCTTGTGGAACAATGTAGATCCCCCTTACGCCACAATTTTGCACAGCCATGAGCATCAGCCACAAGAGGCGTATGCGTTCCTTCTGGGGAACAAGGGATCTGATGAACTGTCGCATCAGATAGCGTCTGTGATTCGAGGAGGATTCGATGGTTTCGAGCAACCTCTTAAGCCGAACGTTTTCAGCTTAGTATGTTTGCATCCAAGAGTTGGGCTACAGAGCTGCGAACAGGATGTCTCGGTGAGACATTTACTTTGCGAAGCTCTGACTTATTTTCCTGCCCTGAACACAAGGTGAAGGCGTTAGAAGCTCCCTCTACCTAAAGATAGCCAGACTTCGTCTTCGTGGTGCTCGAGGCATGATATCACGTGATTCGGCACGAAAATTCATGAAACCTGTTCCGTGTGTTCCCTTCAAGCATATCCTTGCTGGATCAAGCAACACGGGGAGGGAGACAGAGGGAGCTATGGCGGTAGTTGGATTGCTTGCTTGCTAGCAAAAGCCTTTCTGTTACAGAAAAGCTATGCGTTGATAGATGTGTGTAACTTTCTTATCGAATTCCTAGCCAAATATAAAGTTTAATTTTACCCCCCTTGCTATCTGAAGAGAGCCAAGAGTCTCCAGGAAGATTGTAGTACTGGAGAGTCTAGATTCTGATATTCGATCCTGGGAAAACAAAGTAGAGTCTCTATAAAACGCACAGCCACAAATCCCTCCTCACCAGCCACACACGCTAACCTCTCCTGCCCCACTATTTCCCCAATCAACCAAAAATCACTGA
>Ga0182030_10010640_pt1 | contig 18638 bp, 20 predicted proteins | sample 812S3MmetaG_FD_121299 | JGI IMG/M metagenome (GOLD analysis project Ga0182030, IMG submission 121299) | Permafrost microbial communities from Stordalen Mire, Sweden - 812S3M metaG (Illumina Assembly) | ecosystem: Environmental > Terrestrial > Soil > Wetlands > Permafrost | place: Sweden...
CGTCATTCAACAGATGACCCAGCAAGTAGTCCAAGACTTGGCAGGCACCGGCTCCACCAACCCCACCCAACCCGCGGGTGGTGGAACACCATCAGGAGGTACGGGCACGGGGACCGGCACCGGTACTGGCACCGGCGGCGGCACGAGCGGAAGTCCCACCGGAGCTGCTGCCGAAAAAGCTACGCTCCTCTCTTACTTTGGAACCGTTGTCAGCAACAATCAGGTGCTCTCGGGTCAGAGCTGGGACCCATATGATGGCACTACAGGTCCTATCACGAAGCTCTTTAATCAGACGGGTAAGTATCCCGCCATCTTCGGGCTACCATTCTACTGGAGCGGCGAAAATAATACCGTCAGTTATGCAGAGTCGTGGGCTTCCCAGGGCGGGATTGTCTATGAGAGTTCGTGGTTCGACAATCCCGGTGGGAACTTCTCAGATCTTTTGAATCCGAGTACCGCAGCCTATAAGAAGTGGTATACCGAGCTCGATAATGATGCGGCTGAGCTGCAGACCCTGCAGAATGCCGGTATAGTGGTCATCTATCGTCCTTTCGTCGAGCTTAACGGAAATTGGTTCTGGTGGGGGAATCAAAATCCCAGCACGTTCATCGCGGTCTGGCAGCAGATGCATGACTATCTAGTAAATACCAAAGGGCTGAAGAACATCATCTGGGTCTACAACGTTGGTGCCAATTACGGAAACGCCTACACTTCTTACTATCCCGGCAGCTCGTACGTGGACGTGGCGAGCTTCGATTATTACGGGAACAACCCGTCGTCCGAGATAAGCAGTACGTATTCGGCTCTCACCAGTCTCGGGAAGCCTCTAATGGTCGCTGAGTTCGGGTGCGAGTCCTCTGATTACACCAAGGTCCAGCCGAATACCTGCGATAACAACCAGCTCATCACGGCACTGCACAACAGTTTTCCAAAAGTATTTGGCGTGGCAGTGTGGGGAGACGGGAACTGGTCGATCTACAAACAAAATGGCGCTACCGCGCTTATGAATGAGCCGTGGCTCATCACCCGGTCGGGCCTTCCGTCCTTTACGTCGACAGGATCGTAGGGGTCGACGTCGGGCGGGACAACCTCTGGAGGAACGGCTGTTCCCGCCCCCGCCGCCGCAGTTGGATACACGCTAGAAACCTTTAATTCAAGTGCGATCGGCACGACGCCGGGCACAGTGCAGAGCTTCAATTTCTTCGGCAACACCGAGCCTTCTAACGCATTCGTGAAGAATTCCGACGGCAGCATCACAATCACCGGCCATAGCGGCAACACGTACAACGCCGACCTGAGTACGGCTGCCCCTAACGCATCGAACCCAGAAGGCTGGCAGGGTATCGCCTTCGGCGGCGGCTCGCAGACGGATTACCAGAACGTACTGAATGCCGGCTATCCAATTATGTTGTCCGAATACACAAGCCCCGTACTTAACGGCAATAGCGGATATACATTTCTAAAGTCGGCACATGTAGGCTATGTGATGTTGGGGAATGACTACTTCGCCTCGTACGATCTAAGTTATTACATTACTCACGCGCCGTGGGATAACAATCGTTGGGGCAGCAACGGTCGGGTCGGGTGGTAACTAACCCGAATTCCCCGGTTAGACTACCTAAAAAGGCAGACGGGCATAAGCCGTATCGCTGGGTAGCTGTGATGCTATCCTGTGAGTATGCGAGCCCCTCTCTCTGTCGCAATCGCCTCTCTCCTCCTCACCACCCCCGCTTTTGCCGCCTCCACCCCTTTCACAGCTAATCTGTCCCTAGGCTCCTCCGGCATCCAGGTGTTGGAATTGCAGCAGGTATTGAATAAAGATGTGGCAACACGCATTGCCGCCTCTGGTCCTGGCTCTGCTGGAGAAGAGACCGGATACTTCGGTCTCCTCACCCAAGCTGCCGTGGAGCGGTTTCAAGAGAAGTACGCAAGCCAGATATTGGTACCCGCTGGACTTGCTCAGCCGAACGGCTTCGTTGGGTACTATACCCGCTTAGAGTTGAATGCCCTGCTTTCTAGCGGCTCAGTGACGACTCCCGTCCCCACAACTCCCACCCCAACCACTCCCACCATCTGCGGCCCTGGCGTGACATACAACTCTCTCACCGGAGCACCCTGCAGCACGACAACTACCCCAACCTCCTTCACTCCCTCTCCTGCTGGCACCACCATTCCTGGAGTCTCCCAGATCGTCGATGCTGCAGGTGCTGTCTGGATTAACTCCAACGGCACCGTGTACAGGAACGGGACTGGCACCAGCTACCTCAGCAACTTCACCGAGCTCTACTATAGCGGTACTGCCCTCTATCAGGAGAGCGCTGCCTGCAGGTGGTGGGTCTGGAACGGCTCTGCCTGGACAGCGACGAGTGACCCGGCTCCGGGGGTGACCCCTTCGTGTGCCGTTGCGGTTACTCCGACTATTCCAAGCATTCCAAGCATTGGATGTGCCTCTGGAGACTTGTTTGACTCAAGGACCGGACTGCCGTGTCCTACTCCTTCTGTGCCAGCGACCGGGTTCGGAGATGCCGAGATTGTCGCGGTGGGCGCAGATGGGCAAAGAGAGTTTGACGGCGCGCTCGCAGAACAGCTGCCGCTGCAGCCGATGGTGCCCGAGTTCGTCATACCGCAGGAATTAGCAGCCGATTTGCATGAGCTGCCATAGCCCGGGAGTGGTTGCAGAGCAACTTCCACTGCAGCCAATGGTTCCGCTATTCTTGCTTCCACAGGCGTTAGTTGCAGAAGTACAAGAGTTCCCATATCCGGATGGGTTGGCAGGAGTTGTTGCTGAGCAGGCACCGCTACAACCGATGGTGCCTGTGTTCTTGCTTCCGCAGGAGTTCGCTGCCGAGGAACAGGAGCTCCCGTATCCGGACGGAAGCGCGGGAGTAGTGGCGGTGCAGACGCCGCTGCAGTTGATGGTGCCTGAAGCCTTGGCGCCGCAGGCACTGGCGGCTGAGGTGCAGGCGCTGCCATAGCCGGATGGATTGGGCGGTGGCGACTGCGGGCAGGTGCCGGTGACCGTCTTGCCGCATGCGTTAGGCGCGGAAGTACAACTTGGGATTGGAGCGGTGCATGTCTGTGCGTCAGGTACGCAGTATGCAGCTAGGGTACAGCCCCAGCTCCAATGGCCGCCCAAATTTATTGCTGGCCCCCGTAGAGAAGGGATCCTGCCCCACAGAGGTTAGCGGTGGGTGCAGTTTTGCTGGGTACACCTGCAGCACTCCCACACGTGCCGGGATTTTGACCTTGCGCGAGACACGCGTTGGTCACCTGCGGCGAAGATACCAAACTGAAACTGAAAACAAAAAGTCCAAGGAACAAGAATAAGAGGGGTATGTGTAGGCGTCGCTGCATACTGGATACTTCCTAATATAGCCCCACATGGGATAGCGCGAAGCCTGCCTGGGGATACAAACCCTATTTAAAACTCCTGGAAAGTCGGCACAACGTCGACGGTGACGGAATCGGTTACTGGAGCGTGAGAGGTTGTGCAGGTGATAGTGTATTTTACTTGCCCAGTGATGTTGCCGTCGACAATGCCTGAGTTGTTGAGCCCGCTCTTCCAGGCGGCGCCGTTCTTAGTTACGGAGCAACTCTTTGTATTGGTCGAGGTCCACGAGATGGTGGTGCTGCCACCGGCATCGACGCGCGTCGGGTTCGCAGTTATGGACACATTCGGTGATGTGACCGTGACCGGTGGGAAGTAGAAGGTCTTACCTCCGCAACTGAGACCGTAGGTGACAGAGCCGGTTGTCGTCGGAATTGCAGTGCTCGAGCCCGTCGTCTTCCCTCCCGTCGCGAAGCCGTCGGCATTCGGAATTGCCGTACAGGAAGGAGCATTGCTACAGGTCCAATTGAGGGTAATAGTGCCATTAACACTTATGCTCGATGGCGTGGCGGTAAGTACGGTGCACGCGGGAGGATTCTGAGGAGTTCCGGAGGTACAGCTACTGCCGTTCCACACGAGCGGGGCGGTACAGCTGTTGCAACTAGGCGGATTGTTTGCGCCGTTCGCGCAGGAGGATGAGGAGACGCAACTGCTACCGTTCCATACGAGCGGAGCGGTGCACTTATTGCAAGCGGGAGGATTATTGGCACCATCAGCGCAGGCAGAAACGCAGCTGCTGCCGTTCCAGGTGAGCGGCGACGTGCACTTATTACAAGTCGGCGGGTTATTCGCACCGTTGGTACAGGCCGCTACGCAGCTGCTGCCGTTCCATATTTTCGGAGAGGCACAGCTGTTGCAGGTCGGCGGGTTGTTGGCCCCGTTCGAACACGTCGGCGTGCCGACGGTATACGGAAGATTCCCGCCCACCTTGGTTACTGAGGCCACCCACCAGCCGAGACTTGAAATTTGAATATAATAATTACCCGGAGTTTTCGGAGCCTTAAGCGTACTATTTGAATATGATTGTCCGGCGTATAGGTAGTAACCTCCTGACAGGATGGTGCTGACGCCATCGGCGGAATTCATTCCAGATATCTGAAGCGCCGCACGGGCGCCGTTATTGCACTCACTTATCACCACACTACCGCTGACGGTAATCGCCGCGCCCGGTGCATAGCTACTCTTATTGAGAGATGCCGTGTAGGTGTTTTGTACGTAGTGGGTTGAGCTGCCGTCGACATCGTCTATGCGCGTATAGGTCGCTGCGCTCGCGTGGTGCGGGAGTGCGGCACCAACAAGAAGCAGGAGGAGTAACACGCCGGACTGCATCATCCTATTCTTTCTGGATTGCCTGATGCCGAGAGCGATAAGGCCAAGTAGAACAAGCGCTATAAGTATGAGAACCCAGTTTGAAATACCGGCACCGCTCGATGGCGTGCTGGTGCTGGTAAGCGAAATTGATTTCGTCGCCAAGACCGTCCCGGAGGCGGTAACGATGCTCGTCGTGACGCTTGGGTTGCTACAATCTTTCGTCACGCTTATCGGCACTGACATTGGCTGAGCACTCGAGATATCGTTAGACACAGGCGCTTGGACCGCCGCGGCACACTGATTCCCATTGCCATCGACAAGCGTCAGCTCTGCCGTTTGCGCCTGGTCGTCGGTTGCCGAGTTTCGTGCGCCATCGAAGCTGTCTGCGGAGCCCGTCCACCAGAGCGTTACTTGCGCGGTGTCTCCGGAAGCGTAGTAATTCTTGTCGAGCGTCAGCAGCTGTATGGTCGCGCTGGCTCCATCGAGAACGTAATGGATTCTGACGGTGTTAGAGAGCACGGTTCCGTCTGGACCCTGCAGAGTGAGTAGTGTGTCATATGCCTGCGGAGAGAGCGCCTTCGGCAGGGTGAAAGAAACGGTCTGTTTAGCTCCGGCATTCAGAGAGAGTCCCACTTGTTGTTCTTGAGTCTCAGAAACGACCGGGCCGACGAGCGTGCGTAGATGGGTTTCGAACGAGGGTGTCGCGGTAAGCGAGGCACTCTTAGAAAGATTCTGTGCGCTACAGGTGAGCGTCACGGCGTCGTTTGCGCCGAAGTCGACGCCCTGGGTCGCCGGATACTTGGTAGAATCGCCTGCAATCGTGAGATAACAGGAGTCCGGAGCAATGAGTATGTAGTTGCTTGCGGGAGCGGGAAGGTTCAGCTGTCCGACCTGAACGCTATCGAGCGGGAGACTGTCGACGGTAGAAAGCGAAACCCACACGTCGTACGTCCCTTGGGGGAACGGCGGTGCCTGATACGTGAATGTTTTTGTTACCGACTGATTTTGGTCGAGCGAGATACTGTCCGGATACACTTTCTGGTCTTCAACCGTGCCCGTTTTATCATCAATGAGCAGGACCGAGTAGCGGATATTCGGTTGCGCGGCCATAGCGTTGGTGACGCCACAGGTGATGCTGATGCTGCTGCCATTTACCGAGGAGGAGCAGTCCTGCAGGCTCACGTCAGCGACGAGATAAGTCGTGGTGGTAGTTGCGGTCCCTGTGTCGGCCTGCGCGTGCACGGTCAGCGCTCCAAAAGCGAGAGCCGCAGCCGCGGATACGGCGATAACTAAAGCTGCGCGGATTGCGGCTGAGTTGAGCCGGCTGATGGAAGAAAGCATTACCTGTATCATACCCCGCTTGGAGGTCGAGGAGTCCCCTGTCCTGTGGATTGTCGGGTCATCAGAATTCACTGTAATCGGCATTGACGTCCACAATCACCGAGTCGGTCGCGCTCGGACCGGTGGCGGTGTTGCAACTGAGGAGATACGTGACTTGTCCGCTGAGGTTCGCGTCGACGACACCCGGGCTGCTGGTGCCCGTTTCCCAGAGCGCGCCGTTCCTACTCACCGTACAGCTCGTCACGCCTGAGGAGGTCCAGGAAACGCTCGTGCTGCCACCCGGGATAACGCGCGTGGGGGTCGCGCTGATGCTCACCTGCGGTGACTCGACAGTCACGGGCGGGAAGTAGAAGGTCGACCCTCCACAGGTCATACCGTAGGTAACGGAGCCGGTCTTCGTCGTCGTGGCGGTGTCGGAGCCGCTCGCTTTGTTCCCTGTTGAGAACCCATCACTATTGGAAATCGCAGGGCAGGTGGCGCTGCAGACCCACGTGAGCGCAACGGAACTGCCGATATCGATATCGGTCGGATTGGCATCGAGCGTGCTGCAGGTAACCGAGGGAGGAGGTGGCGGCGAACTCACACAGGCAGAGCCATTCCAGATTAACGGAGAACTGCACGTGTTACAGGCGGGCGGATTGTTCGCGCCGTCGGAACAGGAGGTGACGAGTGCCGGGTTGACCGTCACCGTGAACTTGTTGCTGATCACCGTCTCCCCTGTCGAAGATTTGTTGGCCTGCACGTAATAGCCGTAGGCGCCCGCGATTGACGGCGTGTTGTAGTTGATGGAGCCGGAGCAGGCGCTGTAGCTCGTGAGCGGAGTCTGGGTGTTGTCGAGCAGGCGACAGTTGGTGTTGGCAGACGTGCCACCGGTGAGTGTGTAGTTCTCGGTGAAGGCGGTGGCAGGAAGCGTGATGGCACTCACTGGGGTTGTCGTGACACTAATTGGCCCGATGCAGGAAGATCCATTGTAGACGTTTGGAGCGGTGCAGGTGTTACAGGCGGGAGGATTATTCGCACCGTTTGCGCAGGCGGTCGCACTGCAGGTGGCATTGCTGAAAGTCCAGGTGCCATTAGAGCAGGCGGCGGTCTCGGAACCGGTATGTCCGGAAGTGGTATTGGTGAGCGTGCCGGAGTACCCGCTTGATTGAATGCTCTGGGTGGCGGAGCAGCCGGTGCTCCACGAAGAAGACTTCGATGAGCAGGAAGCTGGCTGGGCACAGGAGTTAGAGTTGGAGTTCTGGCTCCAGACGCCGTTGGTACATTTATATAGTTACACGAGCCGGTGGTGAAGCCGGAGGCGCACGAGCCTGAGGTGCCACCGTTACTCGTTGCGGAGAGATTGCAATTATTGATGGTGGTGGCCGAGCAGTTTGAAACGCAGGCGGCAGGAGCGCCCGCAGAGACTGCTCCGGAGAAGCCGGATGTGCCGGCTGAATTGGAGGCGGCGACGGTATAAGAATGCGATGAACCAGCGGGGAGGCCGGACTGCGTGAAGGACGTTCCCGAGCCGCTATAAATCTGCGTGCTGCCATCTTTGAGAATGTATGACGTGGTGCCTGAAACAGAACTCCAGGAGACAGCGATGGAGCCCGATCCGCAGGAGTTGGCGCTGGCCTTAAGCCCACCAGGCGTGCCGGGCTTCGTCACCGCCGGGGTGCAGCTGTTGGAAGTTTGGCTCCAGCTGCCGTTGGTGCACTTGTAGCTACATCTGCCGGTATACCCACTGACACAGGAGCCACTCGAGCTCCCGCTCGACTGCGCTGAAATAGAGCAGTTGGTTATCGTGGTAGCTGAGCACGATGCGGGAGGGGCCGCATTGACGTTGACCGTCACCGAGCGCACCGGTGAGCTATCGCCGGGGCCGCTACACTGAAAGGTGAACGTTGTCGCGGACGTGAGCGCATTGGTCAGCCCGCTACCGGAGAGCGAGCCGGAATTGGACCACGGTCCTCCCGCTGTGCAACTCGTCGAGTTGGATGAACTCCAGCTGAGCGTCGAACGGCTGTTGTATGCGACCGGATTCGGCGACGCGGAGAGCGAGGCGGTGGGAGCGGCACACGATGAGTTCGATGGCGCTGTCGCGGAGCACGCGCCGGAACAATTGATAGTGCCCGTATTGGTCACCCCGCACGAGTTCGCTGCCGATTTACACGAGCTGCCGTAGCCGGAAGGATTTGCAGGAGTGCTTGCGGAGCAGGAGCCGCTACAGCCGATGGTGCCGCTGTTAGTTTGGCCGCAGGCATTGGCGCCGGACTTGCACGAAGATCCATAGCCAGAAGGCAGTCCGGGTGTACTTGCGGAGCAGGAGCCGCTACAGCCGATAGTTCCGGTATTTTTACTGCCGCAAGAGTTAGCCGCAGAAGTGCAGGAGCTTCCGTAGCCGGAAGGATTTGCCAGGGTCGTTGCGCTGCAGACGCCACTACAGTTGATGGTGCCCGTGCTCTTCGCGCCGCAGGCGTTCGCGGCGGAGGTGCAGGCGGTGCCGTATCCGGTAGGGTTCGCAGGAGGCGATTGCGGACAGGTGCCCGTGACCGTCTTACCGCACGCGTTCGGAGCCGATGTACAGGTCGAAGGGATTATAGGAGCAGTACACGTGATTACGTTCGGTACACAGAGTCCCACCGGATTACAGCCCCAACTCCAGTGGCCGGCCAAATCTATCAGTGGTCCGCCGTAGAGAACGTTTCCTGCCCCGCAGAGGTTACCGCCGGGTGGGGTTTTGCTGGGTATACCTGCCGGGCTGCCACATACACCAGGATCGCCTATCGCGAGACAGGCTTTTGTTACTTGCGGATATGAAAACGAAGCGAAAAAAGAGTCCGACGGAGAGGAGCAGGAACCCTATGAATACCGGCTGTGCATATATGTCTCCAGTATAGTCTCTCCCGAAGCGCGGCGGCTCATGCCTGGGGATAGGAGCACTTCCCTGTCGCCACTCACGCGTTAGCATCCGGTTAAGTGTGTCTTAATTCAGAGGCCACGCGATTCGACCATTGTTGCCCCACTCGTTGTTATCCCACGGCGCAAAATTGTCTATATTGCTCAGGTCAGAGTTCGAACTCCAATTATTCGCGCCCCATATCACGTAACCAATCTTGTTCGCTTGTGCCCACGCATAACCGCCACGGCTCGTGAGGTTATAGTATTCGGTCATCAGAATCGGGAACCCAGCGTTCAGGACAGTGGTGTACTGGGCATTGGTGCCGTTCGCGTAGTGAATCGTCGCCGCGATTTGGCTTGGGCTGAGCGGGTCGGTCGGTCGGACAGTCAACGAGTGCCCTAAATCGCTATCCCATGAGGGGCTTGACCACAGAACGACATTCGTTGCGCCGGTCTGTCGAATTGCATTTAAAATCTGCTGAAAACCCGCAACTTTAAATTGGTCGCCCGTTGACCTGCCGCCGCCCTGCCCGTTGGGCTGGTCGTAGAAGGTGACCATGGTCGAGCCGCTGCCATTTAAGAGATACGCGTAACTACCGTCATCGAATGCGTACGGCTCGTTAAACATCTCAAAGAGTACCGCATGATTGTTCTTATAGGTGCTGGCAATCTGCGACCAGAAGGTCGGGCTATTGTCCTGATCTAGGTAGCCCGGCTGTCCGTCAGAATAGCCGGGAGCGTTATGCCCCGTCAGAGAGCCGGTGTATGAATTCGGTGCGGCATGGTGGAGATCGATGATGACGTAGGCGCCCGCAGAGGTGATGTTATTGACGACGGTTGCAACGATTGTCTGATACGGAGTCCCGCCGCTCGATTTCGCGTTGGTGAGCCACGCGTGCTCATCGACCGGGATGCGAATAATATTCATCTGCCACTTCGTTATCGCCGTCTTCCACTGCGCCTCGGTGGTGCGGTAGAACCCATCCCAGAAACCGGGGTCGTTACCGCCCTCGAGCCCGCTGACGTTCTCGCCCTGCAGCTGCAGCACGTTGCCGGAAAGGTCGGTAAATTTGTTGCCGACAATTTTCACGCCGAAGCCGCTATTCGGAATCGTCCCCGTTGTCCCGCCGCCGGTCCCAGTGCCAGTTCCCGTACCGCCCGTCCCTGTCGTCCCAGCCGTTCGCGGATCCCCGACAAGAGCATTCCAGCCGCTTCCGGTCCATGAGTACCACTGCTGGGAGCTATTCTCTTGAATGACGATGCCATTGAGGTAGAGGAGGGTGATAACGTTTTGTGAGAAGCCGGCGGGGGAGCCGTTCTCTTCAACGACTCCGCCCACAACGGTCCAGACGTTGCTGCTCGCATCGACAATTTGAGTAGCTGAAGGGATGGTGGTCCCACTTGCCGACTGAGTGGCGCCGGTGGGACTTGTGGGTTGAGTAGGGGTGGTCGGGTTGGTTGTGCCGGTGCCTGCCATATCTAGGACGACTTGCTGAGCAATCTGGTTAAGTACGGTCGGGGAGATTCCTTGCTGTGCTCCCAAGGTGTTAAGAGTAGCGAGGAATTGGCTAATGTTAGGCCCGCCGCTAGAATTGGTACCCGTCGTAGTCCCTCCGCCAGTCGTACCGGTCGTCGTACCTCCGCTTGCCGTAGACGTACTCGGAGTACAGGCTGGAGTAGTTGAGGGGCTGGGGTTGGTAGTGGTCGTCCAGCTGCCGTTACTCCAGAGAAACCAGGTGCAGGCTTTAGTCTCTTCGTAAATGGAGCCGCCGCTGTAGAAGACGGCGAGGGCGGTGCCTGACGAGGCGGCAAGAGAGCCGTTCTTGTATATGAAGCCGTTGGCCAGGGTCCAGAGGTCGGTGTTGCTGTCGTAGATTTTGGCTGCGGTATAGGGAATCATCGTGCCGCTTGGGGAGGGGCTGATGGTCTGCGCCTGTGCGATGCCGATACAGAGTGCGCAGGAGAGGAGGAGGGAGAGGGTGGTGGAGAGCGCAGCTCGCATTAATAAAAGAGTAGCATAGGCACCCACAAGACAACGCCGCCTTACTGCGTGGAGAACTTCTCACGACTCATCCGGACACGCTAGTTGGTCCCACTGAGGATATTAATTTCAGACTGGAAGTCGGAAGCGAATTGCATCACGTTATCGCCGTAGGGAGCGAAGGCGGGATTGTTCCAATGGCTTCCCGCGAAGTAGTGGAGCGCGGCCGTGCGCTCCGCGGTCGGCGTCTGCGCAGAGGCGCCAAGGTCGTCCATATAGAGGCCGATGGCCGTGAACGCATCGAGATTATTCCAAGGATTTGCCGGCGTACCCGCGTGGCCCGCCAAGGTCGAGATGCGCGTCTCATAGGACGTCCAGGTTGAGGCGATGAACTGCGCCGGCCCCATCGCGCCGCCGTAGCCGCTTGATTGCGGACATGAGACCGCCATCTGAGTCCAGTCGAGGCCGAGCGAGGCGACAATTGTCATGAACGGACCGACGTCGCGGTTCGGCGCCATCACGCCGGAAATAGGCGTGCCGGTGTTCTTCCCTTTCCCGTCGCCTCGGTTCGGCGAGTTGGTGAGGAGGCACTGGCCGACGTTCGCGCCGAGATTGGTCTCCTGCTTCAGGATGCCGAGGATGAATGCGGGGCGCACGCCGGTAGCCGCGCCGGCCTGTTTCGCGAGCGTAATGGCGGTTGGCAGCGGTACCTGCCCGCCGCCGCCGGCGAGCTGAAAGAGTTCGGTGCGGATTTGCGCCGCGGTCTTCTGGTTCGCGGCGATAACCTTCTGATAATTCGCCTCGATGCCCTTGGTCTGCGTAAGCAGGGTCTGCTTCGCTTGCTGCTGCGACTGAAGTGATTGCTTAGCGACCTGCTGAACGCTCTGGAGCTGCTGCTGTTCAGCGAGCCGTGACTGGAGCGCCTCCTTTTCCGATTCGGTCGACGAGCTGGTCTGTTGGATTTGGCTGAAAGAATCGGCGAGCGAGCTCTTGATGGAGGCGAAGGCATCGAGATCGCTGAAAAAGCTCGAGACATCCTGAGAGCCGAGAGCGACATTCACGACTGAGAAGTCGTCGAGCATCTGCGTCTGCCGCAGAATCTGCGCGAGCGACTCCTTCTCGGCGGAGAGCTGGTCCGAGAGCGAGGAGAGCGTCTGATTATGCACATCGATATTCCCGCTCAACTGCGTGATGGTGAGATTAATCGCCTGTATCTGGAGCTGGGTAGTTTTTATCTGAGCATTGAATGCGTCTATCTGGGTCTGGAGCGTCTGGTGCTGGTTCTGGGCAACGCTCAAGAGCTGCTGCTGTGCGGCGATTTGATTCTCAATATCATTCAGCTGGCTCTGAAGTTGTGCTTGTTGATCCGCTACTGCCTGCGATACATCCTGGGCGCCCGCTACGAGAGGAGCGAGAAATAGCGAACAACCGACTACAAAAAGTAAAAACCGGCGCATCGTCCGGTCATTTTACCACGATGAAAAAATTTTACTCCTTTGGAGCGGCCTCTGGAGCAGCTGCTGCGTCGCCTTCTGCAGTCTCTTCCTTACCCTTCTTCACTACTTCGATTGCCGAGAGGTCGGCTGGAGCCGCTTCCTCAACCTTCTCTTCGACGACTTCCTGGACGAGCGCGATGACCTCCTCAGGCTCGATAGCGAGCTCGACCCCCGCAGGGAGCTTCAAGTCTCTCGCTTGTATTCGGTCGCCGATGGCTGCGAGGACGGAGAGGTCGACGACAATGCCCGGCGGGAGATTCATCGGGTCAGCCGAGACCTCAAGCTCGTGGAGCACCTTGACGAGATTCGCGCCCGCTTCAACTGCAGGCGACGTGCCCTCGAAGGTAAGCGGAATGGCGACCTCGACCTTCTGACCCTTGGTCACCGCATAGAAATCGACGTGGCGCGGGAGATTCGTAATCGGGTCGAGGTCGACCTCGTGAATGAGGGTCGGGAGCGCGACACCAAGACCGTCGAGGGAGACGATGGTCGCCTCGCCGGCCTTGCGCAAAATCTTCTCGAACGCGCGAGAGTTAATAGAAATCGGCGTCGCCTCCTGGTGGGCGCCGTAGACGACTCCGGGGAGTATTCCGGAGCGAAGAAGCGCCGGCGCCTTCGCGCCTTTGCCGTCTCGTTTCTCAACTGTCAGCGTAAGCATAAGTAGCAGGACTATAGCGGAAATAGGCCTAAAACGCAACGGTTCCCTACTAACGTAGCGTGGCAGACACTTTCTGGAGGCGCGTCATAAATGCCGCGCGGGCTGCAGCGACGTTTTCCTCCTTCCCTTTCCAAATCGCGAGCGCTTCTTCCTGGAGCGCGCGGGCATAGGAGAAGGTGAGCGGCCAAGGGGCTTTCACTGCTCGCGCGCGAATCGTTATCGCCGCGAGATTGTCGGTCGATTGTTGGGGGCCCTGTCCGCCGGAGAGAAATACGATGCCGGCGACTCCCCGCGGGACATTTTCCACAAGAGCAGCGAGTGTGTCTTCTGCGACTTCATCGAGAGTGTCGGACTTTCCGCTCTCGCTGCCCGAGAGCGCCATGGACGTCTTCAAGATAACGCCCGTGCGGTCGACGGCCATCTCATCAAGCACGGTGAAAAGCGTTTTCAGTGTCTCGGCGATGACTGCGCGTGCGCGTGCGCGACCATGCTTCCCCTCGTGCAGTACTTCAGGCTCGAGAATGGGTACGAGGCCGACGGCCTGCGCCTCCTTCGCATAGGTGGCAAGGCGCTTGGCGTTCTCGTGAAGCGCTTGCGGCGTCGGTAACCGGTCGCCGTCAATGCGAATGACGCTGCGCCACTTGGTAAAGACGGCTCCCTGCTTTTTAAATTCAACTAGCCGCTCGGAGAGGCCGATGAGGCCATTGGTAATAAATTCTTCGGGGCTCTCGGCGAGTGGCTCAGTGCCGAGGTCGACCTTCACCCCCGGATGGACGCCTCGCATCGCGAGCGACTCCGGAAATAATCTCTTATCATTGCCCTTTTCAAGCAGCGTCTCGGAAAAAAGGATAACGCCCGAGAGATATTTCTCCACTCCCTCGGCGCCGAGGAAGAGGTCACGGTACTGTCGGCGCATCTCGGCACTCGCCGCGACCCCGTAGCTCGCGAGGCGCGTGGTTGCGGTGTGCACGCTCTCGTCGGCAGCGAGAATGCCCTTCCCGTCTGCAAAAAAGGAGCGCGCTATACCGACAAGATCAGTCATAGAGCCATTTTAACATATGCTAAAATGATTTTATGGATTTTATAGCAATAGGCGATACCGTCGTCGACGATTTTATTAATCTGGAGGACGCGAGCGTGCACTGCGATATCGATAATGAGAACTGCACCATCACGATGCGCTGGGGTGACAAGATTCCGTACCTGTCCGCCGAGACTGTCGTAGCGGTGGGCAACGCCGCGAATGCCGCCGTCTCTGCCGCACGGCTCGGGCTTTCGACCGGATTCATCTCGAACGTCGGTAAGGACGAATACGGCAAACAGATTATCGCCGCACTTGGGAAGGAGAAGATCGACACCGGCTTCATCGCCGCGAACGAGGGTATTCCGACGAATCACCACTACGTCCTCGGCTACGAAGCCGAGCGTACTATCCTCATCCGCCACGAAGCATATCCGTATCACCTACCAGAAAATCTCACGTCGCCCAAGTGGATGTATCTTTCCTCGGTCGCGGAGCATACTGAAGCATTCCACGACGAGCTCGCGGCGTGGCTCGCCGCGCATCCGGAGACGAAGCTCACCTTCCAGCCCGGCACGTTCCAGATGAAGATGGGCAAGGAACGACTCGCTGCGCTATACGCGGTCTCTGCCGTCGTCGCCATAAATAAGGAAGAAGCTGAGCGCATTCTCGGGCTCGAGAAGACAGATATTAAGGAGTTGCTGCAAAAAATTAAAGCGCTCGGTTGCGGCATTGCGCTCATCACCGACGGGCCGAACGGCGCATACGCCTATGACGGCACGCAAATGCTAAAAGTGCCTCGCTATCCGGACCCGCGAGCACCAATTAACCGCACCGGGGCGGGTGATGCTATGGCCTCGACTTTCTCCGTTGCGCTTGCGCTCGGCAAGACGCTCGCCGAGGCGATGGTGTGGGGCCCGATAAACTCGATGTCGGTCATCCAACACGTCGGCGCCCAGAAAGGACTCGTCTCGCGTGATGAGCTGCTCAAATTCCTGGCCGACGCCCCCGCCGACTACAAAGCCGAAGCGTTTTAAACTTCTACCACCACACCGGCAGTGTCACCGGGCTGTAGGTGTAGATTATTGAGTCGTTGCCGTGCACAATAATCGTTGTATTTAAGTAACTGATCCGGATGATGAGCATCGTCATAAAAGCGCCGAAGATGGTGATAATCAGGACAGCGAGATAGGCATTGATATGGTGTACCGGCTCTTTTTCGGTACCCTCTTTGCTCGACGTAACTTCACTAGGCAGATATGAGGACATGGGCTGCTTCTTCTATATGAAAGGCGTCGAGGCCGTAGTGCGCGAGGAGCTCTTCGGGAGAGCCTGATTGGCCGAATTGGTCTTGCACGCCGAGTCTTTTAATAGGAACGGGGTGATGCTCGGAAAGGAATTCAGCGACAGCGCTACCGAATCCACCAGCGGCCTGATGTTCTTCGACGGTGAGGACGCGGCCCGCGTGCTTCGCCGCATCTAAGACGGCTGCCTCATCAAGCGGCTTAATCGTCGGTACGTGAAGGACGATTGACTCGACGCCTTTCTCGGCGAGCGCGCGGGCCGCGAGGAGCGCAGTGTAGCCAAGCGAGCCGGTCGAGAGAATAGCAAGCTTCGGTGCATCAGAAGTCCAGAGCTTGAGCGCCTTCCCTATTTGAAACGATGTTTCTTTTGTCGTGAGCATCGGTGTCGCGGAGCGGCCGAAGCGCAAATAGACTGGGCCGTTGGTTTGCGCAGCGGCAATGACCGCTTTGCGCGCCTCTTCAGCATCGATGGGAGCAATCACGGTCATATGGGGGAGCGCGCGCATCAGCGCGATGTCCTCCAGCATCTGGTGCGTCGCGCCATCGGGGCCGACGGAGACTCCCGCATGCATCCCGCATATCTTCACCGCGACCTGATTCAGCGCGATGGTGGTGCGAATCTGTTCATAATTTCTGCCCGGATTAAAAGCCGCATAGCTCGCGATGAATGGAATTTTCCCTGCCGCAGCCATACCGCTCCCGACAGTTGCCATATTCTGTTCGGCAACGCCCATTTCTATAAAACGCTCCGGAAATACTTTTTCAAATTCTTCTGCGCGCGTTGACTCCTTCAGGTCGGCACAGAGCACCACGATTCGCGGGTCCGCCTTCCCGGCCTCGACTACGCCCGTACCAAAGCCGTCGCGGGTCGCCGCCTGCTTTATAGTATCGGCGAAAACATCGCCAGAGAGATACGCGTCTTGATTAAGCATATTCGTGACGGACTTTGCCGCCCATTGTGCGGATTTCTTTGAGAAATCGCTTCCCTTCCTCCGCTGTCGGCGGCTTACCGTGCCAGCGATAATCAAACTCTATTTCTGCTACGCCCTTGCCTGGAATAGTGTGTGCGATGATGAGCGTCGGTTTCTCGTGGATTGCCTTCGCCTCCTCAACCGCGTCGACGAACGCGCTGATATTGTGTCCATCAACTTCGAGCACGTGCCAATTAAACGCGTCGTACTTCGCACGCAATGACTCAAGCGGCATTATGTCTTCAGTCATTCCGTCTATCTGGATGTTGTTGCGATCCATTACCGCGGTGAGATTCGAGAGCTTATATTTACCTGCGAACATCGCTGCCTCCCACGTGTTCCCCTCCTGTTGTTCGCCATCGCTCATCACACAGTAGACTCGCTGCTTCTTTCCATCGATATGAAATGCGTACGCGATTCCTGCAGCCTGCGATAGTCCTTCACCCAACGGGCCAGAGGTGGTTTCAAGCCCCGGGAGCCGCGTCCGCTCCGGGTGGCCTTGAAGCCGACTGCCAAACTTCCTCAGCGTGAGGCACTCCTTAATAGGAAAGTAGCCAGCGTGCGCCATCGCGGCGTAGCGCACCGGGCACGTGTGGCCATTTGAGAGAACCAGCCGATCACGCTCCTCCCAGTCGGGATTCTTGGGTTCGTGAGAGAGTATATGAAAATAAAATGCGGTGAAGAGGTCCGCCATACCCAAGGGCCCGGCGGTGTGCCCGCTCCCAGCGGCGACCAACATCGTAATAATAGTCTCGCGAATAGCCTCCGCCTGCTTCTCGAGTGAGCGCACTTGTTCGTCCGTAAGAGCCATCGCTCCAGTATAACTCACACTCCGAAGGAGGGTTTGAGATCTTCGAACGCTGCGAGCGTGGCCTTCGGGCTCTCGGCGCGAGAGAGTGCAGAGCCAACAACAAGTTGGCTTACGCCGATCGAAAGGAGCTTCTTCGCATTTTGCAGCGTGACGCCGCCGTCCACCTGCATAGCGATGTTGGGGTGCCGAGTATGGAAAATGCGGAGCTTATCGAACACGCGGTCGTCGAGCGGCTGTCCTTGCCGCCCAATCTGCGCGATGCCCATAAACTGCACATACTCTACTTCCTGGAGAACAGGCTCTATAAGCGCGAGGTCGGTCTCAAGGTTGAGCGCGACACCAAATGATATGAGCCCGGTGGCGAAGCCGCCGCCGGAGCCGTAGCGCTCGCGAACGAAGGCAAGCAGGCGCGGCAACTCGCTTACACTCTCCGCGTGAAAGGTGAGGCGCGACGCGCCGAGCGTGAGCCAGTCCTGCACCGCAAGCTCGGCGTCGGCACACATCAGGTCTATTTCATAGGCGATGCGTTCCGGGTGTGGAAGTGTTTCTTCCTGTTCAAGCATCGCTCGGAATTCTTCCGGAGCAGTGTAGGGCCAGCACGCTGGAGTGGCGAAGATCCCGTCGACCACGTCGATTTGTATCCGCTCGACCGAGGGGATGCCGACAAAAAGCGACAACTTCCCTTTCAAATCTGCACGCGAGGAGGGAAGTATGGCCGGAACGATGATGCCCATAGTTAAAACTTGGCGAGACGGCGGCTGTGACGCTCCGTCCCCGAAAATGGGGTCTCGAGGAAGATGCGTACCGCTTCGTTGGCCTGGTCTTCAGAGAGGAAGCGTGCGCCGAGCGAGAGAATGTTCGCATCATTATGGAGGCGCGGGAGGCGCGCGATATCGTAGCCGTCCTCGGAGTGGTCGCCTTCGATGTCGAGCGAGGAGGTCACCTGCATCGGGCCATAGAACACACAGGCGCGAGCTCCCGGTACGCGATTGGCGACCATCGCTTCGCCCTGTCCGCTCCCGCCGATAATGATGCCGATGGTGTCTGGGGAGGAGGCCACGCGCTTCGCAACCGGCGTCATAAAGTCCGGATAATCATCATCTGCGTTATATGAGAATGGGCCCATATCCTCCACATCGTGCCCAAGCGCACGAACGCGTTCAAGGAGCGCATCTTTGAGCGCGAATCCTGCGTGGTCAGAGGCGATAACTACCTTGGACATTGATGATACTATTGTAGCACTCCTCGTACGTCTCGCTTAGGCACTTCCCCTCTGTGTATAAGTGTATCGAAATCACATACCCAGTGCTACCTTATATAGTAACTCACATTAGATAACTCTTCTCGACGCCTGTGGACAGAGGGATGCCGACTGTACCGCGTGCTATCCTTTTATTATTATGCGAGCTCCGCTCTCTGCCGCTGCATTAGCTTCCCTCCTCCTCTCCTGCGTAGCGTGCATTGGTCTCGCAC
>Ga0182030_10010641_pt1 | contig 18637 bp, 11 predicted proteins | sample 812S3MmetaG_FD_121299 | JGI IMG/M metagenome (GOLD analysis project Ga0182030, IMG submission 121299) | Permafrost microbial communities from Stordalen Mire, Sweden - 812S3M metaG (Illumina Assembly) | ecosystem: Environmental > Terrestrial > Soil > Wetlands > Permafrost | place: Sweden...
AGCTGCCCGGAGGTGTCCGCGAAAAGACCGATGGGGAACTGATTCAGGGCTGCGTCGCCGGCGACATAGATACGCCTGGCGGTGCCGAGCGCGGCTTCGAGCGGCTTCCAGAACACGTTGTAGCAATCGGGGCCGGCTGCTGCCGCGGGCGCAACAGTTTTGGAAACTCCGCGAGTCGACGCGGATTGCGCCGCAAAGAGCTCGTATATGGTCTTTTCCGCCGCGAGTGCATCGCCGAGCGGAATGAGTCTGGGTTCGCTGTCATGCGTGAGCACGAGGGCGGCATAGTTCCACGCGCCGGTAAAAGTGCGCCCGTCATGGAAGTGGAAGCGGACGTATTCGACGGCGGCTTCGCCCGGCTGCAGGGCGCGCGCGACGTCACGCCAACCGGGCGCGGGCCTGGCTTTGGCGGCGGGCATGGAAGCGGCGCGGCGGGCGAGGCTCTCTTCGATGTCGTTGATCTGAGCGGTGAGGAGGTCGATATTTTTAATGCGGTCCGCGGGATCGCCGTAGCTTGAAGTGGCGAGGGTGGAGAGTTGTGTTTTGCGGGCGCGCAACTGTTCAAACAGAGCCAGCGCCTGGCTGTTGCCGGAGGAGAGAATCCGGTTGCGCAGAGCGGCCGCGTTTCCGGCGGCGAGCCCGCGCTCGTGCAGCAGCAGGTCGTACATTTTTCCAGCCAGCCCGGGGAGTGAAGGATTCGCGTAGACGAAACTGAACCAGAGCGGATAGAGACCGGAGGAAGTGCGCAGAAACGCCAGACGATCGCGCTCGCTCATGTAATCGCCGGTGGCAGCGATCTCACGCGCGAAGGCCTGGAGGCGGCGCTCGAAAAGCGGCGCGGCAAGTTCGGGCCTGCCCCATGCATAGTCGTTTACCGCCAGGCCGAGAGCGATCTCGCTGGTCTCAGTAGCGTCGGGCCCGCGACTCTTTTCGGAGATGGCCAGCGCGCGAAGGTACCAGGGATCGGCTTCGGCGAACCTGCCCTCATCGTGGAGCAGCGCGGCGAGGTACGTGAGCGGGCCGATGACCAGGCGGTGATCGGGTCCGTAGTTTTTCTCGGCGATCGCGAGGGCGCGCCGGAAGGCCGCTTCGGCTTCCTTGTCCTTGCGGTCGTAATGCAGGCAATTGCCAATCTGCGTCAAGGCGCCGGAGACTTCGGGCGAATCGGGGTCGAGCCTGGATTCGAGAATCTGTTCGCCGCGCATCACGGTAGGGCAGCCTTCGCGAAGGTTGCCGCTGTCGATCATCAGCGTACCGGCCCTGAGGCCTTCGCGGGCGGTGCGCAGGTCTTCAGCGCCGAGCGACTTTGCGAAGATCATGAACGCACGGGTGTACTGCTGGATGGCCTCGGCGCTGCGGCCCTCGCCTTCAAGCGCAGCCGCGATGCCGCTCACGGATTCCCCCGATCTGGGGTCTTCGGGCCCGAGCGCTTTCTCGCGAATGGCGAGCGCGGCGCGGAAGTAGTTGGTGGCGTCGTCGTAAGCGCGCTGGTGAAGGGACATGGTGCCCAGCGCCTGCAGGATGTCGGCGACGTTGGGGTGCTGGTTGCCGTACTGCCTGACGGCGATGTTGAGGGCCGTCCGATAGAGCGGCAGCGCTTCGGCGTACCGGCCCTGTGATTCGAGGGCGTCGGCGGTGCGGAGGGATTGCGCGATATCAGGCGCCTGGGCGAATACGCACCGTGCAACAGAGAGTGCGAGACAACAGAACGCAACTGTCCGGCGCCGGAAGCGCATGGGTCTCATGCAGTATGGTACAGCGAGAATCCAGGCTTGACCGGTGCATCCACGTCAGGCATGATTGGGTGACATGCGGCCATCCTGTACGAACATTCGCTTCCAGGTGAAGCTGGGTTTCGCTTTGCTGCTCGGTGTCTCTGCCGCCGCGCAAGACATCAAACTGAACGTCACCTATTCCTGCAACGGCGAGCGCGTTTACGTGGAAAACTGCAATATACGCGACCTTTCCGACACGTCCACCTGCATGGTTGCCCACCCGGACCGGCCCACCCGCAACGGCATCATGGCGTACACCACGGAGACTCGGGGTGCCCTGAAAAAGCTGTTCCCCACCTGCAAGCAGCCCACGGCGCAGGAACTGGCCGCGGCAGACGCCTTTAAAAAGAAGCAGCAGGAAATTTACGACGCCAATGTCGCGAAGGCCAACCCTCAGCCCACGCCGCAAGCCGGCGGTCAACCCAATGGTCAACCCAACGCTGCCCAGGCAGCGGGGATGCCCGCGCCGCCCAAGAACGCTGAGGAACGCGCCATGCGCCGCTGCGTGTCTTCAGGACGACTTCCGGCGACCTGCACCGGCAACTCGCTGCTGGGCGCATTCGGCCAGATGGTCGGCCAGGTTCTGCCTTCCGCTGCGAAGGAACCCGCGCCCGGCCCGGAACTCGCCGGAGTCTTCCAGGGCGCCGGCAACTGGCGGCTCGACTTCATCGACGGCGGCGTGCTTGTGAATTGCGCTGATCTTTCGCCGGATCAACACAGCTACAACATCGCGTTCAGAAACAATCTTGCTGTCCTGACTGTCGACACCACTCCGAAGCCGCTGGTTCTCACGGTGAAGTCCGATGGAACGATGGCCGGCCCCGGTCCGGTCACGATAGACGGCGTGATTGCCAGCGGATACGACAGCGGATATAAGGATCAGTTCGGCAGGCCTATCTCACCCAATGAAGCCGCCGCCAGTTCCGGCCCGGTATATGACTCCGCCGGCAAGCGCGTGAGTTCGGTCAACGGGATAGCGGGGCATGCTACCTTCTCGCACAAACGAGTCACGTGCCCTGCATTGAACCTCTCTTCCAAAGGCACAGGCGCCGGAGTGCAGACAATGCAAACCGACCTGCTCAAATCCCTGTTCAACGACGGAGACAAAGGACCGCCCACCCCGCCGGGGATTCGCATGCGCGGCATCTTTGCGGCCTCTACCGGCTTCAGCACCCAGTTCTTCCCCGAGTCCGTCATTCTCGGCTGCGGACCTGACTCGGCGCGCGCCTATCCTTATACCGTGGTCGCGGACGGAACCAGAGCGGCTGTAAAAGTCGACGCACCGGATCACCCGTTGACGCTGTCTTTCGGTCCGAATGGCTCGCTCGATGCAGGCGCGGGGTCTTATCAGGTCCACGGACGAATCGTGGTCGGGCAGAATGCCAATGGTGATTTCACATTCGCTCCACTGGAGCAGACCTGCAACCTTGCGGTACTGACGTCGAGCAGGGAGATTCCTTCCGTCGGGGGCAGTGCCGCGACGCCGGCAACTCCGGCGGGGGCAGCGAACGGAGGCGGGGGGCTGTCTACTCCGGCGGCGCCTTTGGGCAATGCCATTCTGTCGATCGTCTCCGGATTTCCCGCACAACCCGGAGTGCCGAATCCGCTCGCCGGGCGTCCCTATGTTCTTCTGCGCGACAGTTACGCGGACGCACTCGCGAAAGGCGGCGTATCGGTCCCGGCAGGAATGTCGCCCTATAAATACGTTGGCGCGACTTGCACCAGCCGGACGCCTGCCTGTCAAAAAATTCTGGACGCGGTCAACGCGAATGCCGCCTCAGCCGTGCGAGCCGACGCCACGGGCAACGGAATCTTTCCCGGTGTCCCCCCGGGAAGCTACTACCTGATGATTACCGCCAGCTATAACAACCGCGCCCTGGTCTGGGGTCAGGCTGTGCAACTGAAGACAGGCCAAAACTCGGTGAAGCTCGATCCGAGCAACGCCACTCCGATCAACTAAAACCCCGCTTCTTGATTCCGCAGGGGTCAACGAACCGCGTGCGTCAGCAAGCGGCAACGAAAAGAGCCTTTCAGAACGAATACCTCAGACTGAGCTGAAAAACTCTCGCCGGCAGCGCATTCTGAAATTCGCCGAACTGCGCCGTGTTGTTGATATCCAGAATCGGGTTGTAAAGATTCACGTGATTGAACGCATTGAACGCCTCCGCCCGGAACTGCACCCGATGGCCTTCCCAGGGAAGCGTGAAAGTCTTCATCAGCGAGAGATCGACATTCACCACTCCCGGCAGCCGCACGATCGCTCGCGTCCCCGTTGTCCCGCCCGACTGCTGGAAGTAATTCCCGGATGCGGCGGTGCTGGGAAACAGACTGGGAACGCCGTTGTTATCGATGAAATTGCCGTAAGTGTTCGACGCCCCCGGCAGCAGATTCGCCAGTGCGCTGATTTCATAGTTCGTCGGATACACACCGTTCGCGCTGATCGTCGACGGCAGCCCCGAGTGATAGCGGATAATCGTCGAAAGCTCCCACCCCCCGATCACCTGATTCAAAGCCTTGCCCGCCCCGGTGAAAAATGTCTTGCCTTTCCCGAACGGCAGCTCATACAGCCCGTCCACCGTGATGTTGTGCCGCTGATCGAAATCCGACGATCCCTTGAACGAATTCACGTTGAATGCATCCTGCAACACCGCGCCGGTCTGTCCGGCACCGCCTTCCGCGCCCGATGAATTGTCGATCGAATGCGACAGCGTGTAGTTAAAGTCGAACGACACGCCATTCGAGAGCCTTCGCCGCAGGCTGACCGTCAGCGCGTTGTAATCCGCCCAGGCATTGTTCGTCCACGTCGGCAGGCCTGCAAACTGCAGCGGATAAAACGTATTGCACCCCGTTACCGAGTAGCATTTGTTCGTGCCCGGAATGCGCTGCCGATCCATCAGGTTTAAATTGTCCTCATCGCTCAGCCCGTTGATCACCACCCAGCCGTAGTAATAATTCTGCGTGGCGCTGCCGGGCACGAAGGCGTTCGCCACGCCCGGGAACATGTCCTCGATGAACGGTATCGGCGCGATCGGTCCATAATTCTGTCCCGCCGAAAGATAATCGTTGTGCAGCACACCCACTGCCTGCGCCCACGTCATCCCCGACTTCGTGTCCTTAAACTGCGTCAGCGGCTGATCGAAGTCCTGCTGCACCAGACCCCGCCGGTACAAGCGCCCCGCATATCCGATCTCGATCGTCATCTTCCCCGGCAGCGGTTTCGCGTAGTTGGCGTTCAATACCAGTGAATAGGGTGCTTTGAGATTCGAAACGATCCCCACGCCTTCGTCGAATCCGCCGGTGATTGTCGGCGGCGTAAACGGAAATCCGCCCTGCGCCGCGGCCGGCAACGCCGGCAGACTGGCGGCGCCGTTATACCGCGGCGACGTGGTGAAGTTCGTGTTAACCGGCTGCGTCACGGTGCTGGCCAGGCCGGGCGAGCCGCTCTGATCCAGGTTGAACACCATGTCCTGCCCGTAGTGGTCGTAGACCAGCGCGAAGCCGCCCCGCAGCACGCTGCCCTTCCCCATCAGCTTCGTGAACCAGTTATCGGTCTTGTCGGGTGCATACGCAATGGATGCCCGCGGGCCGAAGTCGAGGTTATCCCGCTGATACCATCCCTGCTTGCCGTTCGCAGCCCCGCCCAGCGCATATGTCAGCGACGCATCCTGAATCTGATTGTTCGGAATGCCCGCATTCATCGCCGCCACCCGCTCGGCGAAATAAGTCTGCAGCGGCACCGTGGTCACGACTTCGGTTCCGCCCGTTTCGTAGGGCACTGTGCCGTTGCTGTACCGCAGCCCCACCGTCACCGTAAGATTGCTGCGCACCCGCCAGTTATCCATCACGTAGGTTTCGTATTCGTTCACCCCGTACTCGCGCGCCGCGGGAACCCCGAAAGGCAGCACCTGGCCCGTCTTCGTGTATTGATAAGTGGCCGTGTAGTCATTAATCAGCCCGAGCAGATTGCCCAGCCCCTGCTGTACCGCCGTGGGGTCCGTCAGCTTCAGACCGCTTGTGCCCAGTTGCTGGTTGATGTAATTTTCCACATCCGTTGTGGCGTCCCCGCCGAGCCCGCCCAGCGTATTCCGGTTAAACGCATACGAGGGAAACGAGTTTGTATACGAATCGCGCGTGTTACGGATGATCCTGAAATTGATACCTGTGCTGATCGTGTGCTTTCCCTTTGTCCACGTCAGATCATCGGCGATATTGTGCGTCGGCATCAGCTGGATCGTCGGCCGTATCGGCGGGTTAATGCTGTAGCCTTCGGGAGACGTAATACCCGAGAAGGTCAGCGACGTTCCCACCGGTCCCGAATAATTCAGCCCCAGCCGCGTGATGCCGTACTTCACTGAATTGATGAGCGACGGCGAAATGACCCACGTGTAGTTGGTCGCCAGGCCCTTGCTGTTGTCCACCAGAATCTGTGCCGGCGGCGCGCCGGGTATGGGCGCTCCCACTAAGTCCTGCGACAGATCGTTCAGCGTGCCGCGCGCCGAAAGCTTGTGCCGCCCGGCCTGATCGATGTTGTAGTCGATCTTCGCCACATACGCGTCCTGATGCAGATCGAGCGGCGCATTGAAACGCAGTCCGTCGAAATTCAGATTGTTGTCCAGCGCGAGCGACGGATCGTTTCCCTGCGGAAACGAATTCAGATACTTCTGCACCGCCCCGTTCACCCCGATCCCAAGCGGATCGATCGCTCTTACATCGGCCGCGCTCAGCGTCTGCACAAACGTGTTCGTCCCGTCCGTCACCTGCGCCAGCAACTCTCCCTGGCGCAGCGTCGCGCTCGGCACCGTCGCCGTCTCCGGCGTTGAGCTGGCGTCGATGCGCCGCTCCCAGTTCGTGAACAGGAACAGCCGGTTCTTGATGATCGGTCCGCCCAGCGAAACGCCGAACTGATTGCGTACCAGCGGCGATCGCGGGATGCCCGCCTGATTATTGAAGAAATCGTCGGCCGCGAGCAGCGTATTGCGGTTGTATTCGTAAAGCGACCCGTGAATCGAGTTGGTGCCGCTTTTCGTCACCAGCGTGACCTGTCCACCCGACGACCGTCCTTCGTCCGCGGTCTGTCCCGCCACCGTCACGCGGAACTCTTCCACCGAATCCAGCGGCACCGGCAGCGCCGCATTGAACCCGGGCGTATTGCCCAGCGCACCCTGCGTACCCGACGCGGACTGCGATCCGTTATTCAGCGCATTCGTAATCCCCGACGTTTGATTGTTGTTCACATCCACGCCGTCCAGCGTCACGTTGTTCTGGTCGCGCCGCGCGCCCAGCACTTCGCCGGTTTGCGTCACGCCGGGCTGAATGCTCAGCAGTTCGACGACGTTTCGCGTCTGCAGGGGCAGGTCCGCCACCTGTTTTTCCTGAAACGCGTTGCCCAGCGTGCCGTCAACCGTGTTCACCTGGCTGGCCTCCGCTTCGACATTCACCGTGCTGCCCACCGTCCCCACCTGCAGAACCATATCCAGCGTGGCCGGCACGTTGACTTCGAGAGTGACGCCGTTGCGGGTCGCTACCGAAAAGCCGGTCTTCTCCGCGGTCACATCGTAGGTGCCGGGCGCCAGCTGCAGAAACGAATAAATACCCGAGGCATCGGAAAGCAGTTTTCTCGCCGCACCCGTTGCTTTGTCCGTCAGGGTAACCGCGCATTCGGGGATCACGGCGCCGGATTCGTCTTTGATAACGCCTCGCAATGAGCTCGTCGACTGGCCGAACGCGGTGCCGCCTATGAGGGTCGCGATGAGCAAAAATGGTATGGTGGGGCGAAGCTTAAACAAAGAACCTCCTCTGTCTCTGGAAGGAATTGAGTGCCGCGCGAACCGGGCGTGAAACTTCAGACGGGGAGGCGCTCGATGCAGGGAGCGATTCGAACCCCAATCGTACAACGGAATTTCGGGGCTGCGAGCCATCAAAGTTTTTAATCCCCCGCATTGCGCTGAAACCACGACCCGGCACCTTGCCCTCCCGGCAGGCAGAGCCGTACTCTTAGCCATGCTTCTGCGCCCCTGCCTGGAATCGGATCTGCCCTCGGTTCACGCGATCGAGGAAGCGTGCTTTGGGCCGGCGGGCTCCCTTCCATTTCTTGTTTTGCGACAGTATCTCGATTTGTGCGGCACCGGCTTTATCGTCTGCGATGCGGGCGCCGAGATGTCGGGAAATGCCCTGGCGGGATTCGCTGTCGGCGGCATGGCTCTCGATGACCACACGATCGGATGGATTCTCGACGTCTCCGTGGCTCCCGCCTTTCAGGGCCGCGGCCTTGGTGCGGGCCTCTGCCGCCGTGTGCTTTCGTTATTCAGTGAAAAAGGGACCCGCCGCGCCCGCGCTACAGTAATGCCCGAGAACCATCGTTCGCTCTCGATGCTCCGCCGTCTCGGCTTCACCGTGATTGCCGATATACCCGACTACTTCGGGCCGAACGAGCGCCGCTTGCTCGTGGAAATTCAGCTGAAGTAGTTCCTGGCGAAAGCTTGCTTCCTCAGGCGGAATAACCGGCAGGAATAATCGAATCGTCGCGACTGAATATAATACGAACCGATGGCCGCCAGTGGAGAAGGTGCCGCTCGACGCGATCAAACCCCGGAACATCTGGTTTTTCAGCCAAACGACCTGTTCGCCATCATGCCAGCGGGCTTTGATCACACTCACTGCGTCGCCGGCTGCCTGAGTCAGGACGGCGGCCCCATCGGTGCATACGACGGCTGGCTGCGCTACGGAGTGCAGACCGAGACCCGGTTTTAGGAAAGGGTATCCATACGCCAGTTCCCGATACAAGCACCACCAACGCCAAACCGCCGGCGGCGTCAACGGAACCGAATTATTCGCGTCCGCTGATCATTGTTACGACTCTGTTTTTCATGTGGGGCTTCCTGACCTCCCTGAACGACATCCTGGTGCCGCATCTCAAGTCGATCTTCGATTTGAGTTACACGCGAGTGATGCTGATTCAGTTCGCGTTCTTCTCCGCGTACTTCCTGTTCTCGCTGCCCTGGTCCAGGGTGGTGAATACCATCGGGTACCAGCGCACAATGGTGGCAGGCTTGCTGCTGATGGCTGCCGGAGCCTGCCTGTTCATACCCGCCGCGGTCGCGGTTTCGTTCCCCTTGTTCCTGACGGCGCTGATGGTACTGGCCGCGGGAATCACGGGCCTGCAGGTCTCCGCGAATCCATACGTGGTGGTGCTGGGAAAACCCGCCACTGCGTCCAGCCGGCTGGACCTCACCCAGGCTTTCAACTCTCTGGGAACCACCATCGCGCCGCAACTGGGTGGATTGCTGATCCTGAGCGCCGCGCCCATGGCTATGGAACAGGTGCGGCAGCTCACTCCACAGGCCTTACAGGCTTATCGGATATCCGAAGCTTCCTCCGTAAAGCTGCCTTATACGGTGATCGCTATCGCCCTGATTGCGCTGGCCGTCGTGATCGGCGCGGCAAAACTGCCGAAGATTGAACACGCTGAGGCCCTCCCCGGGGAGGGCGGTGCGGACTCGATCCGAAGACATCCCAATCTGCTCTACGGAGCGCTCGGGATCTTTGCCTACGTGGGTGCGGAGGTCTCCATCGGCAGCTTCCTGGTGAACTATTTCGGTTTGCCGGGCATCGCGGGGATGTCCGCCAGAGATGCCGCGGGGTATGTATCGTTCTACTGGGGCGGAGCCATGATCGGCCGATTCCTCGGCGCGCCGGTGCTGCGGCGAATCAAGGCCGGGAATGTGCTGGCGGTCTGCGCGATTGCGGCGGCTGTTCTGGTAGTCGCATCGATGATGACGGGCGGGCGCACCGCGATGTGGACGATCCTGGCGGTGGGGTTCTTCAACTCGATCATGTTCCCCACCATCTTCAGCCTGGGTGTCGCCGAGCTGGGCCGATTGACGGGAAACGGATCGGGCCTGATGAACATGGCCATTGTGGGTGGCGCCGTGCTGCCCCTGATCCAGGGAGCGCTGGCAGACCGGTTCGGACTGCACCACGCGTTCGTGCTGCCGGTAATCTGTTACCTGTACATATTTTTCTTTGCGCTGAGTGGATCGAGGCCGAACAGCGAGCGGTACCGGAGTGCACAGCCCGCTGTCAGGGGTCGTGCTTAGGAGAGACGGGTCGTGCTTAGGAGGGAGACGATGCTGCTGGCAGGCGATATCGGCGGGACCAAGACCGCGCTCGGCGTTTTTTCCGAGGAGCAGGGATCGCACACGCCCCTGACGGAATCGGAAGTCCACAGCGCGGACTACGGAAGCCTGGAAGCCATCGCGAAGGAGTTTCTTGCAAAGACCGGAATGAAGGTCGACCGGGCGTGCTTCGGCGTAGCCGGTCCGGTGCTCGCAGGAAGGGCGAAGATCACGAACCTGCCGTGGGTGGTCGACGAGGCATCCATCGCAAAGGAGCTGAGTCTCGCGGGTGTGCATCTGCTGAATGACCTGGAAGCGATTGCCTGTGCGATTCCGGAACTGCGGCCGGAAGACGTCGCGACCCTCAGCGCCGGAGCGCCGGTGGCACAGGCAAACATCGCCGTCCTCGCGCCCGGAACCGGACTGGGCGAGGCCTTTCTCACCTGGGAGGGCAGCGAATACCGCGCGCGCAGCTCAGAAGGGGGGCATGCGGATTTCGCGCCGACGGACGAGATCCAGAGCCGTCTGCTCGAACACCTGCGGCACCGCCTCGGGCATGTCAGCTACGAGCAGGTTTGCTCCGGAGTCGGCATCCCCCGCGTCTACGACTTTTTCCGCGATGTTGAGAAAACGCAGGAGCGGCCGGACCTCGCGGAGCGAATCGCGATGGCGGGTGATCGCACGAGAGTAATTATTCAGACCGCGCTCGACGCTGCCAATCCCAGCCCGCGATGCACAGCCGCGATTGAAACAGTGGTCTCGATCATGGGCAGCGAGGCGGGCAACCTTGTGCTCAAGGTGCTCGGCCTCGGAGGATTGTATCTGGCGGGCGGAGTGGCCGTTCATCTGCAACCTCTGCTGAATCCCCGATTCCTGCAATCGTTCCGGCATAAAGGACGTTTCGCGGAGGTGATGAGCCGGGTTCCGGTACATCTGATGACCGGCAAACCCGGACTCGCCGGAGCGGCTGCATATGGCCTGAAGAGAACGTATGCCGCAAAGATGTCTGGCGCGCCCGCTTTTTCGTAGCCAACAAATACCGGCGGGACCGGACTCTCCTTAAAACGTGAGCGACCATCCTCCTGTAGTCGTAATCGTCGGCGGTGGATTCGGTGGCCTGGCGGCGGCCAGGGCTCTGAAGAAGGCGAAGGCGGAGGTCATACTGATCGACCGCGCAAATCACCACCTTTTTCAGCCGTTGTTGTATCAGGTGGCGACTTCGGAGCTGGCGCCCGGTCAGATTGGCTCTCCGATTCGCAACATTTTGGGAAAGCAACGGAACACGATCGTGCTGCTCGGCGAAGTGACCGGGGTCGACAAGGAGGAGCGCTGCGTTGTGGTCAGCAACGCGGATCGCAAAGACGTGCGTCTGCACTACGACTACCTGATCCTGGCAACCGGCGCCACGCACAGCTACTTCGGACACGAGGAATTCCGGAAGTATGCACCGGGGCTCAAGAATCTGGCAGACGCGGTGTCGGTCCGGAACAAGATCCTGAGCGCGTTTGAGGTGGCGGAGGCGGAGGAGGACCCGCGTCTGCACCGCGACCTGCTCACCTTCGTGCTGGTCGGCGCCGGGCCCACTGGCGTTGAGATGGCCGGCGCGCTCGCCGTTCTGGTTCGCAATACGCTGCGATCGGAATTCCGCCGAATCGATCCCGCGTCGGCGCGGATTGTGCTGATCGACCACTCTCCGCGCGTGCTGGGGTCATTCTCCGAAGAGCTTTCCGGCGCAGCCAGGAAGCACCTGGAGGCGTTGGGGGTAGAGGTACTGTCCGGACGCAGCGTGGAAACGGTGGACGCGAAGGGCGTAATCGCCGGGGGAGAGCGGATCGTCAGCAACAGCGTCATCTGGACCGCGGGTGTGGCTCCATCGCCCGCAGCCAGGTGGCTGAATACGGAATCGGATCGCGCCGGACGGGTGCGTGTTCAGCCGGACGTCAGCGTGGCCGGACATCCGGAAATTTTTGTCATCGGGGACACCGCGGCCTTTGAGGAAAACGGCAAGCCGCTGCCCGGCGTGGCGCAGGTGGCGATCCAGCAGGGCCGCTACACCGGCCGGCTTATCGCGAGCCGCATCGCAGGCAAACCGGCGCCTGGACCGTTCCGGTATTTCGACAAAGGCAACATGGCGGTGGTGGGTAAAGGGTTCGCGGTTCTGCAAAGCGGCCGTGTACATCTCAGCGGGCTGCTTGCGTGGTTCGCGTGGGCTGGCGTGCATCTTCAGTTTCTGGCGCAGTCCAGTCTGCGCGTGAGTGTGTTCCTGCAGTGGGTCTGGACCTACCTGACCGGCCAGCGCGGCTCGCGCCTGATTGTGAATCACCATGGCCCTGAAACGGTTGGCACGCCTTCAGCGACCGAACCAGCCCAACCCCGACTGACACAAGTCGCTCAATAGGAGTGAGCCGGCTCGCCGGGGTTACCGAACCGCGCGCGTCAGCAAGCGGCAACGAAAAAACCTTTTAAGGGCCCAACAAATCTGACCTGAGCGGGCTCTTGCCTCCTTGTACGCGATCTGATCGAGGAGCGAGGGGAAAATGGGGGAACCACAGCCAGCTGATAAGCCCGCGAATGCCGGGAACTGGTTTAAGCGAGCCAGATCCTTAGTGATCCCCTTCACGATCGCCGTGATGGCGATCGGCCTGATCGTCCTGCTGATGGGCAACTGGACGACGTGGAATGGCGACCGCGCGGCCCAGACCACAGATGACGCGTACGTGCGGGCCGATCTGACGCCACTCAGCACGAAGGTCGCGGGACTCGTGGCGTCTGTTGCAGTCGGTGACTATCAGGCAGTGAAGTCCGGCGATCTCCTCGTGCTTTTGCAGGATGCGGATTTCCGCGCCCAGGTGGAGCAGGCCGAAGCCGCCTTACAGGCAAGCGAAAGCGCTCTGGTGAACAACCAACGCCAGAAGGACCTGCAGGACGCAAGGGTGCAGCAGTCTCTGACCGGTATTACCACAGCCGAGGCGGAGATTGCCGCGGCCGAAGCCGGAACGGAGGCTGCCAAAGCGAGCGCGAACAACGCCAAAGCCGGTCTTGCCGCCACGCAGGCCGACGTGGACCGCACGTCGCTGGAACGGAAACGCCAGGAGGCGCTTTTTGCAGCTGATGCGGCAACGCGCCAGAAGGTGGAGCAGGCCGTGGCGGACGAGGCACGCTTCCGCGCGACGCAGGCGAGCCGGGAAGCAGAAATATCCTCCGCGGCCGCGCAGGTTGCAAGTCGTCTGGCTGATCTGAATCGCGCCAAAGCCAGACTGGAGAGCACGCGCGTGGAAGTAGAGGCACAGAAGCGCCAGCGCGCTGTTCTGGATTCACAGGAGCTGGAGTTGCGCGCCGATGTCGCCGCGAAACGGGCCGCACTCGATCTGGCGCGCACCAATCTGAATTACACGCGTATCGTCGCGCCGGAAAACGGCATTGTCGGCGAGCGCAAGGTGCGGGCCGGGCAGTTCGTCAGTCCGGGCACCCAGGTTCTCTCGCTCGTTCAACAGCAGGCCTGGGTGCAGGCCAATTACAAAGAGGATCAGCTCCGCAATATTCGCGAAGGCGATCCGGCCGAAATCCGCGTCGACGCCTTTCCGGGAATGGTGGTTCACGGCAAGGTGGGGAAAATATCTCCGGCCAGCGGCTCGCAGTTTGCCCTGCTGCCGCCGGATAATGCGACTGGCAATTTCACAAAAATCATGCAGCGCGTGCCGGTGAAGATCGTGCTGGACAACCCGCAGGAATTGACAGACAGACTACGCCCGGGATTGTCCGTTGTGGTGACGGTTCGAACCCGGACAGGAGCCTAGCTTGGGCGCTTCGGCTCAGGCAATTCCGGCCGCGGGCAAGGCAGCAGTGAATCCGCCACGCCCGGCTCCGTCATCGGTGAGCGCCCGCCCTTACATCGGGATACTCGGTGTCTTTCTGGGCGCTGGCCTGGCCACGTTGAATGCCCGGCTGCTGAGCGTGGGGCTTGCGGACCTGCGCGGCGCCACAGGGCTGGGCTTCGACGAGGCGTCGTGGCTTCCGACCGCGCTGAACATGGCAACGATGTTCAGCGGCGTTTTCGTGGTTTTCGTCAATGCTGTGCTGGGTCCGCGCCGAATCCTGCTGCCGGCAGCCGCGGTCTTCACAGGCGCATCGGTCCTGCTCCCCTTTGCCCCGGGCTACTGGTCGATGCTGGCGCTGATCGCCGTGGCCGGAATTTCTTCGGGCACGTTCTACTCGCTCACCATGACCTTCGTTCTGACGGCGCTTCCGAAGCGGCTGATCATTTTTGGCATTGCCGCCTATGCCGCGGACATCGTGTTTATCAGCAACATTGCATCCGCCATCGAGGGATGGTACATCGAGCATCTGTCGTGGCACTGGATTTTCTGGAATGCCGCGATCTTCACTCCCTTGATGATGCTCTGCGTCTATCTCGGCATTCCCCGCCAGCCGCCTGCCAAATCGCGCCCCAGCTGGCGGGGGTTTGCCTGGTTCAGCGCCGGCATCACCCTGCTTTACGGTGCGCTGGATCAGGGACAGCGGCTCTACTGGTTCAATTCCGGAACCATTGTGGCGCTGACCGTGGCGGGGCTTTTTCTCGTGGCGGCGAGTCTGGGCAGGCGGATCATTCAGCCGAATCCGACCCTGAATCTTTCGTTTCTGAACCGGCGAAACATCATCATCCTTGCCCTGTCCATTTTTGTGTTCAAGTTCGAACACCTCGCCACTGTGCTGCTGGTGCCGGCGTTCCTGGGAAGCATTCAGGGTTATCGGCCGCTTGAAACAGGGCAGGCTCTGGCGTGGGTTGCGCTGCCGATGCTGTGTGTGGTCTGGCTGGTGGCAGCGCTTATTGTCCACACCAACTCTCGTCTTGTATTGACCGTGGGACTCACCACGGCGGCTGTCTGCTGCTGGTTTTGCGCACATCTGGACAGCTCGTGGTCGGGAACCAGCTTTCAGATGCTGGAACTCGTCTTTGCTGCGGGCTTCGCGTGCACCTATATCGGTCTGGTAAGCAGCCTGGTGCTGGAGGCAATCGAGGCAGGCGCCCTGACGAGCGTCGCCAACGCCGCCACATTTTCAGGATTCATGCACTTCGTCAGGCTCTTCGGCGGCCAGATCGGCACAGTCGCAATGACGCGCTTCATCGATCTTCGGGAGCAGTTTCATTCCAACCTTCTGGGCCTGCATGTCGCTGCGGGCGACTGGCTGACTGAGCAGCGCCTCGAAGCCCTGGCCGCCGGATTGTTCCCCGGTTCAGCCTCATCCCAGGAAGCGCAGCAACGCGCGGCCGGAATTCTGAGCCAGCAGGTCAGGGCGCAGGCCTACACACTCGCTATCGGCGACGCGTTCATTCTCATTGCGTGGACGGTCGTCGGCTATCTCCTCCTGATGTTGCTTCTGCGGCCCAACAAAATAAGTTTTCGGTTATTGAGGAGCATGTAATGACTCGCAGGTCTTTGTGGCGCATTCTTTCATTGACCGTCCTCGGCATCCTTCCCGGTGGCGACCAACAGGCTGCCGAAGTCAAGCGCCTCACGCTGACGGAAGCGGTCCGGCTGGCCGTCAGCCAGAACAGGGATCTGAAGATTGCGCGGCTGCGGGTCGCGGAGAGTCAGCAAAAGCAGGCCCAGGCGCGGTCGGGTTATTTTCCTCAACTCCGGAATCAGTCGACCGTGCACGGCGAGACGGCGCTCGAGAGCCTCGAAATCCCGGCAGGAGCATTCGGCAAGTTGCCGAACGTGGGGCTCGTCCCCTACCGCAATGTCCAGATCAATCAGGGAAACCACGCCGTGGAAACGAGCATCACGACTCTCGCCCAGCCGCTGACGCAGCTGATTCGGATCCGGCAGGCCAATCGAATTGCCGCGTCTGAAGCAGCAAGTTCGAAAGACGAGGCGCAGAAGGCGGAAAACGAAGTGGCCGTCCAGGTCCATCAGCTCTACTTCGGGATACTGGTCGCTCGTCTGCAGAAGCGGGCCGCCGATCAGGAGGTTGCTTACGCACAGACAAATCTGCGCGAGAGTGAAGAAGAGATTCAAAGAGGGAGCGCCTTGAAAATTTCAGCAATAGACAGCCGGGCCGGCTTGCTGCAGAGCGAGCAGGACGGCCTGACCGCTGAACTGCAGCTGAACGATCTCACCACCGAGCTCAACGACCTTCTCGGGCTGCCCCTCGACACGCCTCTGGAACTGGCGCCCATAGAGCCCGCTGCTCTTGAGATTGGCGAACGCGAGGAATACGTCAAATCCGCTCTGGCGCAAAATCCGGAGATCCTCGCGGCCGCGGAACAGGTGGAGCGGGCGAAGGCCGGTCTGGCATCGGCGAAATCCGCCTACATCCCCGACGTCACAGCGATCGCGCGGCAAAGTTATCAGAATGGAGTCGCTTTTCTGGTGCATAACTTTGGCACGTTCGGGCTGAATCTGGACTACGATGTGTTTGATTTCGGTAAGCGCCGCGCAGTAGTCCGGGAAAACGAGGACAAGCTTGCCGAGGCACAGGAGAACCTGACGCGGCTGAAGGAAGCCGTGAGCGTCAGGATTGCCCGCACCTATAACAAGGTGCAGCGCACCGCCCGGATGCTGCAGGTGGCGCGTGAAGAAGTGAGGCTGCGTGAGGAAGGAGAAAGGCTCGCAACGAACCAGTTGGCGCTGGGCGTGGTTCTCGTCTCGGCCCGGCAGCAGGCGTCGGCGGCGAGCTACAAAGCCCAGGCGGGATTGCTCCAGGCTCAACTGGGTTACCTGCTGGCGGGCGCGGAGCTTGAAGAGGTAGCCGGGCGCACCCCGGGACTATAAGCTTTCGAGTCGGTGGCGTCGCGCAATCAGTGTGGAATGATTCGACAAAAATTAAACCGGCTCCGGTGATCCCCGGAGCCGATTCAGTTTGCCCGATTGAATCTATCGAGCCGCCTGTTGTTTCAGAAACTCGATGATCTTATGCCGCTCCTCCGGGTTCTGAACACGAAACCCCATATTGTTATCGGGAACCATTTTGTCCGGATCCGACAACCATCGGTCCAGGGTCTGTTCGTCCCAGACAATCTTCGATTTTGTCAGCGCGTCTGAGTATTGAAACGAAGCGACCGAGCCGGCCGCTCGACCATACACCCTTCCCAGCCGAGGACCCTCTTTGTCGCGATCCAGCGCGTGACAACCGGCGCATCGCGCATCGAACAGCTCCTTCCCGCTTTTCGACTGCGCGGTTGACTGCGCCGGAAAAAGTGATAAGGCTGCCAGGACCAGGAAAAGAACGGGCGCCGTAATTAAGACTTTCAAGCCTCAGGCCCTCTCCAGCGGTGAGTCCACCACAGCGAGACTGCGGCCTTTCATGACCGACTCAATGTTCGCGATTCCGAGCACAGTCTTCAGCTTGTCGTCCGGTACCTGCATCGGCCCCGGGCTTTTGGCCGCGCCCGGCGCAGGCTGCGGGAAGGCTGTCGACATCGCCGTGTGGAACGTGACGTTCCCTTCGACTTTCTGCATCACCTGATGAATATGTCCGTTGAGAACCGTGACCGAGCCGAACCGTTTGAGATAGCCGAGCGCCTCGGCGCTGTCCGCGGTGGCCCAGCCCCATTCCGGATAGACAGACCACAGCGGTATATGCGCGAACACGACGACCGGCCGGCTCGCCGGCTGGCTCCTCAGGTCGTCTTCGAGCCACTCGAGCTGATCGGTGCCCAGCGTTCCCATTCCTTCCTGCACAGCCACATTCGAAAGCCCCACGAAATGGACGTCACTGTGATTGAAGCTGTACCAGCCGCGCCCTTTGGCATTCTTTCCGTACCGCTCCATGTACTGCTTGCCGTCGTCCGCTGAGGTGTCATGCTCGCCCGGCACGAAGAAGGTCTGCTGCGCTTTGACGCCCTTGAGCATCTGATCGAGCGTGTCAAATTCCCCGGGTTTGGAGCTGTGCGTGAGGTCCCCCGTGTGAATCACGAACTCAGGCGCCACCGGCAGCGCGTTGATCCGGTCGATCGCTATCTGCAGCGTGGCTCCGACGTTTGGGTTCGCCGGTTTGTCGAAACCCATATGACTGTCGCTGATCTGCACGAAGTGCAGCCCGCCCTTTGGCATCTTCATCTCCTGGCCGAATGCCTGCGAACTGAGGACGCCGCTGCCGAGGCTCCACAGCACTCCAGTGCCGGCCCAGGCCATGCATTCCAGAAATCCTCTGCGGTCGACTCCGTCGCTGTTGTGGTTGTGCACGATTTTTCTTGCCAATTTTCACCTCTGTAGTTTCGAGTTTGATTGCACTCTGCAGAGCAAGACCCGCTCGACGCTGCGGCTATTCCCGCGATCGTGAACTTTTTTGGTTTGGGGAGCGCGCCACGAGCAGGTGTGAAGCGGGGCATTCAGATCAGACAAGCTGGCCCTGGTAAAGTTATCAGGGCCATCGACGTGACGCCCCCGAGTGCGGGCTTCAAGGCAGGCTGCTGAAGAACGCTTCTTGATTCCGCAGGGGGTTACTGAACCGCGCGCGTCAGCAAGCGGCAACGATCTGCCGCTGGCGTATCCAGGCCGCCGGGATCAGGCCCGAGGCAGGAGCGTGTTCCTAAGCAATGCGAGAGGGTGGGCAACCGGGTGGGCTGTTTTCCCACCCGTTGCCTGAAAACTACTGAGCTTTTGGTGCGCCCGGCATGACTCGAACATGCGACCTTCTGGTTCGTAGCCAGACGCTCTATCCAACTGAGCTACGGGCGCAACAAAATTTAGTATAGCCTGCCACTTCGCAAGTGATCGCCCGACTTTCCGTTGAAAGTAGCGG
>Ga0182030_10010642_pt1 | contig 18636 bp, 15 predicted proteins | sample 812S3MmetaG_FD_121299 | JGI IMG/M metagenome (GOLD analysis project Ga0182030, IMG submission 121299) | Permafrost microbial communities from Stordalen Mire, Sweden - 812S3M metaG (Illumina Assembly) | ecosystem: Environmental > Terrestrial > Soil > Wetlands > Permafrost | place: Sweden...
GGGCCACGCTCGACTGGTATCTGGGGAACCAAGGCTGGTGGGAAGCGCTCATGGGCCGTGATTACTCGAACTGGCTGAAGCTGAACTACAAGGGCACCTGAGGGAAGTTCGAGTTTGCGGCCCGAAATCGGATGGAGCACTTTGCGTTGCGTAGTTTCCCGCCGGTGCGCCAGCCGCTATGATGCGCCTCCCGGGCATCAAGGTCCGCAATCCATATATTGACTCAATGAAGCAACGATTAATCTGGGCCTTGCTGGCGCTTTTCTGGCTGCCCCTGACCGGGTCCGCGCAGTCGACGCAGGATCCTTTGCAGGCGATCAAGGACACATTGGGAAATGGTCAGCAGTCCGGAATTCTCCAGGACGTCATGGGCGGCACCAATCAGAACGGCAGGAAAACGGACAAGAAGCTCGAGACGCCCGAAACGATCCAGCCGCCGGAGGACAACAAACCCATCATAGATCGGGACATCAAGACGCCCGATGGCCGCTTCCTGCGCCAGCTGAATCAAGATCCGGAACTGCGGCCCGGGGATTCGGTGATGATCGAGGTTCGGTCTCTCGATGAGGTTTGCGAGCGTTATAATCTCGGTCCGCTGGCCGTGCAGGACCAGCAGGCTGCCCAAAACAATCCCGCTCTCGGGGCGGCGCAAAACCCCAACCAGGCTCAGCTCCTGGCACTGAATGCCGCGGCCGCGCAAGGTGGCACCGTTCCGCTCAATGGGATTTCCGGGCTGAACACCAATGCGGCCGGGGGTGTCGCGGGTGTCGGCGGACTCAGTTCTGGCGCTCAGGGTTCATCGTCGAACAATGTGAACTGGATCGATCTGACTCGCTGTCCGCTGCCGAACACCAAGCTCAAGACCGACGAAGAGACGGCGGAGGAGAAGCGACTCCAAGAAAAGCTGCTCGCCGGCAATCCCTACAAGCTCGACAAGTCTGGCGTGCTCGAGCTGCCGGGGCAGCCGGCGATGCCGCTCGCCGGACTTACGGCGGTGGAAGCGACCAGGCGGCTCGGCAACGATGTGGGTCTGACCAAGTTTTTCGTTCGAGTGCAGCTGCTGCGCTTGAAGCCCGCCGGCAAGGACGACCTGAAGCAGTTCGGCTACGATTTGTTCGAGGGAAGTCCGAGCACGTTCGCGCCGGTCTCCGACATCCAGGTTCCGGTCGGGTATCTCGTCGGTCCCGGCGATACTCTGGTCATCCAGCTCTATGGCAACCAGCCCGCCACCTATGAGCTCACGGTGGAGCGAGACGGAAGAGTCAACTTCCCGAAATTGGGCCCGGTGATGGTCTCCGGCATGACTTTCGATGAGGCCCGCAATGCGATCCAAGAGCAGGTGTCGAAACAGCTGATCGGCAGCCGCGTGAGCGTGACGATGGGCGAGCTTCGCTCGATCCGCGTGTTCGTACTGGGCGATGCGAACAAGCCCGGCTCTTATACCGTCAGCGGCTTGTCGACGATCACGAATGCGCTCTTTGTCAGCGGCGGGGTCAAAGACATCGGCTCGCTGCGCAATATCCAGTTGAAACGCGATGGGCGCGTGGTATCGACGCTGGATCTCTACGACCTGCTGTTGCACGGAGATAACAGCCAGGATCATCAATTGTTGCCGGACGATGTGATCTTTATCCCACCCATCGGCCGCACGGTATCGGTCTTCGGAGCCGTGCACCGGCCGGCGATCTACGAATTGAAGAAAGAGACGACCGCGGAGCAAGCGGTCGAGCTCGCCGGAGGGTTGCTGCCGGATGCAGATACGAGCCGTGGGGAGCTGGAACGCATCCTGCCTTCCCACGCACCGCACATGACCGACGTGAACCTGACCACATCGGCGGGACGCATGCTGGCGCTCGACGATGGGGACAAGCTGCGGATTCCGGAAATCCGGCCGACGCTGGAGAGCTCGGTCAAGCTGTCCGGATATGTGTTTCGGCCGGGAGCGTTCGCGTACTCGCCGGGGCTCCGGTTGAGCGACATCCTTGGCAGCTTCGGGGAGCTGCGCCCGGATGCGGATCTGCATTACATTCTCATCCGCCGCGAGCTGCCGCCGCAGCTGCATGTGACGGTGGTTTCCGCGGATCTCGTGAAGGCTCTCGCGGCTCGCGGTTCGAGCGCCGATCCGGAGCTGCATCCCCGCGACGAAATCATGGTGTTCAATCTGGCGTCGAGCCGGGAACGTCTCATCGACCCGATCCTTCACAATCTCGAGCTGCAGGCGACTCCTGATAGCCCCGAGCAAATCGTGACCGTCGAGGGCAGCGTAAAGGCTCCCGGAAAATATCCGCTCGAAAGCTCGATGCACGTCAGCGATCTGATTCGCGCCGGGGGCAGTCTCGAGGATTCGGCCTACCGGGGTCAGGCGGAACTGACGCGCTACGCGGTAATCGACGGCGAGACGCGGCGCACCGAACTGATTCCGGTCGATCTGGATGCAATTCGAAGGGGCAATCGGTTGGCGGACCTTCAGCTCCGTCCTTACGACACGTTGACGATCAAGCCCATCCCGATGTGGAAGGAGCAGGGCAGCATCGAGGTCCTGGGTGAAGTCAGATTCCCTGGCAAATATCCCATCTTGCAGGGCGAAACACTGCATTCGGTGCTGGTCCGCGCCGGAGGTTTCGACGCAGTGGCTTTCCCACAAGGTGCCGTCTTCCTCCGCGAAGAGCTCAAGAAGCGCGAAAAGGACCAGCTCGACATGCTCGCCGTGCGTCTGCAGGGCGATCTGACCGCCTTGTCGCTGCAAGCAGTCGCCACCAGCTCCTTCACCAACAGCGGCGGAGGCCAGGCGGCGACCCAGGGTCTGGCGATCGGACAGCAATTGCTGGCTCAGTTGCACCAGGCGAAGCCCGTGGGACGTCTCGTGATCAATGCCGAGGCCGCCTACAAGGGCGCCCCGGGCGGCATATACGACGTGATCATCAGGGACGGCGACAAGCTCGTCGTTCCCAAGAAAACGCAGGATGTGACCATCCTGGGAGAGGTGCAAAGTCCGACTTCCCACGTGTATACGCCCGGGCTGAGCCGCGATGCCTATATTCAGATGAGCGGCGGCACCACTCAGCACGGGGACCGCAAGCGTATCTACGTGGTCCGCGCCAATGGTGACGTGATGGGGAGTTATCGGCGAGGATGGTTCAGGCGATCGCAAGATCTGAATATCCAGCCCGGCGACACCATCGTGGTGCCGCTCGATACGGAGAAGGTTCCGACCCTGCCGTTGGTGCAGGCGATAACCACCATTATCTATAACCTCGCCATCGGGTATATTTTGGTTCATACGTACTTGTAAAGGCCACGCCGCAGGCGGGCGGCTTGCCTCGCTCGCCGTAGCGTGAACTTTGCGGTGCAAAGTGCCCGGCGATGAATGGGCGGGGTGCGCCCGCATTTGAGGAGACGGACCCGATCGTGAGCCGACGAAGCCGAAGGTCGAGACACGCCGCTTTCGCGGCGGTCGCCGCACTGCTGACGATGGAAACCGCGGGGGCGGATGGCGCAAGCGGCTATCTGCCCCTCAACCTCGAGCCCGAGATGGAGCGCCAGATCGAGCGCGTGCTGATATTGGCTAACGAGCCCATCCTCAAGCGGCCCATCGCTGTGGCGCTCGTGCGAGCAGCCCTGCCAGAGGCCTGCGAGGTCGACAAACCGCTGTGCGAAAAGGTAACGCGCTACCTGGAACGCTATTCGCGCGACTATGCATTGACTCACGCAAGTGCCACCGCCTCCTACACCCGCGGCGGCAAGGGCGATGTGGTGCCGAACGAACATGGGCTGCCGGACAACAGCCATTACGATCTGTCCGCGCAAGGTTTCCTCCAGCAGAGCGACTACCTGATTGCGAGTGCCGGGGCGGTTGCCTATTCCGGCCGTACCGTGCCAACCGGGTCCATGTTGACGCTCGGCTTCAACTGGCTGCAGATCGATGCAGGCTTCCGCGACCATTGGTGGTCGCCCGCGACCGACTCGAGCCAGCTGCAGAGCACCGAGGCGCCGACCCGGCCCTCGATCACCGTGTCGAACTGGGAGCCGCTCACTCGGCTGGGCTTTCAGTACGAATTCTTCTGGGAGCGGATGTCCACTTCCGACCACATCCTGCGGGGCGGTCAGGGCACCACGATCCTCAGCCGCGGCAATCCGAAGCTGTTCGGAGTGCAGCTATCGATCGAACCTTTGAGCGGCTGGTCGATCGGCATCAACCGAACCCTGCAATACGGCGGCGGCGGGCTGCCCGATACCGCGCATTTCCTGATCAAGGATTTTTTCAGGCCGGGCGGAACGTCGCAGACGCTCGGCAATCAGGAGGCGTCCTACGTTACCCGGTACATCGTCCCGGCCAAGACTCCGTTCGCCGTGTACTTCCAGTACGGCGGCGAGAACACCTTGGACGGCGGAAGCTACCTGCTGGGCGAAGCCTCGCTCACCGCCGGCATCGATTTCCCCAGGATCTGGCACCACTTCGACATTACCTACGAGGTGTCGGAGTGGCAGAACGGTTGGTACGTCAACAGTCCGTTTCAGGACGGCATGGTGAACAACCGTTTGGTGACGGGTAACTGGGGCGGTGACCAGCGATCCTTTGGCGACGGCGTGGGCGCAAGAAGCCAGATGTTGCGTGTCGGTTGGACTCCATCATTCGGCGGTTATCTGGAAGAGCGCGTGCGGCTTCTGCAGAATCAGAGCTACGCCTACGTTGTGGTGCCGTCTTTGTTCGCGGTGCCCCCGCCTTATCGCCATTATCTCGATGCCATGGTGCGGTACAGCCGCCCCTACAACGGCCTCACCGTCGGCGGCCAAGTCGATGCCGGGCACGATGTTTTCGGTAAAACGTATACGCGCATCTCCGGATTCGTGCGCTACGGGGGTGATGCGCATACTCGAGACGAGGACGCCCCGGACGAGGGCTCGGGTGAAGCCGATCACGCCAAAACAGGGACCGAAGTGTTCCTCGATGCAGGCATCAACGTTAATCGCATCAACATCAATCTCGAGCCGAACCTACCGATCCAGGTGACGCAGACCGAATTCGGTCCGCACTTCGGGGTGGGCGCGCGCAGGGCCGTCTCGGAGAGCAACGACCTCGGCGTGCGCCTCGAGGCGGACGACCGGGTGGACGGCCACCTGCTGCTGGGCGCGCGCATCGTCGACTGGCGCCACCGGTTTACCGATCATTTCGCGATGGGCACTTTTCTGGGCGTTGCCCGGTATAATCTTGCAACGCCTGCCTATTCGCTTTACTCAGGCTTGGGGGCACAGTGGGTCGATATCGTCCCCAAGTGGGATCTGGGGTTCGATTTCCGTTACGCCCAGAATGTCGCGCGCAATCACGTGCTGGCGACCGACATTCAGGGCCCGAGGCCGGATAGCTTCTACAAGATCGAGAGTGGTGTTTTGTTCTTGTCGCGAAAGTTCTAAGGAGCACCGCGCATGTCGACGATTTGCGTGCGGTGATTTATTTTGAACAGCCGACAATTTCTCAAAATGTTGACCCCGCCGATCGTCCGGGATTTTCGACTTCGCCTGCTTGATCGCGCGGTTCGGTATCACGGGCGGCCGCTTGGTTGGCGGCAGGCGCGAGAAATGTCGGGAGGGTACGGGGACGATAACATTGTGGCTCGGGTAACCTGCGCGGCAAGGAGCGTGCTATCCGGATCGGCGCGTTACGAGCGTGATTCGGTGCCCTTCAACGACACTAACTACCCTTTCGCGGTCCTCGCAGCGCTGCTGCGCGCCGCGTCGTTGAACCTGAATCGGCTTGAGGTCATCGATTTTGGCGGCTCGCTCGGCAGCACTTACTACCAGTGCCGGGCATTTCTCAACAGTGTTTCGGCCATCGACTGGCGCATAGTGGAACAGCCGAAATTTGTCGACGTGGGGCGACGCGAGTTCAGCAACGAGGAGTTGACGTTTGTGCGCGACCTTAACGAGTTGCCGCCCATCTCATCGGGCGCGATTGTGCTCGCCTGCAGCGTGCTCCAGTACATGGAAGTTCCGTCCGCGACGTTGGCCGATCTTGGAGCATTGCCGGCCCGGCATCTGGTGATCGACCGAACGCCCATCAGCGAGGATCCGGATGATCGTCTGTGCGTGCAACATGTGCCAAAATCGATCTATGAGGCGAGCTATCCCTGCTGGATATTGTCGCACTCGCGGCTGTTGTCGGAGGTTTCGAAGACATGGCGCGTGATCAGTGATTATGCGTGTGTCGGAAACCATGCGCATACCGACGACGGCTTGGAGTTCGAGTACCGCGGACTCATTTTGGAAAAGTACACATGATCGTTCGGGCGCCCGTGCCGGCGGCTCGATTCCGGCAACGATCAATATTTGGATCGCGCTGATGGGACCGAAGTGATGGACGATTTTCAGAAAAGAAAGGTCCTGATCACCGGTGGCCTGGGTTTTATCGGCTCAAACCTGGCGCGGCGGCTCGTGGCGCAAGGCGCCGACGTTACGCTGGCGGACAGCCTGATTCCGCAATACGGCGGCAACCTGCGCAACATCGCGGACATTCGGCCCCGGCTGACGGTCAACGTCTGCGACGTGCGTGATCGATTCGCATTTGAATATTTGGTCCAGGGGCAGGATTTCCTGTTCAACCTGGCCGGGCAGACTAGCCACATCGATTCGATGACGGACCCGCAGGCCGATCTCGACATCAATGCCTCGGCCCAGCTCTCCATCCTCGAAGCATGTCGCCGCGCCAACCCAGGCATCCGTCTGGTGTTCGCAAGCACCCGTCAACTCTACGGTCGGCCCGTTTATTTGCCGGTGGACGAAAAGCATCCGATACGTCCGGTGGATGTGAACGGCATAAACAAGCTGGCGGGGGAGGGCTATCATCTTTTGTACAGCAGCGTCTACGGAATACGCTCCAGCGTCCTGCGGTTGACGAACACTTACGGTCCCGGGATGCGGGTCAAGGATGCACGGCAAACCTTCCTCGGCATTTGGATCAGGCAGCTCATCGAGGGCCGTCCGATCAAGGTGTTTGGGGATGGATGCCAGCTGCGTGATTTCAACTATGTTGACGACGTGGTCGATGCGCTCATGCTCGCCGCTTGCCGCGACGAAGGCATCGGGGAAGTCATGAACCTGGGAAGCGATGAAGTAATCAATCTCAAGGATCTGGCCGAGCTGCTGGTTGCCGTCAACGGGACGGGCAGTTGGGAGTTCCAACCCTTCCCCGCGGACCGCAAGGCCATCGATATCGGCGACTACTACGGAAATTGGAATCTCGCAAATACGCTTTTGGGTTGGAGGCCTGTGATCAAGCTGCAGGAGGGATTGAAGCGTTCCCTGGATTATTACCGCGCCAACTCATCCTGGTATTGGGAATGACGAAGTCCACGATTGCGATGAATGACTTCGCCGGCGAGCCTGAAGGCCTGCGAAGCGCGGAACTCGCGGCGTGCGACCGAGTGCTGCGGTCCGGGTGGTGGATATTAGGCAAGGAAGTCTCTGCTTTCGAAAACGAATGGGCTGCATGGCTCCGCGTACCGCATGCGGTGGGGTGCGGCAACGGGCTGGATGCCATTGAGATCGGCCTGCGCGCGCTCGGAATCGGAGCCGGTGACGAAGTCATAACCACGCCAATGACGGCATTCGCAACCACGCTGGCCGTGCTCCGTGCCGGCGCCACTCCCGTTTTGGCCGACATCGATGCCGTGACGGCGATGCTCTCGCCCGAGAGCGTTCGGCGCTGCATCAGTGCGCAGAGCAAGGCGATCCTCCTCGTCCATCTGTATGGCCAGCTCGGACCGGTGGAGGAGTTGCTTTCTCTGGCGCACGAATTTGATCTTTTCCTCATCGAGGACTGTGCGCAGGCTCATGGCGCCGGCTCGAATGGAGTTTCGGCCGGAAGCTTCGGCGAGTTTGCCGCTTGGAGCTTCTATCCGACTAAAAATCTGGGAGCTGCCGGAGATGGTGGGGCAATTACGACCGCCTCGCCGAAGCTGGCGGATGTCGCACGGGAGTTGCGGAATTACGGCCAGAGAGTGCGCTACCATCATCCGTCGCTCGGCATGAACAGTCGGCTTGACGAACTGCAGGCCGCGATTTTGAGGGAGCGATTGAGGTATTTGCAGAGCTGGGTGGATCGGCGCCGCGAGATCGCGCATCGGTACGCGTCCGGCATAGTGCACCCGAAAGTTCGCACGATGCCGCTTCCCCCAGAACACGAGCGACATGCTCATCACCTATTCGTCGTCACCAGCGAACGTCGAGACGAATTGCAGGCCTATTTGAAGGGGGAAGGCATCGAGTCGCTGATTCACTATCCGATTCCCGTGCATTTGCAATTGCCCTGCCGGCAACTGCGCAAAGATCCGCACGGTCTGGCGACCACGGAGAAGCACGCGGCATCTTGCCTGTCGATCCCATGCCACCCAGGGTTGAAGGACGAGCAAGTCGAGCGGGTCATCACGGTCGTCAATAACTTCGGAGCCTGAGGCGGTTGGAACACTACGTTACCTTGTTCGATAGCGCGTTTTTGCCGCAAGGACTCGCGCTGCATGCCTCCATGCGCCGACACGCGGGCGCCTTTACCTTATGGGTATTGTGCATGGACGAGGAGGTTAAGGCGGTCCTCGATAAGATGCATAGTCCTTCCATCAAGACCGTGAGACTGGCAGATGTCGAAACGGCCGAGCTTCTGGCGGTCAAAGGCGGGCGCAATCGTGCCGAATATTGTTGGACGCTGACACCGTTCACCCCGAAGATAGTCTTCGATCGAGATGCGCAAGTTGAACGGGTTACTTACATCGATGCGGACATGTTCCTGCTCAAGTCGCCCGCTCCAATTTTCGACGAGTTCGAGGCATCCGGGAAGGCGGTTCTCATCACCGACCATGCATATGACGCTGAATATGACTCCTCCGCGGGAAGCGGGCAATATTGCGTTCAATTCATGACTTTCGTGCGCGGGCGAAGCGACACTGTCCGGCAATGGTGGCAGGATCGTTGCATCGAGTGGTGCTTCGACCGGGTGGAGGACGGCAAGCTCGGCGATCAAAAGTACCTGGATGACTGGCCGGAACGCTTTTCTGAATCGGTGCATGTACTTTCGCAGATCGACGTTCTTCTGGCGCCGTGGAACGCGAGGCGATTTCCCTATTCACGCGCCATCGCGTGGCATTTCCAGGGCTTTAGGCTGCTGGGTAACGACAGAGCGCTGCTGCACCGCGGATATTCGGTTCCGGATGTTGTCGACAGAATGATTTACGCGCCGTACATGAAGGAGCTGAAGGAGATCTTGGAAATCCTGGGCAACCCGGTGGCTCAAAGCGTGACGAAGCGCGGACTTCTCATACGGATGAAATATCTGGCGAAGAACGTGCGCAGGTTGATCCGCGAAATGATGGAGTACCAAGTTGTTCGAAATCTGCCGAAGTAGCGCATGAACGTACCGAAGTCCCGGCCGGCGACGTCACCGCGCGGCTGCATTGGCGACAGTTTCATTGCGCACCATAATTTACGGTTATACTTGAATGGCCGTGGGCTGGCATCGCGCGGCCGCGCCAAGCAATATCCTTGGTCAGCCTCTGACGGGCGATTACACGCACGGAAGCGGCGGCTGGGCGGCATCAGTCCGGCACTCTGTTTCACCAGAATTGCACACTGTGGGGCTGCGCCAACGGTGCCGCTGTTCCCTGGAAGTACGGCAGCGTGATAAGGAGCAATTCGATCTCATGAGCGCTCTGTTTCGGCGGGCTGTGGCCCCTTTACGGTATCCACTATCAGCGCTATTGCGCACGCTGCCGCAAAGCGTGCGGGCCCCGATAGCCTTCGAGGCGAAGTCGTTTGTCGGGCGGCTCTTCGCGAGGCGGCTGCGTCTTGATCCGACTCGGCGCAATTACATGAATCTCGGATCGGGAAATGATCGGCTCGACGGTTATGTGGCCGTTGACTTTTTTTCGAGCAGCGCAGCCTATGGAGCCGATTTCCGCTACCCATTTTTGATCGATGACGGCACGTTCGACGGCATATTCTCGGAGCACACCCTCGAGCATTTGAGTTACGCAGAGGTAGCCAAAGTCTTGGCGGAGTGTCGGCGCATGCTGAAGCCTGGTGGCACCATTCGCGTAATCGTTCCCGACCTGTCAATCTTCGTCGAACATTACGTGGCGAATGACGAAACTTGGTTCCGTGATTGGGAGAGCGAGGTGCTTAAACCCCGGGGCCGCTCGATGATCTCAAAAATGGAGGCGCTCAGTTTTGTGACCCAGGAGTACGGCCACCGTTCGGCCTGGGATTTCGCAACGATGGAGCGATTTCTTGCGAGCGCCGGATTTACGGAGATTCGCAGGTGCGCCTACCGCGAAAGCAGTGACCCGCACCTGATTCAAGACAAAGACGCTCGTGACCGTACCATGGTGTCCCTGTACGCCGAGGCGCGAAAGCCGGGCACCCCACCGACCGGCGAGCCAACGGCGGGCGGCTGACTTGAAACAGATACTGGCGATCATACCTGCCCGCGGAGGCTCCAAGGGCATCAAGCGGAAGAATCTCGTTCCCATATTGGGCAAGCCGCTGCTCGTTCACTCCATCGAGCACGCCCTCGCTTCCCGATGCGTCACGAGAACTCTCGTCTCAACGGAGGATGATGAGATCGCCCGGGTCGCCCGGGCAGCGGGCGCCGAGGTTCCTTTCATGCGGCCGGATGCGCTGGCCGGGGACACCGTGCTTGACCTGCCGGTGTTTCAGCATGTCCTTCGGGAGTTGCTGGAGAGGGAGGGATACATGCCGGACATCGTCGTACACCTGCGCCCAACGGCTCCGTTCCGCAAGCCCGGCTGGATCGACTCCGCGGTCGAACGGTTGTCGGCGAACAGTGAGGCGGACTCGCTTCGCTCGGTATCCATGCCCGCACAACACCCGTACCGAGTGTTCCGAGTCGGTAGCAACGGGTATCTCGATCCGATCATGAAACACGAACACCCGACACCCTATCTGCTGCGCCGACAAGATCTGCCCGACATGTACTACTACAACTGTGTCATCGACGTGACGCGTCCTTCCACGATCATGAATATGAACTCGATGACCGGAAACAAGATCCTGCCGTTCATCATGAACGCGGACGAGGTCATCGACGTGGACTCGCCGCGGGATCTGACCATAGCCCGCCTGCTGATGGAGGGGTCGCTTTGAATATTCTCGTAGTGGGCGCCGGCATGTATGTGAGCGGGCGCGGTACGAGCGGTCTGGGTACGGTGCTTCCGGCGTTGGCACAACTTTCACGCACAGTGGCCGTCGGAAAAGTGGTCGTGGTCGCGACGCGTTCCGAGAACGCTGAGCAGATTCGGGATGTGACGGGTCGCATCAATCAATTACTTGGTACATCCCTGCGAGTCGAGTATCGAGCGGTTCTCGGAACGCTCGATGAGACCATCCGCGAATTGTCCGTGGATTGTGCCGTGGTCTGTGTGCCCGACCACCTGCACTTCGAGGTCGCCGATACCTTAATGCGGCGCAAGATCCATTGCCTGATCGTGAAGCCTCTCGTACCCACCGCCAAGGAGGCCAGATCCTTGTTGCGCCTGCAGGACGCCAATGGACTGTACTGCGCGGTGGAGTTTCACAAGCGCTTCGACGAGCAAAATCTTGTGGTGCGAAAGATCCTGCAAGAGGGGCGGCTTGGCCGGCCGCTTTATATGGTGGTCGCGTACAGCCAGAGGATCGGCATACCGCTGGAGACATTTCGGGGCTGGGCGACGCGAACCAACATTTTTCAATATCTAGGCGTTCACTACGTAGATTTGATCTATTTCTTGACGGGCCTGATTCCGGTACGGGTCTCGGCCATAGGAACACGCGGCGTTCTCGATGCACGGGGCGTCCACACGTGGGATTCCGTGCACGCGACCATCGTGTGGCGTCACGGCCGCTCGTCAGACCAGATGGTCACGCAACTGGCGATCGGTTGGGTCGATCCTCCGGGGACGAGTGCCCTTTCGGATCAACGCTTTCTGCTCGTGGGCAGTGAAGGGCGTATGGACCTTGATCAGAAGGATCGCGGCGTAACGCTGGTGACCACGGCCGGCGGGGTCGAATCCGTCAATCCCTATTTTTCGATGGTGCTGAACGACCCAAATGGTGCTCCGGTATTCCAGGGATACGGTTTCAGGAGTATCGAGCGCTACCTGTTGGATGTGGCCGATGTCATCGCACAGCGCGTCTCGCCGAAGTCGCTCGAGATGACCCGGCCGTCGCTTCAACAGGCGTTGGTGTCCACATGCGTTATCGAAGCGGTCAATCGGAGCCTCGAACAGGGAGGCGAATGGAGCGATGTCGATGATCCAACTTGATGCAGCACTGCTCAAACCGATATTCGCGCATCAACTGGCGCTGACAGGCGTCGATCCGGAGTCGTCGGAGCACGTGATCGAATCTTTGCTGCAGACTTCGCTGAGAGGCGTCGATTCTCACGGGATACAGCTGTTTCCCCATTATATTCGGGCGGCACGCGCCGGACGGATCAATATCGTTCCTCACATGACGATCAAGTCATCGGGGGCATCGACCGCCGTCCTCGACGCCGATCATGCGTTTGGGCACCGGGCGGGCGCGGATGCCATCGACCACGCCATCGATCTGGCATCAAAATCCGGCATCGGCGTCGTCAGCGTACGGCAATCTTCCCACTTCGGTGCCGCGGCCTATTTCGCATTGCGTGCGGCAAACCGCGGCTTTATCGGGTTGGCGTTCACGAATGCAGATTCCCTCGTCAAAGCATTCAATGCACGAAAAGCGGTGTTCGGTACAAATCCAATCTGTTTCACCGCGCCGCTGCAGAACGAGGGGCCGCTGTGTCTTGATATGGCCACGTCGGTTATATCGTGGAACAAGGTTCGGGTTCGACACGCTTCCGGTTTACAGCTCATGCCCGATTGGGCCTATGACGCAGAGGGCGTGCCGACAACGGATCCTGCAGCGGCAAGATCGCTGAGCCCCTCCGGGGGCTACAAGGGATACGGACTGGGGATGATGGTGGAGATACTGTGTGGTTTGCTCGCCGGAGGTCCGATCGGAACGGAAATCCTGACCATGTACGGAGCGCCGCTCGAGGCGCGCCGATCGATAAGCCACTTCCTCATGGCCATTGATATTGGCCGCTTTGTCGATCCGGAGTCGTTTCGCAGCCGCCTGCAGTCGCTCGTCGATCAGATTCGCTCGATGCCGGCGATCGCGGATTCGGTGATGGTACCGGGCGACCCGGAAAAGCGGTCTTTCGTCGAGCGCAGCGCGGCCGGCATCCCGGTTCCGCAGGCTGTCTTCGATTCGCTTTGTGAGATCAGCCAAAACTTCAGATCGGCCGTTCACGAATGACCCGTCTAGTCGACGTCGTCAATTTCAATGCGGACGCCTCCTGCCTTTCGGCGGGAAGGTGGCTCGCCGCGCTGGAAGGAGGCCGAGAATCGCAGCTCTGCAATTGGCTGGACCTATACGTGACACTGCGGCGGCCGGTCGTGCTGGGACTCGTCGGCGGCGCCATCGCCGACATTGCAACCTTCAACCCGGAGGCGATCGCCCTCATCAATGCCAATTCCGATGTGATCGAACCGGTTCTCAGGCCGTTTTCTCATGATATCGGACTGCTGCGCAGCGCACGCGGATTCGAATTGAACGTGAGTCTCGGCCGCGCAGTGGCGCGACGGGAATTTTCCTCGGTGAACGAATTCTTTCTACCCCCTGAGTTCATGCTGACCAACTCCCAGGTGAAGTACTTATCGGATATCGGAATTGCGGGAACCTTCTTGAACCCAACGCGATTCAAAGAAGAAGCTCGTCACCGAATTCCGGATGTCCCTTTCATGCTCGAGGGAGTACTGGGTTCACGCATGCCGTGCATACCTTTTCACGGCGCATTGACGAAGTCCTACCTTGACGCGTTGCATAGCTTCGACGTGATGCCTTGGGTCGAGGCCATTCTCAGCGTCCCCGAATCACCGGTATTCACGTGGCGCGACGGCGAGAGCTGTTTCCTGGTCCCCGACGGCATCGAGCGGGAGCGGGTTTGGCTGGCTTCGGAGCCACCGGAGATTGAACGCGAGCTGCTGAGCATCGCCCTCAGCGGTCTGGTACTCGAAGCGCGGGACTACCGATCGTCCGATGCTCCTCCTTCGTACCCGGTGCACTCCTTTTCTGCCTGGGTCAAAGAGTTCAGAATGTTGGGTTTCCTCGGCCGGCTGGAGGCAGTCGAGCGCCGCCTTCAGTCGCTGTCCCCCGACCAGTTGGTGATCTGGTTGCAAGCCATCAATTCCGACATCTTGTCGGCGGTAGAGAAGGACTCCCCGGTAATTTCGCTGGTCCAGCAGCGCGGTAGAGCCGCACGGTCGAGTTTCACAATTTGGCGCAGCGAGCGCGGCTTCGAGGGAGAGGATTATCTCGCGTTGCTCGAGGCGGCGAACGATGATCCGCAAAGCCTCGATCACATTTGGGCCTGCGACCGGCCCCATCTGTGCAAACTTCGAGCGCGCATCGAATATGTGCGTCGATTTGGCTTCGAGCAATGGTCATGAGCGGTAGACGAAAGCTTCGGGCAATCGCCGACTGGTGCATAGGGCCTCTCATGCAAGAGTCGCTGCTAAGGACGTGGCGGCGTTTTACGATGCCTCGTCTGCAGGATAATCGCAGCCTCGCGGGGCGCCATGCGGGCGAGCGGCGGTGCTTCATCATAGGCAACGGTCCATCGTTGAAGGACATGGACTTACGGCCGCTCGCCGACGAATACACCATTGCCGCCAACAGTTTCTACAAGCATCCCGATGCGAGTGTCATCGGAGTGGACTACCTCTGCATCAACGATCCGCATTTCATGGAGGACACCCCCAGAAGCGTCAGCTGGCACGGCACCATCGCGGAGAAGCTGCCGACGGCCAGCTTGATTCTGCACGAATCCGCGCGCCCACTGGTCAATGCCCACCAGCTATATGCCGGTCACGATGTGTACTACGTGAGACCGGGGCGGTGGACACATCGCGCGGCGGCCATCAATCTTGACCTGAGTCGGCCGCTCAATATTGGAATGACCACAGGGAGCTCGGTTGCCATACCCCTGGCATTGAGTCTCGGATTTGCCGAGATCTATCTCATAGGCTTCGATTGCAACTGGCTCGCCGATACTTCCGCAAGCTACCATTTCTATCAAACGCACGAGCATTTCCCGGAGTTCGATTCCGTCGACAAGGACACCCGCGGCTTCAAATACGAGGATGAACTGCGGTCCGCTCTCCGAGAATTCGAGAGTCACAGGCTGCTTCGCGTCAAAGCCAAGTCTCTGGGTGTGCGTATCGTGAACGCAACCTTGGGCGGGCTGCTCGATGTGTATGAGCGCGAACGTTTTGCCGACTGTTTTTCAGTCGATGTTAGTCCAACGACGGTAAGTATCCGTTCGAGCAACCAGTAGGGCCACCGAAATGCAAGTAAGTCAGGATGCAACGCAGGAAGTGACCTTCAGCGACGTGCTGCTCGAACTCTGGCGTCGCAAGTGGATCGTGCTCCTCGTGAGCGTGTTGGTGGGAGTTGCGGCAGGTCTGGTTGCCAAAGTATTGCCCAAGCAGTACGTGGCATCGATAGTCGTTTCTCCCGTCTCGGAAGATGCCGGCGGCAAACTCGGCGCCATCGGGTCCGTGCTCTCGGAAGTTGGCGGGTTGGATTCCTCGCTAGGCGGGCTTTCGCTGGGCGGGGCCACACAGAAGGGCGAATATGTCGCGGTTCTTCAGTCCGAAGCGCTGACGGAGGATTACATACGGTCGAAGGGTCTGTTGCAAGTCCTGTACGCCAAGCTGTGGGATCCCGTCGCAAAAAAATGGACGGTGCATGACGTGAAAAAGCAGCCGACGGTGTGGAAGGCCAACCGGACGTTCAAGAAGTACATTCGCACTGTGCTGACAGACAACCACACCGGCCTGGTGACGATGTCGATCAAGTGGACGGATCCTGTGGCCGCGGCGACTTGGGCCAATGACCTGGTGAAATTGACCAATGATTATCTGCGAAAGAAGGCTATCGACGAGGCGGAACGAAGCATCGCCTATCTGAGCGAGCAAGCTTCCAGGACGGACGTTGTAGGCGTCAAACAGGCTATTTTTTCCATCCTCGAATCGGAGATCAACAAGGAGACGCTCGCGCGCGGGCGTGAGGAGTTTGCTCTGCGGGTGGTCGATCCCGCCGTCCCACCCGAGATGGCCACGTCTCCGGTTGCAAGTTTATGGGCGATAGCCGGATTGATAGGTGCCCTCATGGCTTCCACGCTGGTCATTTATTTCATTCTCGCCCGCAAAGCGGGTTTGTTGTTGGGGTCATCGAAAGTCAAAAGCTGAACGTCATATCGTAGGCGAGCGTACAGCTATCAGGCCCGACCATGATTGAAGACATTTACCTTGATCCGCTCTACTGGCTGCTTTTCCTGATGGGCATGCTGGTCTTCAGGACCGCCGTCGGCTTCAGGATTCTAGATTTCAAATTCATCATCGGCATGTATTTTGCCCAGTACATCGCGCATCTGACTTTGATATTTGGGTTGTCGGACTACCTGTTGTTCTGCTCTCTGTTCTTCGCCGCATTCATTTTCGGATATCGCGGTTATGCGGCGGTTCCGAACCTTGTCCTGGTTCGCGGCGCCGAGCGAGACGACATCGACAAGCGCGTGGTGTTGATCAGCAAGGCCTTTCTATTTTCCTATTATGTTTGGCGAATCAGCACCGTGCCGATATGGGTGGGCGCACTCGACCTTGCAACCCGGTTGGAGAAGCAACAGGAGAATCGCGCGCTGTTTTTTCTCGGCATCGTCATGGTGCCGCTGTTCGTGGCCTTCATGTACGACTGCGTTCGAAAAGGAAAATTCGGATGGTCTTCCCGGCTTTTGATCGTGATCACGGCATTGGGCGCGCTATCGACCGGCTCAAAAATCACGATTTTGCCGCTGATTCTTTCCTACATCGGCGTCAGCGCGTATCTGGGTCGTCGAATTCGCATAAGTCCGCGGATCGTCTTCGGGATCGGCGCCGGAATCGCAACCATTTTCGTCATGCTCCTGATGTATTTTCCGTTTCTCTCGCTCGGTGAGATCCTGGATATGATGCTGTACCGAGTGGTCGCAAACACGGACAACCTCGAATACCTATACACCTTGAATGTGGCCCCCAGCCAGTATCCATTTTCAGGCGTGATTTCGATCGTGCCCTTCGTCAGCAAGGTTCTCGGCGCGCAAATCGACTATCCCTATGGAGTTTGGCTTCACGGCATGCGATTTGGCGACTGGACGGGGTTCGGTCCCAATGCCGGTTTTCTCGCGGAGCAGTATGGAAACTTGAGCTGGGGAGGTCTGGTGGTTGGCCTGGGTCTGGGTGCACTGGTCAGATGGACCGAGCGTTCGCATAGTGCCTTTCGAGCAATGATCTTGAGCTTTTCCTACACATTGCTGGTGGAATCCACGGTATTTTTCATGAGCCTATTTTTCTGCATTGGCGTCTTGTTCCTTGCGTATGCATTGAATGGGCTGATCAGAACGCTGTTCCGCAAGATCGATCTGCCTAAAGGGGGCCCGTCCGGCGCGGCTATCGGTTGAAGGCGCTCGAACCCGTCGGTCGCAGAGCAATATGAAGTCGATACAGGCAAACTCCTCGCGGGTTGCGGTGATCGTCGTGACCTTCAACAGCCAGCAGGTGTTGAAGCGATGCATTGAGGCCCTGTCTGTTCAGAGCCGAAGTCCTGACATCGTGATAGTCGTGGACAACGCTTCATCTGACACCAGCTATTTGAAGATTCTGGATGGCATTGCGAACTGTCGGGTGATTCGCCTTGCGCACAACCAGGGGTTCTGCAGGGGCAATAATTGCGGGCTTGCGGGTGCTGCTGGCTGCGATTACGTGCTTTTTCTGAACCCGGATGCATTTCTGGGGCAAACTTTTATCGAGGAAGCCGTGGCCATCATGGATGATCCGGCCAACGCCAGAGTGGGAGCATTGGGCGGCGCACTCTTGGGGTTCGACATTGCGGCCGGCCAAGCCACCGGAAGGTGGGATTCCACCGGAATTTTCCAAACATGGTACGGGAAATGGTACGACCGTGGGCAAGGGGCTGCCTGTGAGGCCTTGTCCGGGGAACCGCATAGCCTCGAGCGGGTCCCGGCTCTTTGCGGTGCACTATTGTTCTGCCGATGGAGCGCGCTTCAGGAGGTCCTGCTTCGTGGCGCCGAGGTGTTCGACGGGACATTCTTCATGTACAAGGAGGACATTGATCTGTCCTTGAGGCTGAGGCGAAAGGGCTGGGCGGTCGCCTTTTGCGGAGGCTTGCACTGTTATCACGGGCGGGGCTGGAAAGGCAGAGGCAAAATGTCCGCGCTCTCCAAGTTTCTGTCTGCCCGCAATGAACTTCGAGTGTGCTTTCGAAATCGTGGAAAGGGGTTGGTGTACAGTAGCCTCAAATTTCTGTTCGTGTGTCTTGTACAATCACGTAATTTACATCGTCCGCGAGTCGACCGAGATGGTTGCTGAAAAATTGGAAGCCTAGCGTGGGTATGCGCCCATCGATATCGGTGATCACCGTCACGCTGAACGCAGCGAATGTGCTTCCCCGTCTCCTCGCCTCACTACGCGCGCAAAGCGACAGAGACTTCGAGTTTCTGGTAGTCGA
>Ga0182030_10010643_pt1 | contig 18636 bp, 19 predicted proteins | sample 812S3MmetaG_FD_121299 | JGI IMG/M metagenome (GOLD analysis project Ga0182030, IMG submission 121299) | Permafrost microbial communities from Stordalen Mire, Sweden - 812S3M metaG (Illumina Assembly) | ecosystem: Environmental > Terrestrial > Soil > Wetlands > Permafrost | place: Sweden...
AGTGAGGAATATGCAGTTAAATTGATAGAGGAGCTATTACTGAAAGCGAGAATACGCCCCGATAGCCCTGATATTTTATGCAATTCATACAAATAGACAAATTTAATGGCTGAGCAACCATTGTAAGCAAACCCGATGGAAGTTGCGAAGCATTGCTTTTTGACAGCTTCATAACTGCCCAAAATACCCTGGCAGAAAACTGTAAGGGCGGCTTTGTAGTTCCACTGGGCAACTCCATGAAAGCGCTTGGAGATTGCGCCGATTTTATCAGCGTTATTAAGTCGGAGGAAGGCGAAGCCGTTGGCGGAAGCTTAGAGAATGATGTCAAGGCCTTTCTCCAATAATCACGCTAATTAATCAGGTCAATCCCAAATGCCCATCGGTTGAACATCCCGGTAACCTTCGTTTCTGTAACCCGATAACTTGTAATTCACCAACTCAAAATTCATTAGCGTGGTTAGGCCATGAAACGAGCAAATTGCCTAACCTACTTCACATCCTTCAGCAGCAGACATTATCATTTTAAACTCAAAAACCGCGATCGTGGGCGTTTACAGGTTGGTTCTGCCAGCTTGGAAACTGGCATCTATGATTGCCTTCGCTTTGATATCGTTCTTCAACGTGACTATCTGTTTTTATGGTTCAATGATTGTATATTTTTACAAATCCAGACTTACTCGTTTTAAGTAATTATTTACCTGATTATGATAAGAACTTGACAAAAAAGGATAAGTTTTGAAATTAGGGAAAGAAGGTCTTTTCAATAGGTAGTTCAAGTGTTCCGGAAAAGACGAGATTAATATTTATAATTCCTGGACTTAGTCATTTTAGTCAATTACTTTACCTTATTATGATAAAAAGTTGACAAAAAAGGATAAGTTTTAAGATTAGGGAAAGAAGTTTTTTCAATAGGTAGTTCAAGTGTTCCGGAAAAGACGAGATTAATATTTATAATTCCTGGACTTAGTCATTTTAGTCAATTAGTTTACCTTATTATTATAAAAAGTTGACAAAAAAGGATAAGTTTTGAGATTAGGGAAAGCAGAAATAGACTCGAAGTATTCCGAAAAAGGCTGGATTAATATTTACAATTCCTGGACTTAGTCATTTTAAGTAATTAGTAATTGACAAAAAAGGAGAAGTTTCAAGATTTGGCGAAGCAGAAATGAACTTGCCTAAATTTTAGACTTGATCGACAGGAGCGTAGCCAGAAAATAGCTCTGGCGGAAGTGCGGAAATATCCTCAAAGGATGGAGTAGTCCGCCGCCTGACCCTAACCCTTGGGCAAATATGGCCAGTTGGAACTTTTCTCTTACTCGTTATGAAATAAGCAACCCGACCGGAAATTCAAAAAAAATTGTTCGGATACCTCCGGTTAAGTGCACCAAGCCCCCAATGCAACACAAATACGGCCACTTTTGCGCGCCAGATTTTTTCCAGATTTGGAAAAGTGGCCGAAGAAAAACTTATCCTAAAGCGTATAAGAACTTACTCAATTCGTATAAGAATTTACTGCTTTCGTATAAGGCTCTTTTTCTTCGGTAAAATTTCCAACATTGGCCTGATATCCCGGCGGCCAGGCAAACAGGGCTAAAAGTGGTCAGAAAAAAAGCAGGTGTCTATCCAGTACTTTCTGTCTTTAAAATGAATGTTATCCAGCGCTTTTAATGGGGCTTCCTTCACTCTTTCAATTTCTCCAGCCGCAAAAGTATCCAGTCAGAAGAATCCCGGGACCCTGAATTCCAGAGGATTTGCACCAGGTGGTGCAATATCCCATAACTCAAATACCTGATGGGAGTGTCTTTATAGTGGGCTACTTAGAGGTTAAACCTTGAAAGAAGGAATACCCTTAAAATAGATTAAGCTGAATCATCAACCCCCGGAAGCAAAAGCTGTCCCGTTTTTCCGAAAATAATAACAACGCAGCGCTTTATGATCAGGTTACCAGAGTTGTATGAATTCATACATATTCTCTATCTTCAAGGTTAAGTTGCTTGCAGTACATGTTCATCCCACCTTAGTCAACATTCGCGTACAGAAAGCAAATAGTTCGAATTTGCGCAGGTGTTAAGTCTGCATTAATTTAAATTAATGCAGACTGAGCTGATTTTATTTAGCCTGATTTATGGAAATGTAATTTCATTCCAGTTATTACAACCTAAAGGGATTACAGCAATTGCCAAAAAAAAGCAAGTTCTCCATCCATCGACTTTAGCTTTGGGAGACCACTATACCTTATATGACCTGGTTATTTATCTGCTTTTTCGGAAGTATTTTTCTGATTAGCCTGCTGCTGTGATTAATTAAATAGGCGAAAGGCATGGCCTAACTCTGTCCATTCTGTCTCAGAATGGAGGCTTTCATTTCCTCGTTAGGAAAATGGTGTCTGATTCGCTAAAAGCTCCATTGCTAACCTTGCTTGTTCCTTAAAGGTCGTGTTGGGCTTCATGTGCGTAAGGTTATCTCCATTTTCTGAATCTTTATACCCCGCGAATCATGCAAAAGCAATGTGCATTTTTTGCACTTTACTTATTTGGCAACTTGTAAGGAATTCCTTACAAGTTCAAATCCGGTAAACTGTTACAAAATATGCAACAGTTAAAAAAAGAGGGCAGTTCAGTTGTAAAGGATTTCTTTACAACTCAAACCAAAGGGGTGCATACCAAATTGTCGCTTAGGCTACCATAGCCATTGGTTTTTTAATTAAATCAATAACATGATCCCATTTACCACTTAGTCTGGTCACCCTTAGCTGCAACATGTTCTGCGCGCCATTAATACTCCATCTTTGTCCGGATAGTTTCATTCGCTTTTGCATAACGGTTCTATTGGCAGCCTCAATTGCCCCTGAACCTATAATACCAGCTCCCATATTTCGATACTTTTTATAATCCATCCGGTAAGTGTTGCTTTTGAAGTATTCTAATAATTGCTTTTTAGCTTTTCGTTTTACCTTGCTGTGTATAATTAAAAGCTGTATGTTTTCAATAGCCTGTTCTGTGTTGCTTTCGTATAATAAGTCCGATTGTACTTTTATCCAGTCATTCCGTTGTACCGGGTCATCAAAATATATCTCTGCAAATTGACAGAGATGTTCTTTGCAATGATACCAGTCTAATATTTGAGTAGCTTTGGGATAGGTTCCCGTTATCCAGTTTTTAATCCAAACCGCTCCATCGCTTATAAAAATCAGCCGCTCTCCTAATGCACTGTAATCATCTAATTTGCTTTCAAAGCGGCGGGTGAACTGCCGGTAGTCCCCTAAATAAGCTTCGTATTCTGATTCTTTTATCCATCCCCTTTCTTCAGATTCTCCCATACTCAAACAATCGCTGCTTTTAAATATGCGGCCCATTTTTGCTTCTTTCCATCCTTCTTCACGTGTCAATAACATAGCCCCATCTGCCTGCGCATATATTACCTCATCTTTCTTTACCACCACAGCCTTCTTTTCCTGAGCCATCGTTTGTGCTTCTATTATTTCCTGCTCCAGTAAGCCTCCGTATGTGTTAGCCACCCGGTGTATTTGCATCGTACTAACACGGACCCCTAAAAACTTCTCCAGTATTTCAGAGCTTTCTTCGTAGCAATTCGCCTGGGCTGCGTAAACCATCTTTTCCTGCATGTAAGGACTTATCTGATAACCGCTTACTGCTCCACTATACACATGATTTAGTGCAATCTCCACTTTTCCATACTTACTCAGCGTTTTTTTTTCGCCGGTCTACCGGAATTTCACTTATGCTTTTCTCAAATACTTTTCTTCCTAATTCAGTCCAGAGTTCATCAAAGCCCTTTTCATAATCATAAAAACTTGGAGTGCCTTCCAATTTCTGTATCTCCTCGTATTTGGCTTCCGCCAATTTTAAGAACTCGCTTTTGGCTATCATAGTGATCGGTTTTTATCAACTTTCGTGCTTTTTAGGCAAAGCGACAATTTGGTATGCACCCAACCAAAGGCAGTGCAAAATCAGTTGTTGCAAAAAAATGCAATAACTGATTTCATTTTGAACTACCGAAGAAAGCTCGGTAGTTCATAACCCGGCTTCATTTCAATTTGTCTTCGGTTTTCGGTTTGCCCTTCGGCTTTACTTTCAATTATTGATTTTCACGCACCATCTTTACCGAAGCTAACATTTCCTCATAAGTAAGAGGCCGGTGCCTGGATAGCATTTCCCTGCCTAACTTGGCTCTTTCCTTGAATGATATTCCTGATTTCATGTTGCAATTAAGCAATTGAAATAAAAAATACCCGTCGAAATAAAACCGGTAAGCACTCAGAAGGTGAACCCTAGTCCTATTAACAACTGGTATTGAAAAAAATTAAGGTAGGAAGCAGTCCGAAGTTGAATCTTACCTTAAATCATACATAAAAAACCGCTTAGGATAAGGGGCGGCGGTTAAACCTTGCCACATTAACCTAAGCGGCTTCGAAATTAAAGTCGCGAGATTTCCTTTTTTTTTATTGATGTGTCCCTACAAAATATTCAATATAAGTGCTTCCGCTTATGACAAAAGTGGTTGCACTTACAAATTGTTTTGTTGATGCAACAAAAGCACCATTGGCCCCACAAGCACTACCATTACTAATTTGAGCCCCCGAAATTGCTATTCCGCTATTATTTCCGGTACTAATTTGATATGGAATGATAATGCCATCACCATTTGAACAGGTTACCATGGATGCGGTAAAATTTACCAGGTTTCCGCTGCCCGAAACCTGAATGTGCGAATCATCTATTTTTGTTATAATGATTTGCTCGTTGTAATAGACATTAGGTGGAGAGCCGTAGATACTGTCTGCAATGGTTCCCGTATATGTTCCTAAAATGCCGGATGAGGTAGGTAAATCTATGCAAGCGCCTTCTTGTTTATAATTAGGGGCACTGGCGTCATTGCATGTGACGGTTTTTGCGCAAGAACTAATTCCAATTAGTAATACAATAGCTAATCCTCCGATTACGGTTCTTAAAATTTTCTTCATAAAAATTTGGGGTTTGTTCCCTGCTCGGCCCGTCAGGGGGTTAGTTTTAACAGAGCGTGGGCTGATAGCTGTATTCGCAAACCCGAGGCACTGGAATGCCGTGTTACACAAATAAGCTACGCCCACGCAATCGTGAGCGTCCAACTTATTCTTGTGTAACATTGAAATTTCCAGTTTTCGGGTTACAAGAATATAGCTAACGCTATGTCTTTTTAATATGTCCGCCAAATGTATTAAAAAAGTATTAAGTTGTCTTTAAATTCTTGCTATGGATAAAATCACTGATGCACAAAAACAGATAGTCGCCTTGAAGGGCGACCTTAAAACAAAGGCAAACCATAAATGCCAGTTCCCTCACTGTCAGAACCAACCAGTAAAAACCCGTGATGGCGGGTTTTATACCGAGTTGAAAATGATAAAATCTACTGCTGATGGAGGTAAGGTAATGTTAGGGAATTTGCTCGTTCTATGCCCTAATCACGCTAAAGAGTTTGGAGTTGGGGAATTACAAATAACCGGGCATACTGAAACAAAAGTCACCGGCGTATTGAACGGACAGGCATTCGAGATTGACATGATTAATTAAGGAGTGCAATTGGAGAAAGGTGTTGACTTCATCCTTCTTAATTTCCCGAAATGACCTTCTAATCAGAATCATTTTTTTGTATCTTCTGCGGGTGGGGCTGTGGCAGGGCGCCCATCTGATCCGTGTTGAGAAGCTATTTCAGATGGAACCTTTGGTTGTTCGTCTGCTACTTTAGCTGTTGTTGATTTTCCATCCGGATTATAATTTAGCTTTCCAGTAATATTTGAACCCAGCGGAACCATAGTTTCAAAGTATTTTTTTATCTCACTGTTTTCCTTTTCCATTTTTTCGTGCTTGCGATAGAAATAAATCAAAGCAACGATTAAAACAAGGCTTCCGGAAAACATGACAAGGCAAGCCCTCTTTAAGAGAACCTTGTCTTTTTCGTTATTCAGGATACATTTCTGTAATACACCATCAGGCACCAAGGTATGATTGGGGATGGTAGCATCGATAATTTGGCCGTCCAGGTATTTCATGGGTTTTCTTTTATTACAGTTTTCTGAATCAAATATTGGTCGTCATTTAGTTGACGGAACTGGAATTCATAAACGCAACTCCACTGAATACCATTTCCATCTTTTATCCGATGCGTAATGAAATTAAAATTAAAGCCTGCGCCCAGCAGGAATTCTCTGGATCGCTGTACTTCGATTTGATTCTGAAGAACTCTTTGTAGCACCTTTTGATTAGTATCCACCGGAATATTTATTGCCGCCTTATGTTCCCTATTGGCTTTGGCCTTCCGGTTGTTGAAACAGATTTGATTTTTGCGGTTGGCAAAAAGCTGGTTGTCCCGTTTTGGCTGGAATTCCTCGCCCGTAAATAGATCGATTTTTGCGTTTTTTATTTTCCTCATAGTTCAATGCTTTTGGGTGAAGAGAAATTGGCGTGTATTAAATTCTATTATTCCAGATTGGTCGATTTATTCAATCCTTAATCTGGAGTTCAACAGGTCCATATCCTGCTCCACTTTCTTATCAAGCAGTTTCGCATAATGTTGAGTTGTTGCAATGTGTTTATGCCCTAACATACTTGCAACACTTTCGATTGGGACACCATTATTCAGGGTAATGGTCGTCGCAAAAGTATGGCGTGCGATATGAAATGTCAGCACCTTTGAAAATCTGCATAACTTGGCCAAATCCTTTAAATATGCATTCATCTTTTGGTTACTTATTACCTTGAATATTTTCACCTCTGCATTTGTATTTTCAAAATCCGGGCAATGCTTTTTCATGATTCCTATGGGGAGGTCTAATAATGGAACATTGGTTTTAACGTTTGTCTTTTGGCGCCTAGTTCTGATCCAACGCTTCCCGTTTTCAAATTGGATATGTCTGGCAGATAAATTTTTGAGGTCTACGTAAGCCAAACCGGTGAAACAACTGAAAAGAAAAAAGTCCCTTACGTTTGAAAGTTTCCGACCGGTTAAATCCAGTTCAAGCAATGACTGAATTTCCCTTTCACTTAAATACCACCGCACTACCTCTTCCATTCTTATCTTGTAATTCAGGAATGGATCTTTGTCAGTGTATCCATGCGCAGAGGCGGTTCTATAAACTGACTTTAATATCTGGATATGCTTCATACTGGTATTATGGCGACATTTCCCATCGGTTTTAAGATAGACCTCAAAATTCTCAATAAACTGAAGATTGAGATAGGTGATTTTAATATCTTCTGAATTGTAGGATTTTTTAATGAAAGATTTCAGGTGGTTTTTACAACTCTCATATTTTTGAATAGTTGGCAGACTGTTATTTTGGCCTGCCAAAACCCTTTTTCGTTCTATTACACTGTTAAACAACTTGAGCAACGTAGGGTCGAGCGACATATCATTACTTTTCCCGGTAACCTTCTGCCGTATGATATTGACATCGTTGGCCATACCGCGTTGTATCATTTGCTGATATACTTCGAGCGCGCGCTGCCGGTATTTATTCATCAGGTTCAAAACAAATCCCCGGTCCTGGTGCTTACCTTTTAACATTTGTTCCTTATCATCCCAGGTATCTCTTTTTAAAACATAGCCTAACGAGATGTCTGTTCTTTTGCCTGACAGAAGCATGCGCATATAGAGAGTATAAACCTCTCTACCTTTAGCTTTCTTTTTAAGGTAAAATCTTATTTTAAGGGGCTGTAATTCCATGGTAATCTACATTCCATTAAAAATGAGCTGGCTGAAAAGTCAGGATTCTGCTCTTCATAATAGTGCGGGAATTATCGCTCTCAGACTTGAACTCCTGGACGTGCCATCTCCAAAAATGAATCTTGATGCTCATGATTTTGGCTTTTGTTTTTTGAAATGGTCTCTACCTTCTAAATAGCTTTCTGCCATATCGTTGATGGGTTCAAATTTTTTGGTCGCCATCCACCCTACTATCTCATTCCGTTTGAAACGGACAGGCTTTAATTTTGGATTCTTATGGAAAGGGATGGCCCGCTTAAATATCAATTGCCTGATATACCCTGGCGAATACCCCGTTAATGAGGCGCATTCCTTAATATTGATAAATTCTGGCAAAACTGGATTAGCTCTTATAACCTGAAGTGATGCATTTTTTCCGTATCTCTCATCGAACTCAGTGATTACATCACCCCAGGTCAATTCAGTTATTTTTTTTGCGAATGGTATCATCTCTATAGCATTTAGTCCCGATGTAAAGGGACTATACTTTGAAGAAAAACACAAGGATTACAAGCAAACCTTGATGTTTTGGGCGTAATACCTATAAGGCCTTTGAGTTTTTGGAATTACCTTTGAGTTTCACCTTTGAGTTTTGATATTGACCTTAAGGTATTTTGTGCTGCCGTTTAGCTTCTTTGAATCAGGTATCTATTTGGGCGGGATTCTTAGGTAGATATTTTGCAAGAGAGAACTTCATTCTAGGTGACCTTTTTTTACCCGTCACGTTATCCGCCCAGTTTTGCATAGCGGTGTCATCAATCAAAGCCCCGTTAAAATCCTCTATATAATTTGCAAAAAAACTCAAAACAGTCTTTTTGTGCTTGATGGCCGTGTGCTTCGATAAAAATTTATAAATGCAGAACTCAACTATTTTTTTTGGAAATCTAGGTGAGAAATTTAATTTATATCTTTTGAGGGGTGGAGTAGGAGGAATGGCCAGCCCGTGTTTGAACATCTCGGCTACCTCACTTTCCTGGAGGTAAGGCTTCCCCCCTTCCGACTCTTCTTTATATAGAAAAGAAAAATAATTCACAATTTGTTCTTCAGAAAAATTTCCATCGATCGGTTTGTAGCCCTTGGAAACAATTTCTTCCTTTCCTGATTCGCGGGCATTTATCTTTCCTGGTTTTTGTACGGAACTTTCAGATAATGGTTGCTTGTCTGTTTGCCTTCCATCAATTACTTCCGTTGACCTATTTTCCGAATTCTCACGGCTTTTAACCCAATTATTTACGGCTTGGACAATCCCATCATCGATATCTCTATATTGAAGCAGGCAGTCATCCATGAACTCTCTGAACTTAACAACCTTATTTTCAAAGTTGGTCTTAATTTGATATTCTAAAAAGGTCTTGAGGTAAATCAAACCATTCTTATACTGCCGAAGTTTTAAATTAAAAAGCTTCTGAAAAAGTAATTGGTTGTCTTGGTTAAGACGTACTTCGAAAGTGGGATTTCTGGGAGATGCACTATAACACTTAATTAAATGAGCCCAACATTCATCGGCATCATTCTTAACCCTTAGTTTTGCTTTTAATCCACGCTCATAATCGCTTATTCTCAATGGTCCGATAACTTTAATAGGCCCAATTTTGTTTAAGAGAACATTGAATAAAAACTTATGCAACTCTTTCTTTGAAGTGTCATGTCGCTTTTCAATATCATACCAGCCGCTTTCATACCCTAATATGTCCGCGGCATCTATTTCATATATTTTGTAATTAATAGAATCCATATTCTTTTTGTTACAGTAAATTTACAAAGATGGCAACATATCGGCAGCTTTTTGTTTTACCTCATCAATAACTTCGGCATATATCTGAGTGGTACCAATTTTTGAATGCCCCAACATTTTACTGACTGTGTATAAGCCTACACCGGACGTCAGTGCAAGGGTTGCGAAGCTGTGACGACCTACGTGAATATGTATATTCTTATCCAGCTTTGCCTTCTTCGCCCAGGCTTTAAGTTGAGTATTGATTTTCCGTTTGGGCGGAACATGCGCGAAAACCAATTCTTGCTGCTCCTTCATTACATTAACCTGTTTTTTGCTAATTGCTGGCAGCAGGCTTAAAGCCTGCGCTGAAAGAGGAAGATAATGAGTTTTCACATTTCCTTGCTTTCCCTGCGTATATGTCAGTGTCCCCGCTTTAATATCTGTCCATTTCATTTTTAACAGGTCACTCAACCTTAATCCGGAAAAACAACTGAATAAGAAAAAATGGCGAACAGAATCATCGAAAGCGGTGTTGTTTAGTTTACGGAGTTCATCGAGAGTGAGATATTCGATTTTGCTTTTAGTCTCAGCCGGGATATCGCCGCCCTGCCCGCGTTTGAGATGGTGGAATGGGTTTGTTGGAATAACTTTATCTATAACGGCCTGATTCAATACTGCGCTGATACGCGACAAATACATTCGTATACTCGAAGTGCTTAATTCCTGAGTTTTCAAAAAGGCAATAAGATCTTTTAAATATTTTTCATCAAATACCTTAAATGGAAGTTTCTCAGATTGATTGTATTCTATCAGGTAGGTTAACGCATGTTGATACGTTGAATGTCTTTGTGACGTTTCTTCGCGATAGTATTTAATAAAATCCTGTTTGGTGGATTTGGGAATAAAGCCTGCTATACTTTCCTTTATTTGAATAAGCCGTTTTGCCTGTATTGCCGTTGCCAATTCCCAGCTTTCCTTATCTTGCTTGAGTATATTTTTGTTTTCTGGTTTTACATAGTCCTTTGATACATAAAGTTTGAGGTATTCTTTGTACCGGTGGCCCTCATTATAAATATCAAGGAAGAGAGAATAGCCTTTTTTATCGATGCTTTTAGTCCGTAGTGTAACTGATGCCATTGCCTTTATTTTTACAGGGAACAAATCAGGGACAAAAATACAAAAAAGGGACGGTATTTTATAATAGAGACTAAAAGAAAAATATAATCGGATGTTGCATATTTATTTGACAATGACGCTATTATGTTACTTATGGTTAGTTAGGATTATTTACCATTACTTCTCACCCCTTCCGTCCCCGAAGCGGGGAAACCAAAGCCAAATACAAATGCAAGCTCTGTGGTAATGGTTGAGTCCAGTGCAATCAAAGAGATTTTTTACTCGCGCGACAATTCGGTTTACACCCTTTTCTGCCAGCTCATTTATTGCGATGATTAGCTTTTCCCTTACCGGCTTTTGAATCTTTTCCAATTCCTTTTGCGCGGAGGCCTTCAGTGTTATTTTATAGGCCATCAATCCTTAATTAAGCAAGTCGTTTTTAACTTTATTCCAATCTGCTGAAGGCTCATCTTCTCGCAAAATAATATCCAGGGTGTCTTCCAACTCTTCAAAAAATTCATCCTTCGCTTTTATTTCGCGCAACTTTTCAAGCTCAATTACTACCGCAGTTTTATGTCCGGCTTCGTCAGTTATATATCTCACTCCATTCATAAATTTCTGTTTATACAAAGGTAGATAAAATCATTTCAGGATGGCCGATGTGTTGTATTCGGATACATAACATATACATTGGTGGTTGGCGGGGACGCCAACCACAAGAACGACCCCGGTTGGCGTCCCAGCCAACCGGAACTCTTGCCAAGTGGTGACAATTTGATATGCACCCTTGCATTCGGATACATAACATATTGTCGGTGCAGTGCAGAGAGTCCGGCTGGCAGGTGTTTTGGGACATTTGCGACAGGTGGGACTGTTTTGCAAGTCCCCGATGTCCCATAAGTCACACGTTAAGGAGATTTTGGAACCAGGATTGATTTGGCCATTTTTAATCCTGGTTCTTGAATCTGTATTGTCAAAAATCATTTCCTCTTTTCGCAGGCATGGTTACATTTGCATCCGCAAAGCAATAACTATGAAACAATTTACAACCCTGCTTACTGAAATTACTGATGGTATTTTGCTGATTACCATTAACCGCGAGGACAAACTGAATGCTTTGAACAAAGCACTTATTGGCGAACTGGATGAAGTGTTAACTGAACTTTATAATAACGCCGAAATTAAAGGCGCCATTATTACAGGCAAAGGTCCCAAAGCTTTTGCAGCCGGGGCTGATATTGCAGAATTTAAAGGCATTGACGAAGCCAGCGGAAAAGCGCTTGCCAAAAGAGGGCATGATGTATTTTTTAGAATAGAAAATAGCCCTAAGCCGGTTATAGCCGCTGTAAACGGGTTTGCTTTGGGTGGTGGTTGCGAGTTGGCTATGGCTTGCCACCTGCGTGTTGCCAGCGAGAATGCAAAATTTGGCCAGCCGGAGGTTAAGTTAGGACTTATACCCGGTTATGGCGGCACCCAGCGCCTGGTTCAATTAATAGGTAAGGGCAAAGCACTTGAATTGTTAATGACTGCCGATAATATTGACGCTGCAACCGCTTTAAGGCTGGGCCTTGCAAACCATGTTGTAGCGCCGGATGTTTTAATAGAGACCTGCAAAGGGATAATGAATAAAATAAGGGCAGTTGCGCCGGTAGCCATTGCCAAAGTAATTGAAAGTGTAAACGCACATTTTAAAGATGGTGTAGATGGTTTTGAAGCCGAAGTAAATGCCTTTGGCCAGTGTGTGAATACAACGGATTTTGTAGAAGGAACTACAGCGTTTGTTGAAAAAAGGAAGGCTGTATTTATCGGTAAGTAGATTGAAAAATGGAATCAAGAGCCAAGACACAAGAACCAAGATGAGGTTTGTTGTATTTGGTATTAAGTCTTGCTTCTAAAATCTTGGTTCTAAACTCTAAATTAAAATATATGGAATTCAGAAAAGAAAAAGATACGATGGGTGTGGTTGAAGTGCCGGCCCACGTTTTCTGGGGTGCACAAACAGAGCGCTCGGTCGAAAATTTCAGAATAGCGCAGGACATTAATAAAATGCCTAAGGAAATTATAAAGGCGTTTGCTTATTTAAAGAAAGGTGCTGCCCTTACCAATCTTGATGCCGGCGTTCTGGCTAAAGATAAATGCGACCTTATTTGCAAGGTTTGCGACGAAATACTGGAAGGTAAACTGGACGACCAGTTTCCGCTGGTGGTTTGGCAAACGGGTTCAGGTACGCAAAGCAACATGAATGTGAACGAGGTTATTGCCTACCGGGCGCATGTAATAAACGGTGGTAGTTTGATGGACGAAAAGAAATACGTTGCGCCGAACGATGATGTAAATAAATCGCAGAGCAGCAACGATACTTTCCCAACTGCCATGCATATTGCTGCATATAAAATTTTGGTTGAAACCACTATGCCCGGTATTAAAAAGCTGCGCGATACCCTGGCCGCCAAAAGCAAGGAGTTTATGCAGGTGGTTAAAATTGGCAGAACGCACTTAATGGATGCCACGCCGCTAACGGTAGGGCAGGAGCTATCGGGTTACGTTTCGCAGTTGGACCATGGCTTGCGGGCAATTAATAATTCATTAGCCCACCTGTCTGAGCTGGCTTTGGGCGGAACAGCAGTTGGCACAGGCATTAATACCCCACCGGGATATGATGTAAACGTGGCAAAAAAGATTGCCGGTCTTACAGGATTACCTTTTGTAACGGCTGAAAATAAATTTGAAGCACTGGCTGCCCATGATGCCATTGTGGAAGCACATGGAGCCTTGAAAACTGTTGCCTGTTCGATGATGAAAATTGCCAACGATATCCGGTTGCTGGCATCGGGCCCGCGGTGTGGTATTGGCGAGTTGCATATACCCGATAACGAACCAGGCTCTTCTATCATGCCCGGCAAAGTTAACCCCACCCAATGCGAGGCCATGACCATGGTTGCTGCACAGGTGTTGGGAAATGATGTAGCCATTAACATTGGCGGCGCCACCGGCCATTTTGAACTGAATGTTTTTAAACCGGTGATGATTTATAACTTTCTACACTCCGCCAGGCTGATTGGCGATGTGTGTGTGTCTTTTAATGATAAGTGCGCAGTTGGCATTAAACCTATTGAAGAAAATATTCAGCGTAATTTGAATAACTCTTTAATGCTTGTTACTGCGTTAAATACCAAAATAGGGTATTACAAAGCTGCAGAGATTGCGCAAACTGCCCATAAAACCGGCAAAACTTTAAAGCAGACAGCAGTAGACCTGGGCTACTTAAAACCAGAAGAATTTGATGCCTGGGTTGACCCTAAAACCATGGTAGGCAAAATTGATTAAGTGTAATCCAATGTCGTTAAGTTAAGCATTGTCAAGGTTCGACCCGCTCTGGGGTCGTATATCTTCTTACTGGCAATTACTACAAAGCTGTGACCTCTCTGAGGTCAGGATTCCCTTAACTTAACGACATTGAAGTGTAATCTCATAATTTTATACAAATGGGCTGGCAAAAGCTAAGGTTTTTGGCTTTTGTTAATCCATTGTATATATTCACGCCTGTTAAATCAAAAAAACAACCCTAAGCACATGAAAAAACTCTTTAATCTCTTTATTGCTATTATGGCTTTAATTATGGCAGGTAATGCCCAGAATGTTTGTACTGTTAATACCACCAATACTAAGTTTGGTATTACGCCAAATGATACTACTGCACCAGCGGTTATAAGAGGGGCTGTGTTTGATACTGTTGCCCAGATATATGTTCCGGATACCTTTACTATTAATGTAGGGATTTCTGTTAGTATTACTATTGATTCGGTGACAATAGATACTGTTACCGGATTTCCACAAGGTATTACCTATACTACTAACCCCGGCGCATCAAAAACCATATATGGTGGGGGACGGTCATGTTTCAGAATTTCGGGTACAACAACTGACACGGTAGGTACTTATCCGCTTACTTTTGTTGGTAATGTAGCAATAACTTCTCCCCTGGGTCCAGGTAATTACACTATCCATCAGCTGGATTCTATGGCAGCGGCTAACCACGCCGGCCAGGGTTTCGGCTATTTTTTAAAGGTTGATGGTGGTGTTGGCATTAACGATATAGGCTCAAACTTTAACTCTTCATTAAACGTTTACCCTAACCCAACCAGCGGTAAGTTTGATTTAACTTTAACCAATGTAGATAAAATAAACGGCGATGTAAACGTTTATGATATGACCGGCAGAAGGGTGTTTACGCAGAAAGTAGATGCTACAGGTTTTTATAACACCTCAATTGACCTGAGCGCTTTTGCCAAAGGGCTTTATACCGTGCAGGTAAGGACCGAAAAAGGTGTTGCTTCTAAGAATATTTCAGTAGAGTAATTGCATTTATTTTAAAACATAAAACAGGAGTAACCGGGAGATGAGAAAAATATTTTTGACAACAGCTATACTTTTCGCATCTCTCGGTTTTGTCTTTAGTCAGACGTTTTCGAACCCGCCATGCACTATTGCGCCGGCTAATACCGATACTGGTTTAATAAGCCCTTCTTATGATTCAATTGCCTGTATAGAGCAGGGCCTTCCGTTTAGTGCTTCAGTGCAATTGGCTATGCCGGCCACCTTTAATGGTATCATTGTTCTCGATTCGTTGGTTATTACTTCTATCACCGGTTTCCCTCCCGGTATTGAATACAGGCAAAACCCGGCTTCGGGTATATACTATGCCGATTCAAACGGCTGCATTGCTTTTGCCGGCCTTACTAATGTAGACTCTGCCGCTTACCCGCTTGTATTTAACGGCTATGCTGTAGTAACTACGCAGAACTCAGGCACCCAAACTTTAACTTTTGCCCAATTGGCGCAATTGCAGGATAATCCGGTACCGGTTTATCAGTTGAATGTTATTTACCCGGGCGATTCATGCAATCTGCAATCTGCCACTGGTATTCAGAATATTATTCAAACATCGCATTTAAGTATTTATCCTAACCCCACCAACGGAAATTTTAATGTTGAGATAAACACGGATAAGGCATTAAGCGGCGAAATAGCGGTTTGCGATGTTACCGGCCGCAGGGTTTATATACAGCAGTTAAACACCTCAGGCTTTTATAAAACAATTGTTGACCTCAGCAATTGCGCTAAAGGTTTTTATGTTTTACAACTAAAAACTACAGAAGGTGTTGTGTCGAAAAGCATTTCTCTCCAGTAAATAAAGTTGCTGTTTTGCTATTCATTACATCCTGAAATATTTTTGCGGTAAAGGCCATATACTTCTGGCTTATTCAATATTTTTGCCGCGCTTTTAATTTAAAACAGAATATAACAAATGAAAAAAATCTACTCCCTGTTGGTGATTTTGGTAATGCTTGCAGGCATTGTAAACGCACAACCTCCTGCATGTACTATTGACCCCCAGGCCCAGCCTGTAGCCGGAATTTCACCCGCGCCCAATCAGTTACCCTGCATAGTTGCGGGCGAGCCGTATAACCAAACAATTCAAGTACAAAACCTGACAAGCCTGGACGGCATAATTGCAGTTGACTCTATGGTACTTAATTCTGTATCGGGCTTACCGGCAGGCATTAACTACAGTACAAATCCCAATTCTTTACAGGCCGGGCAAAACGGCTGCCTTACGTTTTATGGCACTACCAATGCACCGGCAGGACAATATACTTTAGCATGGGAAGGTACCGTTTGGTTTACGGCCCCCTTATTAGGCGCTCAATCTCAAACCGGAAATTTAAGCCAGTACGCCAAACAGTTTAAGTATTATCTGAATGTAATTAATCCGGGCGACTCATGCCGCCCTGCGGTTGCTACCGGTGTAAATGATTTCAGTTCAAACCTTAATTCTGCTATGTATGTTTTCCCGAACCCGAACAACGGGGCTTTCGAATTTAAACTGGATGCGGGCAAGCGGGTAAACGGCCAGATATTAATATACGATATGACCGGCCGTAAAGTGTTCAGCCAGGAATTAGATGCCGTGGGTATTTATACTACTTCTATTGACATCAGCACCTTTGCCAAAGGCCTTTACACCTTGCAACTTAAAACTGCTGATGGATTTGCCAGCAGAAGGATTTCGGTTGAGTAGGATTTTATAGAACGCTGACCTGCCTGCCGCAGGCAGGTTTGTTATGGTTTTTATAATCGTTAAATACAATGATTATAAAAGTTATATTTAGTTCATTTCTATCATCAGCCATTTTTACCCGACTATATAATTGTACGCGCTGTTTGGTATAGAGTAGTGCTGGCTATCTGATCTGTTTGCCCGCTTTTTCAGAAATCAAGGTGTCGCTTATGGCACTTTATTTTATTAAAGCGGTACCTTAATTTTAATGACTATCCGCATGATTACCTAAATACGTTAACGGCTAAAGCCTTTCCTTCTTTTCCTAATCCCCGACTTAAAAGTCGGGGCAATATGTTGCCCCACTCTTCAGAGCGGGGGTTATTAAATAAAGAATTTTGGCTTTAGCCATTAATTAGGTAATCATGCGGATAGTCATTTTAACTTTACTAAATGAACACTACCGAAGTAGTTGCGCAACTGGATAAGCTTGATGCTGTTTTACGGCCGGGGCTTTTTGTGCTGGTGGTTTTTCTGATACTGCTGGAATTGGCGGTATTATCTATAAAAAAAGTAAGCATTAACCATAGGGGCGGAGGGGTTAGTATATTATCGGGCGCATTTGTTTTTGGGTTAGAGGCCGTGGCTGATTTCCTTTTTTATTTATCAATTACTTACTGGTTGTACGCGCACCGCATTTTAGACATGGGTTTTAAGTGGTACGTGTGGGTGTTTTGTTTTTTGTTGTACGATTTGATGTTTTACGTGTCGCATTTACTGCAGCACAAGGTGCGGTTGTTATGGTGCTTTCACAGCGTACACCATACAGCTGAGGAGATGAGGCTCAGCACTGCCGTGCGCGGCTCCATGTTCGATTTTATTTATGCACCGCCGTTTTTTGTCCGGATGTGTGTGCCGGGTATTCACCCCCTGATGTTTATTGTGGTAAGGACAGTATCGAGGGTGTGGGGTGTGCCGGAGCATATCAGCGAACCACTTGCCGGTAACATGCCGGGGCTGAACCGCATTTTTATTACGCCTGATGTACACAGGGTGCACCATGGTAAAAACGCGCAATACATTGATAAGAACTACGCCGGGGTGCTAAGCATATGGGACCGCCTTTTTGGTACTTATGTTGAGTATAACGAGCAGCCGGTATACGGTATTTTAAAACCGGTAGATGCCAATAATTTTTTTGATATACAGTTTGCAGAGTTTAATGCTTTGTATGCCGATGTGCGCGCAACCCGGGGCTGGGCGAATAAACTGAAACTGACGTTAAAGCCGCCAGGTATTATTGTTTAGCAATAGTGGAAGTTGGACTGGTGTAACTGGAATTGTTGGCGTAAGTACTACAAAATTTATCGCAATCGGCTTGCGCGCTTGGCTTTACTGTTGGGGCGATGGTATCCATAATATCCAGATTGGGCTGTCCGGCAATAATGGACTTTGCTGTACAGGTGCAAATCCATTCTTTCTGGCATGAAATCAGGGTACATAATACGCCTGCAAAAAGGGTGATATAAAGTAATTTATTTTTCATGCTAAACTTTGTTGGCGTTAATTAATTAAATACCGGCTTGTTGGCTAAACTAGGAAATTTTTGGAGATAGTGAAACAGATGGGGCGGAGTCGCTAGTTGAAGGAAAAGAAGCCGGGTAGTAGGAGCAGGGGTAGCTGGGCCTGGGAAATGCAAAATGCGCCAGTCGGGAGACTGGCAGCTATTTATAGGTTCCAGGTCGACCGCCGTTGGCGGAAGACCTGGAACAACGGGTAGTTGAGTGTAGTGACACACTACGCTCAACTTCGCAGGCTACACTCAAATGGGGGGCTGGTAAGGCTGCCACTCAAAACCAACATATTCGTTGCCCGTTTATTAAGATTCTTCCTTCGTCAGAATGACAAACCTGCCTTTGCCGGCAGGCAGGCGCGTGGTTTTGACTACCACCGTGCCCTTTGTCATTCTGACGAAGGAAGA
>Ga0182030_10010644_pt1 | contig 18636 bp, 17 predicted proteins | sample 812S3MmetaG_FD_121299 | JGI IMG/M metagenome (GOLD analysis project Ga0182030, IMG submission 121299) | Permafrost microbial communities from Stordalen Mire, Sweden - 812S3M metaG (Illumina Assembly) | ecosystem: Environmental > Terrestrial > Soil > Wetlands > Permafrost | place: Sweden...
GCGACCGCATGGCAGTCCAACAAGTTTCTCAACCCTATTACCGATGGAGCCGTGCTGCCGATCCTGCACCTCAATGGCTACAAGATCAGCAACCCGACCGTGCTCGCCCGCATCGAGCATGAGGAATTGGAGCAGTTCCTGCGGGGCTGCGGCTGGACGCCCTACTTTGTGGAAGGTGATGAGCCGGAAAAGATGCACCAACTCATGGCCAATACTATGGAAAAGGCCGTCGAGGACATCCGGGGAATTCAAAGCAATGCACGGACCAAGAACGACACCACTCGACAACGCTGGCCCATGATCGTCCTGAGGTCACCCAAGGGCTGGACGGGACCGAAAGTCGTCGATGGCCTACAAATCGAGGGCACCTTCCGAGCGCATCAGGTACCACTCCTGGTGGATTCCGAGCATCCCGATCATGTCAAGCTGCTGGAAAGCTGGATGAAGAGCTACAAGGCCGAGGAACTGTTCGATGAAAATGGCCGACTCATGCCGGAATTGGCTGAACTGGCGCCGAAGGGCGACCGCCGGATGGGCTCGAATCCCCACGCCAACGGCGGCATTCTGCTGCGCGACCTGCGTATGCCGGACTTTCACGCGCACGCTGTGAACGTGCCTTCGCCCGGCGCTGTCAGCGGGCAAGATACGCTGGTGCTGGGTAAATTCCTCCGCGACGTGGCCAAGCTGAACCAGGATCAGCATAATTTCCGGGTTTTCGGCCCTGATGAAACACTCTCAAATCTCCTGGGCGCGGTTTTTGAAGTCACCAACCGTCAGTGGGAGGGCCGGGAAGAAGAGAATGATGAATTTCTTGCTCCTGCCGGACGCGTGCTGGACTCGATGCTCAGCGAACATCAGTGCGAGGGTTGGCTGGAAGGGTATCTGCTCACAGGACGGCATGGGCTGTTCAACAGTTATGAGGCGTTCATACGCATCGTCGACTCGATGTTCAGCCAGCACGCCAAATGGTTGAAGGTAACCTTGGAACTGCCTTGGCGGCGGAAAATCGCCTCGCTCAACTATCTGCTCGCCTCCCACGTCTGGCAGCAGGATCACAACGGTTTCACCCACCAGGATCCCGGCTTCCTCGACCACGTCATCAACAAAAAGGCCGATATCGTGCGCGTTTACCTGCCGCCCGATGCGAATTGTTTGTTGTCAGTCTTTGATCACTGCCTGCGCAGCCGGCATTACGTCAACGTGGTGGTTGCCGGAAAACACGCCCTTCCGCAATGGCTGGGTATGGACGCCGCAGTGGTGCATTGCACGGAAGGAATTGGCATCTGGCAATGGGCGAGCAACGACCAGGACGGCGAACCGGACGTGGTGATGGCCTGCTGTGGAGACACGCCCACGCTGGAGATTCTGGCCGCCGTTTCGATTCTTTGACAGAATCTGCCCAACCTGAAAATCCGAGTGATCAATGTTGTCGATCTGATGAAGCTTCAGCCCAAGAGCGAGCATCCGCACGGACTGAGCGACTCGGCTTACGATTCGCTGTTCACCAAAGACAAGCCCATCATCTTTGGGTTCCATGGATACCCCTGGCTGGTCCACCGCCTGACCTACGCCCGGAACAACCGCAACCTGCACGTCCGCGGTTACAAGGAAGAGGGCACCATCACGACGGCCTTTGACATGAGGGTGCAGAACGACCTGGACCGGTTCCACCTGGTGCATGACGTGGTGGATCGGCGACCGGACCTAGGCTCTAAGGGCGCTTACCTGAAGCAGCAGATGGAGGACAAGCTGATCGAGCACAAGCATTACATTGATAAACACGGCGAAGACCTGCCGGAAATCCGGAACTGGAAGTGGAGCGCCTCCAAATGAATGCGCAAAAGCTCATAGACACCGCGAGAATGCTGGTCGCTGGCGACAAGGGTCTGCTGGCAATGGACGAAAGCAATCCAACTTGCAATAAACGATTTGCCAAGCTGGGGATTCCCCAGACCGTAGAGGCCCGGCGCGCCTATCGGGAGTTGATTGTGACCACGCCGGGTCTTGGCGAGTCCATTAGCGGCGCGATCCTCTACGACGAGACGATCCGCCAGCAGAAGAAAGATGGCACTCCTTTCGTTAAAGTCATCACGGATGCGGGAATCATTCCCGGCATTAAGGTTGACACCGGGGCAAAGGACCTGGCCGGCCACCCCGGCGAAAAGATAACGGAAGGTCTGGACGGTTTGCGCGAGCGCCTGGTTGAATACTCGCAAATGGGGGCCCGGTTTGCCAAGTGGCGCGCGGTGATTACCGTGGGTCATGGTATTCCCAGCCGGGGTTGCATTGAGGCCAACGCACAGGCCTTGCCTCGCTATGCCGGGTGGTGCCAGGAAGCGGGACTCGTCCCCGTGGTTGAGCCGGAAGTGCTCATGGACGGCGCGCATACTCTGGAGCGGTGCCGGCAGGTAACGGAGGAAGTCCTGCGAACGGTTTTCGACCAGCTTTACACACAACGGGTAATGCTGGAGGGAATGATCTTGAAGCCCAACATGGTGCTTCCGGGATTGACCTGCCCCAAGCAAGAAACGGTGGACGACGTGGCCGACGCCACAGTGAGGTGTCTCTTGCGAGCCGTTCCCGCCGCCGTTCCGGGGATTACGTTCTTGTCGGGCGGCCAATCCAGTGAACTGGCCTCGGCCCGTTTGAATGCCATGAATGTCAGATTCAAGTCGCGACTGCCTTGGGCGTTGGCGTTTTCGTATGCCCGCGCCATCCAGCAGCCCGCGTTGGAGATCTGGCGGGGCGATGAGGCCCACGTGTTGGCTGCTCAGCAGGCGCTGTTTCACCGAGCCAGGTGCAACCGGGCGGCGCGTAGGGGCGAATACGCTCCCGCGATGGAAAGGATGTGAGCGCGACGACAAGTTTCCTGCAATTCACGAAACTCGTGGAATGATCAAAGCAGAAAGGATATCTGTATGAAGCATAATTCTGAACAGCCCAAGGCTCCCGACGCGAATCCGGGAACCAAGCCGGAGCCCAAGGACGATCTGAAATCCCTTCCCGTGCCGGAAGTGGAGAAACAATTGGCGCCGTCGTCGGAGGGCCTTACCGAAGCCGAGGCCCAAAAACGCCTCATAACAGTATGGCCCCAACCGGATCGCGGAAAAGAAAACGAATCTGTTCTTGAAGTTCCTCACCTATTTTTGGGGGCCCATCCCGTGCATGATTGAAGCAGCCGTGATCCTGTCGGGAATGGTCCGGCACTGGCTGGACTTTTTCATCATTCTCCTTTTGCTTGTTTCCAACGCCGTGGTGGGATTCTGGGAAGAGGACCAGGCGGGCAACGCCATCGCCGCTCTGAAGGCCAAACTGGCGGTGAAGGCAACGGTAAAACGCGATGGGAAGTGGACCAACCCGAATGCCTCCGAACTGGTGCCTGGTGACGTCGTCCGCCTGCGGTTGGGTGACATTGTGCCGGCGGACGCACGCTTGCTCGCAGGCGATTCGATCGAAGTGGACCAGTCGGCGTTGACGGGCGAATCCCTGCCGGTCACCGCCCAACCGGGTGCAGCGGTGTTTTCCGATTCGATTATCCGCCAGGGCGAAATCGATGCCATGGTTTATGCCACGGGCGCAGGGACCTACTTCGGCAAGACCGCGCAACTGGTCGAAGAAGCTCAAACCGTCAGCCATTTCCAGCGCGCCGTGCTGAAGATTGGCGATTACCTGATAGTCCTTGCGGTGGGCCTGGTGGTGTTGATCCTTGCAGTGGCGCTTTTCCGTGGCGACAAGTTTCTTACCACCACGGAATTCTGCCTGGTGCTTCTGGTGGCTGCGATTCCCGTAGCGATGCCCACGGTGCTCTCCGTAACCATGGCGGTGGGCGCGCGTCTGCTGGCGAAAAAAGAAGCCATCGTGACGCGATTGTCGGCAATCGAGGAGTTGGCCGGAGTCGACGTCTTGTGCTCGGACAAGACCGGCACCCTAACCCAGAACAAGCTGACTTTGGGCGATCCCTTTACCGTAAACGGCATTCCCTCGGACCAGGCCATTCTCTACGGCGCGCTCGCTTCGCGTGCGGAAGACAAGGACACCATTGATCTGGCGGTGATTGGCAGGGTGAAGGACGATAAAACGCTGAAGAGTTACCAGGTGCTTCACTTCCAACCCTTTGACCCGGTGCACAAGCGTACGGAAGCCACCGTCAAGGGAGTTGACGGAAAACAGTTCTTTGTGGCCAAGGGAGCGCCACAGGTGATTCTTCAAATGACGACGAACGCCAGTGAGGTGAAGCCTGCCGTGGAGAAAGCGGTGAAGGAATTTGCCGGTCGCGGCTTCCGTTCATTGGGCATCGCCCGGGCGGATCAGGAAGGCCAGTGGCAGTTTGTGGGCGTATTGCCGCTGTTCGATCCGCCTCGAGAGCAAGCCAAAGCCACTATCGCCAGCGCCCGGCAGATGGGCGTGACCGTGAAGATGGTTACGGGCGATCAATTGGCCATCGCGCAGGAAACCTCCCGGCAACTGGGGATGGGCACGAACATTTTAGATGCCAGCGGATTGGGCGACACCAAGCATCATGAATCGGCGCAGATGGCAGAGGCCATTGAAAAAGCCGATGGTTTCGCCCAGGTTTTCCCCGAACACAAATTCCACATTGTGGATGTCCTTCAGCAGCGCGGCCACATCGTCGGTATGACCGGCGATGGAGTGAACGACGCCCCCGCTTTGAAGAAGGCTGATTGCGGCATCGCCGTTTCCGGCGCCACGGATGCGGCCCGCGCGGCAGCGTCCATCGTTCTGCTGGCCTCCGGCCTGTCGGTGATTATTGATGCCGTGAAGGAGAGCCGCCGCATCTTCCAGCGCATGAATAGTTACGCCATTTATCGCATTGCCGAGACACTGCGCGTGCTGCTGTTCATGACGCTGTCCATCCTGGTGTTTAACTTCTATCCGGTGACTGCGGTCATGATCGTGATGATCGCGTTGCTCAATGACGGCGCCATCCTCTCCATCGCCTACGACAATGTTTATTACAAGGACAAACCCGAGGCCTGGAACATGCGCCTGGTGCTGGGGATCTCCACGGTTCTGGGCGTCATCGGAGTCGTCTCCGCCTTCGGCTTGTTTTATCTCGGCGAGCGTGCATTTCACCTTGACCGCAACCATATCCAGACGCTGATGTATTTGAAACTGTCCGTGGCCGGGCATCTGACGATTTTCCTGACGCGGACGCGCGGCCCCTTTTGGTCCATACGCCCGGCGCGGATCCTCTGGATTGCGGTGGTGGGCACGCAAGCCCTCGCCACGCTGATTGCGGTTTATGGGCTGTTTATGACGCCTCTCGGTTGGCGCTGGGCAGGTTTCGTTTGGGCCTATGCGGTGGCTTGCTTCCTCATCAATGATCGCGTGAAATTGCTCGCTTATCGGATTTTTGACCCGACGAAAGCCCCCTTGTTGGCGAAGAAACCGGTGGATCTGAGCCCGCAGATCGCCCAACGGGCCTATGAGCTCTATCAAGAGCGAGTCCATGGCCAAAGCCTGGCAGATCAAGACTGGCTGGAGGCGGAACGTGAGATTCGGAAAGATTTGCCCCGGCAGCCGACGCCGACGCCAACGTCCGCCTAAGCCCGATAAATGTTCGGCCTAAACTATGTAGCTCGCAACTTCAGAGCGATGAATATGAAAATCAAATCGAAGACTTTTCACGTGCGGTCCGGAAAGATGACCAATCTCAAAGAATGGCCGACGAAGGTGAAGCCTTTCTTCGAGTCGAAGAAGCAGTACTAGAAACTGTTGAAGGAATATATTGAAACGTTGAGCTTGTTGAATCAACTCCCGTTTGGGTCCGACCGCTATGCCATTTGGAGGAGCACCTTCAGCGTAACGGCACCCGGGTTATCAAGGTCCTCCTTCACCTATCGAAGAACGAACTACCAAGGCAATTCCTCGCACGCCTCGCTGAGCCCGACAAAAACCCGAAATTCAGCCTCCCGCATATTCACGAGAGGAAATACAGGAAGGATTACCTGAAGGCTTATGAGGCTTGCCTCAATGCGACCAGCACCCAACATGCCCCTGGTATGTCGTCCCTGCCGATGATAAGGAGAATACCCGGTTGATCGTTTCTGAGATCGTCATTGATGCGCTCCAGAAACTCAAGATGGCATATCCCAAGACCACCGCGAAACGCCGGCGGGAATTGAAAGCCATTCGCAAACAGCACTGAAGGCAAACCTATGACCCATAAGCAAGTGTGCAATCGGCGTGGTCGGCTTGGGCGTCATCTGGCTCAGCCTTTTGCGCCACAGGCCGCTACCGCTGTGCGCAATTTGTGGTAGGCCGTTTGGATCAAAGCGGTAGCGTCTGGCCGATGATAAAACATGGCATTGGTTATCGGGCCGCAAACACCGATGGCGATATGGGAGGGACGTTTAATGCGCTGGTCATGGAAAATCGGTCGACTTGTCGGAATCGATGTCTACATGCACGCCACTTTCCTGCTGTTGGTGGGGTTCATCTTCGTCGCCACTTGGGTGGAGAGCCATAACGTGGCGCGGACCCTCTTCGGGGTCCTCTTCGTCCTGGTGACCTTCGGCTGTATCATCCTGCATGAGTTGGGGCACGCGCTCACGGCGCGGCGCTTCGGCATCCGCACACGCGACATCGTCCTGCTTCCCATCGGCGGTGTGGCCCGACTCGAGCGCATGCCGGAGGACCCGAACCAGGAACTGCTGGTGGCGCTGGCGGGACCGGCTGTGAATGTGCTTATCGCCTTGGGGCTGTTCGCGGTGCTCGCAGCGTTGGGACATAACCCGACGTTGCGTCAGGCCGCGACGATCAGTTGGACCGGGCGTGAGTTCTTGCCGAACCTCATGGCCGTCAACGCGTGGTTGGTGCTGTTCAACCTGATTCCCGCCTTTCCGATGGACGGGGGGCGCGTGTTGCGTGCGTTGCTGGCCAAGCGCATGGACTATACGGACGCCACGCAGACGGCTGCGCATATCGGCCAAGGGATCGCTTTTGTTTTCGGCTTCCTCGGATTGTTTTTCGACCCCTTCCTTCTCTTCATCGCGCTTTTCGTGTGGATGGGGGCAAGCGGCGAGGCGGGGGTGGTGCAGATGCGCACCTCGCTCGGCGGCATTCCTGTGCAGCAAGTGATGTACCGGGACATTCGCACACTTCAACCTGATGGCACGCTGGCAACGGCTGTGGAGCAAATACTCTCGGGCTGGCAACAGGACTTCCCTGTGGTGTATGGCAGCCGCGTCCTGGGCGTACTGACGCGAGAAGACCTTGTGCGGGCGATCACCCAGGGCGGGACGGATAAACATGTGCGCGAAGCTATGCGCCGCGATTTTCAAGTTGTTGATTCGCACGACATGCTTGACCAAGCCGTTCAGGTGGTACAGCGTTGCGGCTGCCGCGCACTTCCTGTGGAACACAGCGGCGAGTTAGTGGGCATGCTGACGCTCGAGAGCGTGGGGGAGTTCATGATGATTCATTCCGCGATGCGGCGCGCAGAGCAGGCCGCGCAATCGCCCCAGGCAGCGCCGAGCCTGACTTAGAGTGGGCAGGTGGCAGCGAACCACCTTACATGAAAACCACTCCCAAAGTGGGGCGTGGATCAATTTGAAATCAGGAGCAGACCGTAGATGATTTGACGAAGAAAGGGACCCCATGAACATATTCAAGACGTTCACGTTGAAATGGTGGCAAGCCGGTGTTTTTAAATTGGGAATGTTGGCTTTAGGAATTGCCATTGGAACTTATTGGCGCGATGTCTTTGGCGCCTATCTTCTTATTCTTTTAATTGTGGCCGTGGTCAGTTTAGCGTACATCACATACGTGTGGTGGAAGCAGTAAGTACCCGTTCCGCAATGTTTTCGACCAAGTTGGCCCGCGACCCAAAAGTGTGAGTGGCAGGCGGCGCAACTCACACACCTGTTCCCACCAGTGCCCCGATGCCGGCGGTCAGCGCCATGGCCATTGCACCCCAAAAAGTAACGCGTATTGCGCAGCATCGCATCAGGGGAAATAACAATCTGTTCCGTTTTGCTCATCATGAGCAGATGTCAGGAAATTAGGCTGAACGGACAAATTTGGTGCTGCCATGCCGCATGGAGGATGCTCATGCAATATTTCGGCAAACTGTGCGCAGGCGCACCAAGAAGACCACAGCCCTCTCCGAGGGGAGAGGGTGGCCGAGGGACGAGGTGGGGGTCCCCACGCTTTGCACGTCGTGGGGGTGAGGGGTCCCTTTCAACCTCATTGGACTTTGACGGAGCCCTGGTGCAGGAATCAGAATGCGTGAGCTTCCCGTGGTAGAATCCCCGCCCATCGTCGTAGTGATTCCCGCTTTCGGGAGGTGCCGATGTGGCGTCGATCGGTCGTGACCATCCTCATGCTCATCTTCGCAATGATTCTAACGCTGCCCCTGCGGGCCCGGGCCGTAGAGCCCGGCTTGAGCCCGGCACGTGCTGACGTAGCGGCGAGTTTACCTCGCCATGGCGGCGTAAAGCCGCCGCTACGGCATGCCGAGCCTTCGGCAAGCTCAGGGCAGGCTCTCAAGGTCGGCGCTACAACACCGGGCACGACCCCGGCAAAACCCTTTACCCAGGAGCAGGTCGTCAGCATGGTGCGCGACGGATTCGGAGACGAATCGGGCGCCAAGCTGATCGAGCAGCGCGGGATTGATTTCGCCCCGTCTGAGGATTTTTACCAAACCCTCAAGGCCGCCGGCGCGAGCGAGGCATTTCTCAGGGCGCTGCGCGCCGCCGTAGCGCCGACCTTCAGGTCGGCACATGCTGACCTGAAGGTCAGCGCTACAACTGCCCCGCCCGAGCCCGCGAGCGCGAAGAAGCTACTGAACCAGGTGCAGGTTTCTGCCCTGCTGGCGGGCCAAGTGCCTAGCCACCGAGTCACTATGCTGGTCCAGGAACGCGGCATCGATTTTGAGCCCACGGACGACTACCTCCAGGAAGTCCGTTTGGCGGGTGGCGAGGACGAATTAATCAGCGCGCTCAAGAGCGCCAAGGTGACAAAGCCCGCGACCGTTGATCCGGCAGCGCAGGCTCGGCAAACCGAAGTCCGGCAACACGTCGCGCGCGCGGCAGAATTCTACCGGGGAAAACGGTACGCTGACGCCGAGGCCGAGCTTCGCGCGGCGATTCTTCTGGCCCATGAAGAAGCGGATGTTCACGTCGCCCTTGGCGAGGTGCTGGGGAGCAAGGGAGATTCGAAAGGGGAACTCAGCGAATTGCATGAGGCGTTGCGGCTAGATCCCAACAACGAATTTGCGCACGTTGACCTCGGCGGCGCGCTGGGGAACATGCGGGATTGGGACGGAGCGATGGCAGAAGAGCGTGTCGCCCTGCGCCTGAACCCAATAACACCACGGCGCACAACAACCTCGGCTTCGCACTGGAGAAGAAAGGCGACCCGCGGGGAGCTCTCGAAGAATACCGTGCGGCCTACATGCTTGACCCCAAAAGCACATTCTATAAGCAGAATTACGAGCGCCTGTTGCAGCAGGTGAATCAATGATGAACAGCGGTGACCGAGTAGCGGGATGCTTCCATCCAAATCATTGAGCCGGATTCGATGGCCAAGAAAAACGCGAGGCGACGAAGGAGACAAATGGACGAAGACGCTGAACATACCCTCATCTACGTTGACATGTTGGGGTTTGGAGCGCTCACGAAGAACAACCCCACTCGCCTGGTTCAATACGAACCTGACGAATGCGGATTCTCCGGCTCGCGCACGAGTCCGCTTCAAACGCAATCCCGCCGGTTCCACCGTATTCTGGAATCCCGCATCGCTAAGGAACGTCTCTCCGGTGGCATGCAGGCGATGCTCTTCTCCGATTGCGCATACCTTGATGGAGGCAATTCCCTGCGCGCCGGATTGATAGCTACTAATCTAATGCGCCAGTTTCTGGGGGAGCGAGTCCCTGTTCGCATGGGAATTGGCCGCGGCACGTTCTATGCGTTCGGGTTCTCAACAGATATTTCAGGCTCCACAACCATTTCGCGTTCGCAATTTGCGGGGACCGCCGTTATCAACGCTTATGCCGCTGAACGTTCTGGCGGAAAAGGGATGCGAGTCTTCGTGCACCCCTCGCTTGAACCCGAGCAGCATTTAATCGAGCAGCGGGTCAAGATGCTTCGCTTGCCGAAGCCGCACGACAACGCCACGTGGGAGCTCGATTACCTGTTTGAGACAAGGCCCGCGCAGGCGCAACCGCCGGCCGACGAGTCCGACAAAGAACTGTTCGAAGCCGTTGCGTCAATGAATGATCCAAAGGCAGAGGTGAAGGTACATCGCCAGTACGTCGAAACCTACAAGGCTCTAAACCGAATGAGGCAAAAAAACAGCCGAAAACTCGTTAACCTTCGACGATTGAAGTCCACGTTCAGAGATCTCGGTTCGTTTTAGAGCGGGCTGGCTGGTGCAGAACTGTTTTTCAAGGTCTGCGGCTTTTCTCACGGGCCGCACCCAAGGTCCGCGGACCTACAGAACAGGTCTGCTACGCTTGCTGGCACAAGCGAGTGCAGTACCCACGAAGGAAGGCACTCTGCCCAGGAGGGTAGGTAGAATGAGGATTTCTCACTACGATCTAGCAATTGAACTTAATGACAGTTGGTGGGCTGAAGCGGAGATGGATGGCTTCAAGCCTGCTTCTACTGCATATCGCGTTGAGATGAATGGTACCCACAGCCATGGCATCTTCGAGGTTAAAATCGACGAAGTCCGTCCCGTCCAACGAGCCCTCGGAGTTGCGATATTCAATGATAGCGATGAGGCGACCGCAAGGGACCGGGTGGTCTCAATTCTGCGAGGATTTCGCGCCGCCGCAATAATCCCACCGGTTGAGGTTGTATCCGAGCCTGATGGGAGTCCCTACCGTTACAAACTTGTACATGGAGCCCATCGGTTCTATTGTTCCATAGCCGTCGGCTTCTCACATGTCCCGGCAGTCATGGGCTTTGACCCAAAAACGTTAGGCTGAGGCCTGCGGGCAGCGCGTAGCCACCGTCACTGCTCTCGTGATCGTGAGCTTTTCCTTCGATGACGAACCCACGGTCAATTCCCAAGACGAATTGGCCGTGGCCACCTCCGGGTCACACAACCTCAGGCGCCGTTCGAACGGGTGAATGCAATCCAGAGACGTAGGGTAGGGCTTGCCCTACCCGGCGTTCCGCATGGTGAATGCGAAACCGGGGGGCGGCAAGCCGTCCCCCTACGCCTTGCGCAACTCGATCGCGGCGTAGGGGCAGGCCTTGTGCCTGCCCTCCCCGTCAGCATGGGCGACTTCCGGGCACCCACGAGGAGTGCCCCTACGTTGTGCCACGGGCGTCCGAAGGTGTGAAAGAATCCCGTTGTAGCCGCGGTCTCTGACCGCCCGCTTTGACAATCAACAACTTCGGCAATCAGAGACCTCTGCTATAAATCGCGGCGCCGATTTTTTCACACCTTCTCCCGCCCGTGACCGACACGGCAAGAGCCCGCCCTGAGCTTGCCGAAGGGATGGCCGTGCCACGATTTGGTTGCGGCTCCGCCGCGCTATGCTTGCTTTCCGGCAGCGACGTTTAGTAGCCTCTAATGCTGGCATATTTATCTTGACGTTCATAATGTACGTTGATATAATAACCGGGAGTTACTTTGGGGTGCTAAGAGCAGGAGTCAGGAGCCAGGAGTCGGGAAACAGTGGATACCAGGTGTCAGGTGCCAGGTGCCGGGGCAAGTGCTGAGTGGCGAGAGGCTACTAACATAGCTAGCCTCCTTGGCGGCTCTCCAGGATGTACTTGAAAAAAAAGGAGTTCGTCGTTTAGGGTAAATATGTCTGAAAACATTATCTCATTCAAATAAAAAGAGTTAGCTTGAAATGCGAGAGCCGGGAGAAAAAATGGGACGCGGCTCTCCGTGATGTACTAGAAACAAAATGAGTTATATATGAATCGCGAAAACCTTGCAAAAATCTATGTTATTGAAACTAAGTTAGTTAGTCTATCTCCCGGTGGCCATGGTCGTGGGAAAAAAAGGGATAAAAAATGGGGCGAAAGTTCGTTAAGTTATTGAAAATACATATAGAAAATATGTCCGTTTTTCGCCTCTCCATGATATTCATGAAAACAAACGAGTTAAGCTGCTCTCTCCATTATGTTGATGAAAAGAAAGGTAGTTACTGAAGATCAACGAACGCGCACCGGAGAGTCTGATGATGATGCAAGAGCATTTTCGAATGCAGCCCGCACTGATGCGGGCTAGCGTCTCAGGCGAACCTGGCCGCAGACTTCTGATATCACACGACCAGAGCCGCCACGGGCACGGTGCTGCGTTCTCCGCTGATAACGACGATGCCGGAATCAGTCACATGCCATCCGCGTGCCCGGTCGGCATCGAGATCGTAGCCGATCAGGGTGCTTTCGGATACCCGGACGTTCTTGCCCAGGATGGCCCGGCGCACCTTGGCGTGGCGGCCGATGTCACCGTTGTCCATGATGGCGCAGCCTTCCACGTGGGCGCCGGTATGGACTCGGACGCCTCGTCCGAGAATGGAATTGCGTACCATACCGCCGGAAAGAATGCATCCGCCGGATACGATGCTGTCGATGGCCTCGCCCCGGCGATGGGCATCGTCAAAGGTGAGTTTGGCGGGCGGATCGGGATAGCTGGCACTCCGCAGTGGCCACTGGCGATTATAAAGGTTGAGTTCAGGCTTGACGGAACGCAGGTCCATGTTGGCCTCGTAGTAGGCGTCGATGGTGCCGACATCGCGCCAGTAGGGAATGGAGTCCTCGGGCTCGCCGGGGATGCAGTTGGTCTGGAAGTTGTAAGCGTAGATGGGGGCGTTGCCGGCAAGTTTGGGCAGAATGTCCTTGCCGAAATCGTGCTGACTCTTAGGGTCATTCGCGTCGGTCGTGAGCAGATCCACCAGCGTGCGCTTGGAGAAGATATAGTTGCCCATTGAGGCGTAGACCTTTGTGGGATCGCCGGGAAGGGTGGGCGCATGGGCGTTTTTTTCATGAAAGGCCAGGATTCTTCCGTCTTTTCTGGCCTCAATGACGCCGAATTCGGCGGCCTGCTTCCGCGGCACCGGGATGGCGGCGACGGTCACTTGCGCGTGTTTAGCCATGTGGAAGTCGATCATGCTGGCGATGTTCATGCGGTAAATGTGATCGCCGCCGAAGATTGCTACCACATCCGTGTCGGACTGCTGGACGAGGTTGACGTTCTGCAAGATAGCCTCGGCAGTTCCCTGGTACCAGGTTTCGCCCTCCGAACGCATCTGCGCCGGCACGGGGATGATGAAGTAGCTCTTCAACAGTCCGCTGAACTGCCATCCGTCGCTCAGATGCTGGAGTAATGACTGGCTGCGGAACTGGGTGAGTACGTAGATGGAGTTGATTCCGGAGTTGATGAAATTGCTGAGGACGAAATCGATAATCCGTTATTTGCCTCCAAAGGGAACCGCCGGTTTGGCGCGCTCCCGAGTGAGAGGAGAGAGCCGGCTTCCCTTGCCGCCAGCGAGTACAATGCCCAATACGCGGATATGCGACTGCCCTTCCCTGGAGAAGACGAGTTTTTGTTTTGGGGTTTTCTTCTTCGGCATTTGGTTCTCCTGAGACCAAGGTCCAGATGAATCTCTGCCGCTGCCTCCGAAGAAAAAACGCCTTCAGGGCAGGCTTCGCATTCTGAAACACCCTACAAGCGACTTGAACGTTGAGACAGCCGCAGCGATCCCATACCGCAGCATGCAAGGATTGGCAGGGATGGCGGTGAACGTTACGCCATCGCCGATGAACGGATCGAGCGCGGCCCAAGGCACCTTGGGAAACTGCAGAAACCCTCGGATACGGCTCGACGAGCGGGCTGAAGTTGTAGCTACGCTGGATTTTCTTGCTCCGGAGCAGGGGACGACATTGCCAGCGAAAAGATTGTCCACGCGAAAGGTCAAATGAAGTACTGCGATTCTGCAACGAACTGAGATTGGGGCATAGACAGATCACCTGCAGTTGGTCGGTCCGACAGGGCAGGAATTATGGATACATGAAACGCACGGAGCCGCGGGGGGCAGTTGGCCGGTGCCGGAAGGCTGGCAAGACCGGCACCTGGAATCTGCCTTATTCGAGGGAACCCCGCGGCGTGCCTACGAAACCCACAAGGCCGAGCCACAATCTTCAGGACTATGGACACCATGAAATCTAAATGCCTTAGCATCATTAACTTCGATATAATAATTAGGACGTCTGATTCTCAATCTGAAAACCCGGGTTCGATTCCCGGTAGCGCTACCAAATCTGCAACTTAGCATTTCAACCGCATAAGTTAAGGCTATAACAGGGTCGTGTGCTTTCGGCAATCCTGTGTAAATGAAAACACGGCTAGCGGGCGTGGATTGAAACCATGACGGTTGGCACGCGAAGAAGACTTGGAGTAACTGTCGACGGCCGGCAACCGTGACCCGGGATTACTGTGGAGAATGGGGTTTGTCGATAGCTATCGTGACGGTGCCCTTCGCACGCAGTAGATACAGCGCCGCCCCGGTTTTTGTATCTCGATTTTAGTCAGCCCCCCCGCGAAGCCGGTGGCTTGATGAGTTGGGCCGCCTGGAACGCGGTCACACGGTAGTTTAAGCGTCGCACCGAGGGACGGTGGGCATTATCGAGATGGCCTCTTTGAAAAGGAATATCGACGAAGCCCATCCCTTCGGGATCGCCGAGAATGCGGCCGTCTGCCGGGAAGTTATCCGGCGTTGCAAACGCGAGTGTGATCTCCTGCTCGCCGCCCATGACCCCACGATCATCGACCGTTTTCCTGATGGTATTATTGGACCAAAATGATTTCCCCTACGGCAACAAGAAAACTAACCGCAGGGAGGAAAGTAAGATGGCTGTCCACAAAATAGGATTGATTGGCGGTGGTTGGGTCGCGCCTTTTCATTTGCGGGCGCTGGCCAAGTTGGGTGACCGCGTGCGCGTTGTCTGGGTGGCCGACCCGGTGCGCGAGCGCGCCGAAGCCACCGCGCGCGAAGCGGGGGCCCGGCCATTGACCGATTATCGCCAGGGTCTCAAAGACATCGATTGCGCTTTCGTTCTGGTCCCTCACCACCTGCACCATCCTGTAACGCTTGACTGTTTCGACGCCGGTTGCCATGTGATGCTCGAAAAGCCCCTGGCGACCTCTCTCGCGCACGCCGACGAGATGATTGCCGCCGGTCAAAGGGCCAACAAAACATTCATGGTTGCCTACCCGCATCGTTATCGGCCCAGCATACAACTGTTCAAGAAAACCGTTCTAGGGGGTCGGTATGGAAGGTTATTCATGCTTGACGCATTGATGGACGAGTCGCTTCAGAAGTATGCGGTGGGATGGATTGCCAAGAAGGAAACCTTGGGCGGAGGTGTCTTATTCTCTGCCAGTCCCCACATGCTTGACGTCATGTTTTACATCGCGGGAGCAATCCAGAGCATGTCCATGGTGGGTACCAGAGGAGGAACAAATATCGAGGGTGAAGATACCGCTGCCTCAGTCATCAAGTTTAAGAACGGCATCATTGGCGTCACACGGCACACCTGGGCTTCGCCGCGCAGCCGCATCTGGTACACCATGCAGGCCACGTGTGAGAAGGCGCACGTAATTCTAACCACCAACCCTCAGGGTGACTTGGCGCTGGAAGGCATAAAGTGCCCATGGTTGACACGGATTGTCGCGGTAGGCGAGAAGGAAGAAGTCATTTTGGGTAGTGGCGAGGGGCTCGATTTTTCTCCCGAGGTCGAGCATTTCTTCCACTGTGTCGAGACCGGAGGGAGGCCCCAGACCGACGGAGTGGCAGCTCGCGAAATGATTCGGCTGGTGTTTGAAGCCTATCGCAAAGCCGAGTTAGAGGGAGCGAATGTTTGAGCTGTGCGTTTCCGCCGACTTCCCAGGCGCCGTCGAGCCTGCGAGCGTGAACCGGACCGCGGCAAAGGAGTCCCATGGCTGATGACCTGATCCTTCGCAATGCGCACGTCATTGATCCCTCTCAAGACATTAACCGCATTGTGGATATCCACGTGCGGAACGGGACCATCGCTGGCCTGGGCGAGTCTTTACCAGCGCCGGCCGGGGCTCGCGAGAAAGACCTTAGCGGATGCTTTCTCAGCCCCGGACTGATTGACCTACATGGCCACTGGTATGAGGGCAGCTCCTTTGGGATCAACCCCGACCTTTGTTTGCAGCATGGCGCAACGACGGTGGTCGATGCCGGGACGACGGGATTCGTGAACTTTCCCGAATTTCGGGCCACGCGCATGGCGAAGACACGCATTGAGGTCCTGGCGTTTGTTAACGTCGCGGCTTTGGGAATTCCAACTGCCTGGATGGGTGAGCTGGAGGATCTGCGCTTCGCCCGGCCAAAGGAAACGATCGAAATCATCGAAGAGAACTCCGACGTGGCGGTCGGAGTCAAGGTCCGGATGAGATCAGGACACAGCCATGCAGCGTTCGGGCTTGCACTCGAGGCCGCCGAAGCCACCCACGTGCCGTTGATGGTCCACATCGGCCCAACCGCCCAAACAGCGGACATCCTCCGGCGCCTTCGACCGGGGGATGTGCTGACCCATTGCTTCGAGGGCCGGGGAGACGGGATCCTGGACGGTGGGAACTTGCTCCCGGAAGCCCTTCAGGCGAGAAAGGAGGGCGTCGTCTTCGACGTGGGCCACGGTTGCGGCAGCTTCAGTTGGGCCACGGCGCGGAAGGCATTCGAGCTGTTTTTTTATCCTGACACCATCAGCACCGACCTCCACCGCTATTCTGTGGAACGCTGGGCCTTCGATATGCCCACCATCATGACCAAATTTCTACACCTGGGAATGTCGCTCGAGGAGATCATCCTGAAGTCGACGTGGATGCCAGCCAAGGTCCTTAAGCGCGAACACCAAATCGGAACGTTGAAAGCAGGTACCGTCGCCGACCTTTTTGTATTTAGTCTAGAAGAGGGGGAGTTTCCCCTGGAAGACACCCACATGAAAATCGAGACCGCAAGCCGCAGGATCAAGCCTCGCTTCACTCTTAAAGCCGGTGAGATCACCGAGGCCGAGCATATTCCGAACTTGCTGCGAAAGCTTCGCGGCCCCGATTACGATGTCTTCAAGTTCCTGCACGAGACTGCCTAAGAGCCCGTCAGAGATAAGACTTCCAAATCTTTACTTCTTATGGACTGTTCGTCTCCAAGAATCGGAATTCGGGCCTCTGACCCTGACTAGCGTGCCGGGAAGACGGGCTTCGGAAGTTGGGGCAGGTCTCTCATACGTTCTGGGGACTCCCTGCGGAGCGATGCAATCTAGCAGATTGTGCGTGGCGCAGATCATCTGCCCTTCCGGATGGATACTCCCCGGGCCGCGCAACTGGAATGGGCGAAACCCTTGCGCCTCTTTGATCTGTCCAAAAACCGGTCCCACTACGGCTTTGCGCACCATATAAACCGTCTTTCCCTCTGGCGTCCGCAGCTTATTCCGCATCTGCCCCGTCACGGTCGCCTCGGGTGCGATTCTGAAGCGGTTCAACTCCTACAATGTGACGCACCCGACGTACAAGGCGCTGGTCGAGGTGGGGAAGGCGGAGAAGACAATTTTTCTGTGCGCCTATTTGCCCTCACGCGAGACTCAGCACGAAGTGAACGATGGCCCGCAAGTTGTGGAGAACTGGAACGCTACCAGCGACGTCATCTGTTATGGCCGGCGGGGAGAATTGGCGACGAATAGCCGCGAGCAGCAGGAGATTACGCTCCTCTCACTCCAATTGCTGCTGAACTGTCTGATGTTGACCAACACGATTCTGGTGGAGCGAACGCTGGATCGGCATGGCCTGTGGGAGCGACTGAGCCGCGAGGATCTGCGTGCCCTGACACCGTTGTCCCACACCCACATCAATCCGTACGGAGTATTCGAAATCAACCTGGAAAACCCCTCATTCCTGAACGCGGCCTGAAACGATACCTGGAAGGCGGCTGCAATTCGATTTAGGCAGCCCTGGTTGGGCGTTTTCGCAACTTCCCTCCCGTTAGCCCAAATCGAATATTCGGCAGCGGGCATGGCTCGTCAGTCGGGTAAACCGGGGCATCGTAACACCGCGGAACTCGCGGGGTTGCTCTGGCGGCGGTTCTTAGTTTCGAGGGCAGGAAATGCGTACGATGTGCGAGCCAGACGTCCAAATCGGGATTCCAGGGTTGCCAAAGTGATCTGGAAAACGGTGTAATTCCGGGCCGTGCTGGCGCTGATCGAAACATCGGGGGTGACTCGGATTGAACTTGGTTCAAGCAACGCAAAGGAGAAAGAATGAGTGTAAAATGTTAGGCGATTTCAAAGTTAGACAAGTCACGCTGATCGGGCTGCCGCTCATTGATGTGATTCTTTGCGTGCGGTCGTTCATTGCGGCGCAGCGCTGGGGGAAGGTGTAGCGTATGGGCACTTTGCGGGGTGGTGGGATGGGCATGGGCGCGCATGCAGAGCGCATGTCGCAGGGACGAGGAGCGCGAGCGGGCCTGGCGGACTTGCCCAAGCGCAGGCCAAACCTGAAGACACTGTGGCCGCAGACATGGGCCCTGGTGGCGCCGCGCAAGTGGCTGCTGCTGGCGGGACTGGGGTTGATGGCCATCAACCGCGTTGCCGGCCTGGTGTTGCCGTATACCTCGAAACCGCTGCTGGATAA
>Ga0182030_10010645_pt1 | contig 18636 bp, 13 predicted proteins | sample 812S3MmetaG_FD_121299 | JGI IMG/M metagenome (GOLD analysis project Ga0182030, IMG submission 121299) | Permafrost microbial communities from Stordalen Mire, Sweden - 812S3M metaG (Illumina Assembly) | ecosystem: Environmental > Terrestrial > Soil > Wetlands > Permafrost | place: Sweden...
CAGCTGCAGGGCACAATTCAAAACGATATTCTCAAAGAGTACGAAGCGAGAAACACATACATTTTTCCGCCGACCCAATCCATGCGCATCATCACTGATATTTTTGAATTTTGTTCAAAGGAAATGCCGCACTGGAATACCATTTCAATCAGCGGCTATCACATTCGCGAAGCAGGAGCGACTGCCGTTCAGGAACTGGCATTCACTTTTGCTAATGCCATTGAGTATGTAGAATCAGCAGTCAGACGTGGACTCGATGTTGATCTTTTCGCGCCTCAACTGAGCTTTTTCTTTGTCGCTCAAATGAACATTCTCGAAGAGGTAGCAAAATTCAGAGCAGCTCGCAGGCTCTGGGCAAAGCTCATGAAAGAGCGCTTTAACGCAAAAAGTCCAAAATCGATGATGCTGCGTTTTCACGTACAAACAGCAGGTTCGAGTCTGACTTCACAGCAACCAGAGAACAATATAGTCCGCACCACAATTGAAGCGATGGCGGCCGTTCTCGGCGGAGTTCAATCACTTCATACCAATTCCAAAGACGAAGCACTCTCACTGCCAACTGAAGCATCAGCACTAACTGCTTTGCGCACCCAACAAATTATTGGTTTCGAGTCAGGTATAGGCAATGTAGTGGATCCCTTTGGTGGCTCATATTACATTGAAAGTCTGACCGATCAAATTGAAGCTGAAGTGGTTGCTTATTTGCAAAAGATAGAAGAGATGGGCGGCGCTATCAAAGCCGTAGAAAGCGGCTACATTCAAAAAGAAATTCAAGACTCAGCTTATCAAGATCATTTAGAAGTTGAAGCAAACAGACGTCTTGTTGTTGGAGTGAACAGTTTTATCGACGAAGACGAAGAACAAATGCATGTACACAGAATGGATCCGGCTCTTGAAACAACACAGGTTGAGGCTTTGAAAAAGTTGCGCGAAACACGCGACAACAAAGCAGTTCAAGAAGCGCTGAATGCCCTCGGGGTAGCTGAGCGCACGAATGAAAATTTGATGCCGTACATCTGCCGCGCAGTTGAAGTTTATGCCACCGTCGGCGAAATCACAAATACATTGCGTGAATCATTCGGTAAATTCCGTCCGGTAGCCACTCTTTAAAAAGAACCGAGGATATTATGTCCGAGCCTATTGTCTCAATCGTTATAGTCAACTGGAAAACGCCAAAACTTTTAGCTCAATGTCTGGATTCCATTCAAAAAGATCCTCAGCATGAACAATTTGAGATTTTCGTTGTCGATAATGCCTCAGGCGACGATTCTGTGGAAATACTCCAGTCTCGCTATAAATATGTTCAGGTCATAGAAAATACTGACAACAAAGGTTTTTCCAAAGCATGTAATCAAGTCATTCCCATTGCCAGGGGGCGATACGTGCTTTTGCTCAACCCGGACTCGGTCGTGACAGAAAATGCTATTTCTGAACTTGCTCGATATCTCGAGACACATAAGGATTGCGGAGCGGTCGGCGCCAAAGTGCTCAATCCCGACGGCACATTACAACTGGCCTGCAGGCGAGCATTCCCAGATCCGGCGGCGTCATTTTATAGAGTTACCTACCTCAGCCGTCTTTTTCCCAATAATAGAACCTTCGCTCGCTACAATTATTCATTTGCCGATCAAGACCAAGAGTTGGAAGTAGACGCACTCTCTGGAGCCTGCATGATGGTGCCTAAAGAGGTTGTCGAGAAGGTAGGCTTACTCGATGAAGACATCTTCATGTTTGGAGAAGATATAGATTGGTGTTGGAGAATCAAACAAGCGGGCTTCAAAGTTGTCTATAATCCTTTAGCAGTGGTCACCCACGCCCACGGCGCTGCCAGCAGGCTTCGTCCTATTGGCACAACCATAGACCTACATAATGGCATGCATGTTTTCTACCGGAAACACTTGGCTCAAAAATACTGGGCCCCGTTCAATCTCCTGGTGTATGCTGCAATCTGGTCAAGGGCCGCTGTCTTCATCGTCGTCAACTGGGCTCGCTCGCTGACACCCAGAGCAGCGATTAAGTAACTCAAGAATTAAAAAGTATCGGGAAATCAAGTAGGATTGGACGACGAAAAGATGACAGGAAGCGGAGTTCGAAGAAGAGTCTTAGTCACCGGCGGAAGCGGCATGATAGGCCGTGCAGTAACCGAAAACCTTGTCGCCAAGCAGAATTTCGACGTCAAAGTGCAAGTGCGCAATCCGGCCCAGACTCGCGCTTCAATCGGCAATGTCATTGATTTCACGAAAATCGCCCTGGAAGAAGGTGATTTCACGCGCATGGGCGACCGTGAAATGCGTCTGATCACCCGTGGTGCTGATGTCATTGTGCACTCGGCAGGGCTCGTGCATCAACCGGATGCTCCGTATCAGGAATACGAAGTGATCAATGTGCGCGCCACTCAAGCCCTCGCTGAAGCAGCCGCTTACAACAAAGTAGAAACTTTTATTTTCCTTAGCTCCACAGCCGTATATGGACCTGGACCTTTCGATTACGTCAACGAATCTGCTCCGCTTAAAGGACAGACTCCTTACGCCGTTTCGAAAATGGCTTCAGAAAGCTGGCTGCAAGGTTTTCGAGGCATCCCGAGAATTATCATATTGCGCCCATCGATGGTCTTTGGTGAGGGAGACAGAGGCAACTTACTCAGTTTGATGCGCTCAATTAAAGAGCATAAATACAAACACGTCGGTGGCGGCGAAGCGGGCAAGAGTGTCATTTATTCTAAAGACATTGCTCATGCTATCAGCTTGCTCATCGATCAGGCACCACCTGGTTTGCACATTTTCAATCTCTCCAATCCGCAATCGGTTTCAGTTAGGGAATTAACAGAAGACATTGCCGAAACACTCGGACTTTCGCGCAAGATGGCTTCGCTGCCAACCGGTTTGATGAAGTTCGGTGCAAAAGCTGCCCAGATGTTCATGCATGAAAAGGCACCAATTACAGAAGATCAAGTGACAAAGCTGGTGACAACAACTACCGTGTCTGTCGACAAACTGGTGACAGCAACTGGATTTTCTCCGCGCTATAGCCTTAAAGCAGCCCTGCAAGCAGAAGCCGCCTGGGCTCAGGCAAATAACTTTCTCTAAACGGTTTTAGCAAGCTGGTATGCGTGCTCACCGCCTTTGAACCTTGTTGAGAGTTCAGAACTTTAAAATATTCGAGCGTGCGACTTTTATCTATTAATTGTCGCTTAAAAATTTATTGCAATAGACTTAATGCTGACTGAAACGCAGTCTATAGGATACAAATTTAGTTGCATAGCATTTTCTGTGGTCGATGAAAAAAAACAGGTGTTGAAATACCTTCGTGCCTGAGATAGTATTTCGGCACAGCAGAGATGAATGAATTAAATCCGCTGCTGGCCACGAACCTCGGTTCGTGATTCTAAAGATGCATCAAATTGACTTATCATCAGATCTTGGTTTGACGATAAGGGCTTGACCCAAAGCTAGTTGAAAAATGAGCAGTCCCTCCCAGGCCGAAGCCTGGTATTGTTTTTGGTGCTTAAACAGAAACAACAAAGGGAGAGACCACTCAGCCGAGCCTTTGTTTTAACTGAGTAGGTAGTTTTAGTACGATTCGACACTCACTTCTCATACACATCTCGCCTGTGCCCGACTTTCACCACTTTTATCGTTATTTTCTTGTCTTGAATGTCGCAAATTAGTCGATAATCACCAACGCGATACTTCCAGAACCGCCCAAATTCTGGTCCCGACAGAGCTTCGCCGATGCTTCTTGGATCTTCCAGTCTCGCCACTCGCTCTTTTAAAAATTTGAAAATACGCCGACAATCTGCTTGCTCGATACTTTTTAAGTCTTTTTCCGTCCTTGGATCAAACTCAATCTGCCAGGCCAAGACGCTGCTCCATCTCTTCTAGCGGCACTCCAGGAAGCTCGCTTTCCAACCTTGATACAGCAGAATAGTAATCTTCCAAATCGGACAAATGCTCAAGTATAGCTTGCCTGGCGTAGAAAGTTTTACTTCTGCCTGTCTGCTTAGCCAGCTTCGTCAGCTTATCTTCAATCTCTTTTGGCAATCTAATCGCTAACATGCGCACCTTCTACCAACTTGCTATACAAGTATAGCAGGCACGCTGTGACTTTGTACGATCGCGCGACATTTATTTGCACAATCAATGGGGTACCGACGGCAAGTCTGCGAAAAACCACGCAAGACTATCCAAAATATGAAATCGCAAGACAGCCCAGATGTGCTCAACACTGACAAGAATCCTGATAATTGAAGAATTGTAGGGGGGCGTGCGTATTGCGCTCAAAATGGGCGACGATTCCGGAGCAATCTGGGCGACTTTTAAATGCACGGTTTTTGAGTCGCAACGAAGGGACGCCGGCTTATTTAGTTCCTACCCTTTTTTAAACGTTTTTCACACATAGAGTGCCGGTAGTGTAGAGCAGAACAATGGCCAAGCGATGTGGGCATCGAGCCAAGGTACAGATTTGTCCGGCCGCTTCCAGTATGCGCATATTTTCAGCTTCAGAAAAAAGCTGTATTTCCGTGCTGGAGTATTTTAATCAGACCGGCCAACTTGCACGACACTATCTGCGGTGCTCGTTAAGTCTCGGCTACTTTCAACCATTTGGTCGAAGTCGGCACTTCATGTACCGAGAGGATATCGATCAACTTTTCTGGATCAGCATTGGCCAAAACCAGCTGACGATCCACAGGATTGATGAATTTCTCATTCATGGCAGTATCACAGAAGGCGAGCAGTTGCTCGTAAAAACCAAGAGTGTTGAGCAAACCAAATGCTTTTCTATGAACACCTAATTGAGACCAGGTGATCACTTCGAATAATTCTTCAAAAGTGCCAAATCCACCAGGCAGCGCCATGAAGGCGTCCGAGAGGTCGGCCATATGCGCTTTGCGCTCGTGCATAGAACCGACAACACACAATTGGGTCAATCCTGGATGTGCAATTTCCTTTTCGAAAAGAGCCTGCGGTATCACGCCTAATACTTCACCACCGGCAGCAAGAGCCGCATCAGCGACAGCGCCCATCAAACCGACACGACCACCGCCATACACCAGACCAATGCCTTTTTTCGCCAGATACGTACCAGCGGCAGTAGCTGCTGCAACATACTCAGGTTTAGCACCAGAACTGGAACCGCAAAATACGCACAGTCTCTTTATCATTTCTTTCTCGTCTCTAGTTTCCTAAACTCTTGCCAATCCTGCCCATAACCATACTAAAATTCGGGCTAAAGTTCTGGTTTTGTTTGCTGCGAACTAAATAATTTAGCATCTTCCAGCTTCTTCTCTTCCACAGCGCTTGCGTCAATTTTGAGCGCTCTGCGCAACAGATCTATTGCCTGTTCTCGATGCCCCAAAGCTAACGCTTCAGAAGCAAGTAATCTTGACGAATAAGCATCGACTGACGGTAACTTCTCAGCCATCAATAATTGCTCAGAAGCTTCTTCGACTCTCTTTTGAGCTGTTGCAACCTCAATTATCGCAATATAGCCAAAAGGACTGGTCTTATTTTTTGTTACTACTTGGAAAGCGAGTTTGCTCGCAGAGAGCAATTTATTCTGCAAAACCAGTATATGCACAAGGTTTTGGGTGCACTCGACATCGCCATCATCCAAACGCAGAGCAAGTCTTGCATATTTCTCCGCCGTCGCAAAATCTTTTAACTCTAAAGCAACCTGGCTTTCAACAAGAGCTCGGTAACTCTTAAATTCAGAATCGGCTGGGCTAGGCAACTGCGACAACTGAATGAGACTTTTTTGCGCACCATCGATGTCACCGCTTCTCAACTTCGCCTGAGCAATCAAGCAAATGGCAGCGCTTTTAACTTGATTGGAGGGATTTTGTGTGGTGACCGCTCTGGCGTCGGTCAAAGCCACTCGACTACGACCAAGCTGCATATTATATTCTGCACGCTTTAGTGTCGCGTAGGGATTCAGAGGCGCGATATTGAGTGCCTTTTCTATATAAGAATTAGCTTGATCAAATTGCCTTTCTTTCAAACATAAATGAGCGAGACTAATCTTGGCTTCAACATAATCTGGTTTAAAGGCGATAGCACTTTTCCAGTTAGCGCGCGCACCATCGATATCACCAGCGCGAAATTCTGCAAGAGCGAGATTATTAAGAGCTGCCGAAAAACCCGGTTCAAAAGCCAACGCCGTCTGATAGCGGCTTTTCGCCTCCGACAAATCTCCTTCCGCCAGACATTTATTGCCATAGTTGTACGAATAGTTGACGATCGCTTTGCGGCCAAACACAGTAATTAAGCCAAAAGCAATCAGCGCTGTGATTAAAAGACGTTGCAAACCGGCTACTTTACTCAAACGTTTAAGCCTTCTCACCGCTTGTGGTTCGAACAAGAAAACATTCTGCAATTGACAATTCAAACCAAATTTGTGCTGAGCGATGGCTCTTGCGAGGCGATCAAAATCTCTGTTTGAAAAGAGAAAAGAGGGAATATTATGAGTGATCAAACGTCCGCGAAGAATTTTGGGGCCTGATTTGCGCGATTCAAATAAAGTCAATCTTCGTGCTGTTTCAGCCAGAGAAAAGAATTTCGAAAAAACCAATTGTGGTGCAATTTCGATTGCCTGAATATTTTCCCAGGGTATGGTCTTGGCAAAACGCCACAACTTTATGCCTGAGGGCGAAATAGTGACTTCGGCGACAGTCAGCCTGACAAGATTGAGAATGCCCCAGAAGCTGACAAACCAGAGCACAGCAGCCGACACCCACAATCCAAGCATCCTGAGGAAGTAAGCCACCGGCTCATCGCTATTTGGCAATAAGGCGATGGCGTCAGGCAGCACTAGCAACCACGCAATACTAGAGGAGGTTGTCTGTGCAAGCTTTGCCAGAGAGCGCGAATCGAAATAAAAAGTGCAAAGCGAATCAAACTGAGTCTCTGCCCTTTGAATTTCGCTACCAAGAAGGTCGCTTGAATCATCAAGCGTAGGCGATGGTTGATTGGATTCTGCTGGCATGGGTTAATCTGGTTACTAACAGTTGTATATCACCTTGCAAGCAATTATTTGCTTGGATTTGACCTTTGAAAACCAAGAGTCGCAAAAATTTGACTAGTTTTGACATGTGCGAGGTAAACAAGCTCTTTTCTGAGAGCCCTCAAATCTGGTAGATTTTCTTTCTGATTGCTGCGGTCGCGATTGACCTACCGACCAATTGGCAACTAAATGGCGTGAAAGTGGTCCGACTTATACCAAAAAAGCGGTCCTAATCTGGTCTTGTAATCAGGCTCTGTGCATGGTTTACGAACCGACAGTGTAACGAATTCAAAGCGTTAGACAAAAAGATTAGAACATGCCATATTGAACGGAGGTTAATATTAACTGTGGCAGTAGGTACAGAGGTGACTGGCTTGAAAATCCTGATTATCGAAGATGACGTCAATATTGCTCGTCTAATCGAATTGGAGCTCGGCTATGAGGGCTATCAGGTTTCTGTAGCTCATGACGGTAATCAAGGGCTGGACTTATTCAAGAAAGACCAGCCTGATCTAGTTCTTTTAGACGTGATGTTACCAGGGCTCGATGGTGTTGAGGTTTGTAAAAGATTGCGCACAATGTCCAAAGTGCCGGTTATTATGTTGACCGCCAAAGACGGCGTGGGCGACCGGGTTGCAGGACTCGACGGCGGGGCCGACGACTACCTGACAAAACCTTTTGCTACTGAAGAATTACTGGCTCGCATTCGTGCAGTCATGCGCCGCAAGCCGCAAGAAGGAATTCTCACTTACGCCGATTTATGGATGGACCAGCTCAATCGCATCGTCAAACGCGGAGAGCGCCAGCTGGATCTGCGTGCCAAAGAATTTGATCTTCTGAGATTGTTCATGCAATATCCAGAGCAAGTGCTCTCCAGAGAGTTCATCTTTGACAAAGTCTGGGGTTATGACTTCATTGGCGAATCAAACGTCATCGAAGTATATATTCGATATCTGCGCTCCAAGCTGGAAGATGGCAATACTAAACGCTTAATTCAAACAGTGCGTGGCGAAGGTTACGTCTTGAGAGAAGAAGAGCCGTCGAGATAAACTGAGCTTACATAAGGCTCTCTTTAGAAATGTAGAAATTAAGAAGGACGTCAGAGATGACGTCCTTCTTTGTGTTTGGAATTAGCTCAAAGTCAGCTTAATGGTCGCTGAAGACTGATTCAGACTAGCTGCTGGTATCACCGCAATCTTCGAGGTTGACACCCGTCTGCTTGCACTTGGAGAAACACCAGTTCATCGACAACTGTTTGGCGAGAGCAAGATTTTCGGCCGACTTGGAACGCTCTGCAAAGACTTTGCCCAAAAGAGCCTCAAGTTCAGCCTGATGCCCGCGCAGCGGCACAGGCAGCGCTACCACCCATCCGGAGGCACTCTCGGTGATGATGTCGGCGAAGAGGTCGTCAGATCTGTGCGTTGGGCGAATAAGAGTTGTCATTATCGAGCACCGACGATCCGAAGACCGTTCCTTGAATTTATCAGGCAGTAGCACATATATGCTTGTATCATAAGTTTACATCACAAATCATGCAATACCTTGAAATGAGATTCCAAAAATGTTTTGGCAAATTTCTACCAATTTCAGTGGGAATCCTCCCACGAGCAAGAATTTAATTGCCAGACAGATAGAGCGATGCTCCAAATGGGTATGTTTTTACTAGGCTGTCACATACAACTCGATTCGGGTTCAAGGCAATATGAACCGGGCACCTTCGTTTTCTCGTTACTTTCATTTTTAGTGTCCGTGAGCACACAGGAGCGACCATGACAGAGCCATCTAAACGAACTACCCGACGCAGCAAAGACAAGCAAGCAAGCTTGCCAGAAGAAGAAAAGGTGGCAGAAGAAGAGCTCAAAATTCGCAACCAGATGCAAGCCGAACTGGATGTTCTGCAAGTAAGAAAGGTCGTGGCAGGAAATCCCAATACGCCCAGACAAGTGCTTGCCAGGCTGGCTGAGGATTCCTCGGCCTATATCCGCAAATCAGTAGCCATCAATCCCAAAACTCCGCCTGATGTTCTCAAACGTCTGGCGAGCGATCAAAATAGCGAAGTGCGCCTCGCTGTTGCTGAAAATCCGCACATTCCAGCAGAAATTCTGGAGATGCTCGTCGCCGACACCGATGTAGATGTGCGCTTTGGTGTTGCCGAAAATCCGCATATCCATGAAGACGTGCTGTTCCAGCTCACTAATGACGACAATCCATTTGTTCGCCACAGAGCGATGAAAACTCTGGAGATGCTCGCTCCTGATGTTCAAACACGCCTGAAAATCATGCTGCAACAGGCTTTTCTGTTTTCTCAAAACAATGCAGCTCAGCCGAAACAAAAAAGCCAAGAAGCCTGAACTTCTTTGCTCTTTCGAAACCACGAGATTTAGATCACAGTAGAGCTTGACGCATGCACTATTGAGCTTTGATTACTGTGAATCTAGATCGCCTGATTGATCTTCAGGTTCAACCAGTGGTGTGACCGAAACGACCGAGTCGTCTTCGCCCAGCTGCTGAATGCGAACACCCGTAGCCATACGGCCCTGGGTGCTGATTTCATCAACTTGCTGGCGCACCACCACACCATTAGCGGTGGCAATCATGACGCCATCGCCCGGTCTGACCATACGCAATGCAGCCAGTCGCGAATTGACGTTTTTGAACTTGGTCCCGATGAGGCCCATGCCGCCACGTCCTTGCTGTCTGAACTCTTCCATTTTGACAAGCTTACCGAAACCATCGTTTGTAACAACGAGAATCTTGGCTGATTCGTCCGCTGCTGCTACTACATCGAAGCCGACGATTTTATCGCCTTCTCGCAATGTGATTGCTTTGACACCACGAGCAGCCCGTCCCATTGGACGCAATTCGTCTTCAGAATAACGAATACACATACCGTCGCCGGTACCGATTAACACGTCTACGCTGCCATCAGATGGTCTGACCCAACCGAGTTGATCGCCTTCACCAAGGCTGATGGCGATGATGCCATTTTTGCGAATGTTAGCGAGTTCCGACATCTGCACTTTCTTGATGAATGCCTGACGAGTGAGCATGATCAAGAATTTGTCTTCTGCAAAATCAGCTACTGGAATAACAGCTGTGACAGCTTCTTCGAATGAGTTGATAGGCGCTAAATTGACAATGGCAATGCCACGAGCGTTTCTGCTGCTTTCCGGCAGTTCAAGCACTTCTACGGAGTAGACCTGTCCTTTATCGGTGAAGACAAGCAGTTTGTCGTGCATATTGGCCATGAAGAAGTGCTCGAGATCGTCCTCTTCTCTAGTCTTCATGCCGGTAACGCCACGCGTGTTGCGACGCTGACGCTTAAAGCTGTCGAGCGGCATACGCTTGATATAGCCTTGTTTCGTGATGAAGACAGCCATCGGTTCGTTCGGAATCAAATCCTTGACCGACAGCATTTCATACGAACCTTCAATGGCAGTGCGCCTGGGGTCTTTCTTTTCGCCGCCAAACTTGGTGCGAATTTCCATCAATTCTTCTTTAATGATGTCATTGACAAGTTGGCGACTGGCGAGAATATCGTTATATCGTTTGATATCGAGCTGAATTGCATCGTATTCCGCTTGAATTTTATTGCGCTCCAATCCAGTCAATCGACGCAATTGCATTTCGAGAATGGCATTCGCTTGAGGTTCATCTAAAGCAAATTTAGCCATCAACCCTTCGCGCGCTTCTTCCGTGGAATTAGCGGCGCGGATAGTTTTGATCACTTCTTCCATATTGGACAGGGCTTTTAAATAGCCTTCCAAAATGTGCGAACGATCAATTGCTTTTTTGAGGTAATACTGAGTACGTCTTGTAATAACGTCGACGCGGTGCTCGATGAATTCAGACAACAGTGCAGAAAGCTCCAGTGTCATCGGCTTGCCCTTGACCAGAGCAAGCGTGTTGACCGGGAATGACTGCTGCAACTGAGTGTGCTTGTAGAGATTGTTTAAAACAACATCTGGTCGAGCGTCACGCTTTAATTCGATGACAACTCGCAAACCGTTTTTATCGGTTTCATCATTGATATCACTGATGCCCTGTAATTTTTCATCTCTGACAAGTTCAGCAACGCGCTTCGTAAATGCTTCGGGACCAACCATATAAGGCAAGGTTGTGATAATGATGGCCATGCGCGCCTGACGATTGCCGGTGCTTGGCACCTGTTCGATAGTGGCTAAACCGCGCACTGGAACCGAACCACGACCAGTGGTGAACGCTTCGGTGATACCGTCAGTTCCCATGATGGTGCCGCCGCCTGGAAAATCCGGTCCTTTGATGTATTGCATCAATTCCAGCGAGGTCAAATCTGGATTGTCGACTTTGGCGATAGTGCCGTCGATGACTTCGGTCAGATTGTGCGGCGGAATATTGGTAGCCATGCCCACTGCAATTCCAGAAGAACCATTCAAAAGCAAAGTGGGAATTCTTGAAGGAAGAACCGACGGCTCTTTGCGAGTTTCGTCGAAATTTGTGCGCATGATCACAGTATCGGCTTCGATATCAGCCAGCATTTCGTTCGACAGAGGAGCCAGACGCGCTTCGGTATAACGCATAGCGGCTGGACCGTTATCGAGGTCACCGAAATTTCCCTGTCCATCTACTAATGGATAACGGCTGGCGCTTGGTTGAGCCAGACGGACGAGCGAATCGTAAATCGCACTATCGCCATGAGGATGGTATTTACCCATGACATCGCCGACTGTACGAGCCGATTTCATGTGCTTTCCGGTAGGCTCTAGACCAAGCTCGTGCATACCGAAAATGATGCGTCGGTGAACTGGTTTTAAGCCGTCTCTGGCATCTGGAATGGCACGACTGACGATAACCGACATGGCATAGTCGATAAACGACTTGCGCATTTCGTCTCTGACTTCAATCCTGACAATCCGACCACTATTGGAGGGGCCGCCGCCATCGCCTGTAGGTGTGCTCAAGTATCAGTCTCCTGGCTAAAAAATCCGACTATATAAGTTGCGATTACCGCACAGGCATGAGTATAACATGAGCAAAGATTCCGCTCCTGAAGCGGCTTTTAAGCGGCAAAAACATTATCAAATCGATATCAAAAAAGTCAAAATCTAAAAAGCGATAACTGCTAATTGATAGATTCAAACAAGACTGTAAACACAATCACACGAGGGATATACGAGCGAACATTGGCCGCGTCAAATGGCGTAAGATAGTCATTCAAATGCCTTCCTGGGCAATTTCGGACGAATGAGCCGATTCACATTACTTCTTATCAGAGGGGATTGTCAGTGGTGACTGAAGAACACGAAAGCACAAGGCTTAGAGACGAGCGTATAAAAAAACTCAATACGCTCAAGGAAAACGGCGTCAATCCGTATCCTTATGCTTTCAAGCGCACTCATCGCGCCGGCGAATTGCAAGCCAAGTATGCCGATTTAGCCCCTGAAGTGGAAACTGAAGACTTCGTCAGAATTTGCGGCAGAATTATGAACGAACGCAACACCTGGATGTTTGTTGACGTTGTTGATGAGTCGGGAAAAATTCAAGTTTTTTGTCACAAACAAAATCTTAGCGAAGAGAAAATCAAAGGTTTAAGACTATTTGACAAAGGTGATTTCATCGGGGTCGAAGGCACCATTCGCCGCACCAAAGCTGGTGAGCTTTCTGTCAAAGTGACAAATTATGAGATGCTCGGTAAATCTTTACTGCCACTGCCTGATAGCTGGGATGGTTTCACCGATGTCGAGGCGCGTTACAGACATCGCTACGTCGACATGATCATGCATCCTGAAGTGCGTGATACTTTCAAAAAACGATCGCTTGCGGTTCGTTTCATTCGCCGTTTTCTCGATGATCGTCATTGCCTGGAAGTAGAAACACCAGTTTTACAAGTAGAAGCTGGTGGAGCTGACGCACGTCCATTCGTAACGCACCATAATGCGCTCGATATGCAATTGTATTTGCGTATCGCCACCGAGCTTCATCTCAAAAGGATGATTGTGGGCGGATTTGAAAGAGTCTACGAAATCGGCCGCATTTTCCGAAACGAAGGTTTGAGCACAAGACATAATCCCGAATTTACAATGCTGGAGTTGTATTGGGCTTATGGCGATTACAACGAATTGATGAATCTGACCGAAGAGATGGTACTGGGTCTGGTGCAAGAATTGCACGAAGGCAAAACGTCTTTGACCTATCAAGAAAGGGAAATAAATTTCGCCCGTCCCTGGAAAAAAATTCGTATGGCCGACGCCATCAAAGAAGTAACCGGACTAGATGTTAGCTCGCTCAACACTTTTGAGGAAGCTAAAGTAGCAGCCAAATCACTGGGCGTTGAAATCAAAGATCTCGACTCGAAAGGACACATCATTAACGCCATTTTTGAAGATAAAGTGGAATCAACTTTAATCCAACCAACCTTCATTACAGACTATCCATTTGAAACTTCTCCTTTAACTAAACCACATCGCACAAACTCAGGCGAAGTGGAGCGCTTTGAGGTATTTGTCTACGGACGCGAACTGGGCAATGGCTATAGCGAATTGACAGATCCAGAGGATCAAAGAAGAAGATTGGAGGATCAAGCCCGTAAAAAAGCAGCTGGCAATATTGAAGCAATGCCTTTAGATCTCGATTTCATCGAAGCAATGGAATACGGAATGCCGCCATGCATGGGTATAGGCATCGGTATCGACCGACTGGTTATGCTATTGACAAATTCAGCATCCGTTCGCGACGTAATTCCATTTCCAACCATGAAACCAATTACTAAACCCGGACAAAATAACGACGGCAAAGAAGAAAAATCCTGATGACTCTTATTCGCGTCTACGTTTTCAATCAGCAGTTAATCATCCCCACGGTTGCCCAAACGGAAGATGGCTTTTTCGTGGACCTGGGTCCTGTCAAAGTGCTGACGATGAAACAGCTGGAGCAGTGGGAATCGGCTATTCTCAAGTCACTTCTAACGGGTAATGAAATCATACCCACGCCAGATCCAGCAGATGAGCCAGGTTCTGCCATTCTCGATCAATTGAACATCCGCAAGTGGTCGACGTTCGAAACTCAAGCCATTATGTACACACTGCACGATGGCGGGCGCTACGTCATGCTACACCGCACTGGTAAAGGCGCAAATGGAATGTGGGACAACAGCACAATGGAGCAGCGCAAATTTGATTCGCGCACGCCTCGACCGCTTGTCGCCAAAGCTTTGCTTGCCGACATCAAAAAGCAGCCCGAGTTCAAGCCGCCATCAACTGGATTGATGGTTTTGCCTAAAGAAGAAAAAAGCGAAAAAAAGGCAGCACTTCAAATTACAGATCAATCAAAAAACAAACCCAGTTAAATCGAGGTTCAACTGGCAATGAGCAGCTCCTTCAACAGCACTTTCCGCTCATTGAACGGTTACAACTACCGGGTCTGGGCAAGCGGCGCCATCGTTTCCAACATTGGCACATGGATGCAACGAACGGCTCAAGACTGGATCGTCCTGACGCAGCTAACTCATAATAATGCCACTGCAGTTGGTATCGTCATGGCTTTGCAATTTGGACCGCAAGTTGCGTTGTTACCGGTGACTGGATGGGCCGCAGACCACTTTGACAAACGCAAGCTTTTAATTGCCACGCAAGCGTCGATGGGAACTCTGGCTCTGGGTCTTGGCCTGCTTACTGTTTTTGGACTGGTGCAGCTGTGGCACGTTTATTGTTTTGCGTTCGCGTTAGGCTGCGTGACAGCATTCGACTCACCGGCACGCCAGTCATTTGTTTCAGAATTAGTTGACGAAGCTGATTTATCAAACGCTGTGGCGCTCAATTCAACGTCCTTTAATGCAGCGCGCATGATTGGCCCTGCTATCGCTGGCGTCCTCATTGCCTCGGTGGGCTCAGGTGTCGTGTTTTTGATCAACGCCGCTTCCTTTGCCGCAGTGCTTTGCTCACTGAACTGTTTGCGCATCAACGAATTGCGTCACCGCGACAAGCTACCCGGCAAAAAAGCAAGGCTCGCTGATGGCTTTCGCTATATTGGGAAACGTCCTGATATCAAAGCGATTTTGTTGATGGTGTTCTTAATCGGCACCTTCGGCTTGAATTTTCCCATCTTCATCTCCACGATGACTGTCACGGTCTTTCACGTGGGAGCCAGCAAATTCGGGCTGCTAACGTCAATGATGGCAATTGGATCGGTTACAGGAGCTCTCTTGAGCGCAAGACGCGATAAACCAAGAGTGGCCTTTTTATTTGCCGGCACGGCAATGTTTGGAACTGCACTTGCTGCAAGTTCGCTGATGCCGAATTATTTTTTGTTCGGTATAACTTTGATGCTCGTTGGTGTAGCCGCTCAGACTTTCAATACGACAGCCATTGGCGCCGTACAACTGGCGACAGAACCATCGGTGCGCGGCCGAGTAATGGCAATTTTTCTCGCTGTCGCCCAGGGTGGCACACCAATTGGTGCGCCGATTGTAGGCTGGGTAGCCGACCATTATGGTCCCCGTACAGCCCTGCTCGTTGGTGCTCTAGCCGGAATATTCGCGGCTGCTGTATGGTTGAGTTTTCTCATTACTCACCGCAATCTGCGCATGCAAATGGCAGACGGGCGTCCCAAATTTTCTTTTGACGAAACTCAAGCTATCGCAGCTCAAGAATTGTGAGGCAGCGCCCAAATTCTTTTTGCTTCACAGTGTGTCGCGAATGACTGGAAGAAGTCAGCTCGACGCCATTGCGCATCAGCCAAATTGAAAAGCGCTTTAGCTCGGTTGAGATCGTCTTTTCCACTTAAGTTAGTGAATTTATCGACAGCAGTTTGAAAAGCAATTTCGGCTTTAACGTAGGCATCCTCTTTCATATAAGCCTGACCAAGCTGATTTTCGCAAACCGCGATATTGAAATCACAGTTTTCTTTTTGACCTTTCCAGGCAGCCAGTGCCTTTTGATAAAGCGGAACAGCGATTCGACTTTGATCGTGCTTGAGCAAATAATCAGCCATCTTCGAAACTTCCATCGGCATTTCGGTCACACGATCAGCAATCTTTGCTTCATGAAAAATGTATTGTACAAATGAGGTGTTGTCCGCCTTGGCAGGGTCGGAATTACCCACAGCGTCAAAAGCTTCACACAAAACAGCAAGGTTCTTGACGCTCTCAACACGCACATCGAGCTTGGCAGCGCCAATTAAATACTCGGCCTTAGAGCCAGCGACAGTCGCTTCCTGCATGCGTCCCTGACGCACCAGACACTCAGCTGCGCCAGCATAAACCGGAATTAATTGCTCAGCAAATCCGACACCCAAATTCATCTCACCGGCAATATCGCTGGCCATTTTATAGTTCATCAGCGCTTCATCGTATTTATGCGCCTTTCTATAAAAATCACCGATTGCACGTGCTTGCTCGATTCGTTCAATAGAGAGCCTTGGAGCGTCCGAACTATTTCTAGCAGCGTTCAATAAATGCTCGGTCTTTCTAAATTGTTCAGCAGACAAATTGCTTTCCGATGGCGCAGGTGCCCAGGTGATACCACGCTCGGTGCCGAGTGGATCATGTGTTGCAAGCATCGGTGTGAGCCACAGCATAATCACCGCAGCCAATGCCAGCAACGCTCCACATAAGACTACAACTAGACGCTTGGAGCTACCCAATTGATTGGTGACATTGCGATAAAACGCCGATACACGCAAACGTATCTGAGCAAAAGCAGCCAGATTTTTGTTGGCCAGATCGCTAGCCGAATCGATATCGGATTTTAATTGAAGAATAGATTGATAACGTTGATCGGGATTCTTCTGCATTGACTTGAGAATGATTTCGTCAAGCCGTTGGGTCAGGCGAATATCTTCATTGATGCCTGAAAGAGGGCGCGGTGTCTCATTAATTTGACGATACATTGTGCCCAGAGCGTTACTACCAACAAGTGGTGGCTCACCCGTCAATGCTTCATACATCAGACAACCCATCGAATAAATATCAGAACGCGAGTCGAGCTTTTTGCCCAAACACTGTTCGGGACTCATATAAGGAGGGCTGCCAAAAAGCTCACCGGTTGTTGTCTCTTTGATAGAGGGATCGCCTTCTTGAGGAAACAATTTGGCAATACCAAAATCCACTACTTTGACAAAATAATCGTCGTTTTGTCTGTGCAAAATCATGACGTTGCTTGGCTTCATATCTCGATGAACAACACCATGCCGGTGGGCTTCACCAAGAGCAGCACAAACCTGACTAAAAATATGCAAACAAACATTAAGCGGCAAATTGCCTTCGCGTTTGATCAACGTCGATAAAGACTCACCATCAAGAAAATCCATGATCAAATAGGGTTGGCGGTCTTTACCCATGCCCATGTCGTGAATAGCAATGGCATTTGGATGATCGATGCGAGCGGCAGCGGTTGCTTCCTGCTGAAAACGGCGGAAAAGGTGAGCATCAGAAACTAAATGGGCATGCATCAGTTTTACTGCAACATCGCGTTGCGTGATCATGTGCTTGGCACGATAAACGGCTCCCATGCCTCCTCGTCCCAACAATTCAACCAGCTCGTATTTATCAGCCAGAACAGTACCGATAAGTAGATCGATTTCGGGTCGATCCATCTCTGCTTCGTTTAAAAAATCAGGATATTCACGCTCCGGGCGCTCTCTTGCACCGCTGACAGTTTGTCTAAGTGGCAACGGTTCATTGATCAAAGCGGGATTAAAAGACATCATCCCTTTTTGCGCTTTGATATTGTCTTGCTCAATCTGCTTTTGACGCGCGGCTTCCTGACCATGCACTGATGGAAGAGTCGGTTCGGTGCCGTCGCTATTGAATTTTGATGGAGTGTTCATGACTGCCAGACAAAGTCGTACACATGAAATGTGCCCGAAAAGCCCGACTCCTAACGCTTGAAAGATTGATCACGCTTGCACGCAGACCTGGGGCAGAATTATCAGAAACTTACAGCAACCAACCGGATACCCAGCCTGCCAAATTTCTAGCCGGCGCCCACCGTCAAAGATAAATTACGACAAAAGTTCTTCAGGCACTACTGTTGTTTTCCCGATTTGGATATTTAGCACCATTAGTGCCAAATATTATTGCGTCCACGGAGGTCAATCAATTGAAGACTAAAGAAAATCACTACTAAACAAGAGTCGGAGATATTTGCTCAAATATTGCAGAAGTTGCTTTCAACAACTCAGGATCTGGTTTTTCGTTGTCAGACTTGTTGGTCAAACCAAGAAGTCCCATTTTTGTCAGCCACATTATCGTCAGAATCAAAGATTTTCTTTCTTGCGACCCAAGTTCTGATGTTAATGACTCTATAGTGGCGTTGTCCTGCGTACTGAGCTTTTCTAATAGCTTAAAAGTATCGTCTTCACTGTGAAGAAACTCAGTAGCATAGCGCCCCATCGGAATCGCCAACAGTTTTTTCAGTCTCTCAGAATCTGTATTCTCAATCGGATGAATAGCAGTCTCTCTATTAAGCACATGCGTTGGATAAGAAGAAAAAATGATGTTTGGATCGTTGCGAAGAGGATAAGCTGCTTGACCACTTCTTCGAACTGCTGCCTCTGGTACCGACTTTCGAATGATTTCTAAGTTGCTCCAAAGTTGTTCATACTGTTTGATGATGACTGGCCAGTCGTAAACTCGGCGTGCTTTTTCTTTTCCAGCTGCCC
>Ga0182030_10010649_pt1 | contig 18631 bp, 15 predicted proteins | sample 812S3MmetaG_FD_121299 | JGI IMG/M metagenome (GOLD analysis project Ga0182030, IMG submission 121299) | Permafrost microbial communities from Stordalen Mire, Sweden - 812S3M metaG (Illumina Assembly) | ecosystem: Environmental > Terrestrial > Soil > Wetlands > Permafrost | place: Sweden...
AAGTACCCGGTCAGCAGCTGGATGGCGCTGGCCAGCACGATGCCGATGATCACCGCGCCAATCGCCAGCAGGCGCGGGTTCCCGACGTGGTGGAGAATCGTGCTGTCAGTGACCCCGGTCAGCTTGGCGAAACTATCCGGCAGGTACCAGAACGCGGCCCCGATGACCAGCACCAGCGAGATGACCGCGGAGACGAAGAAGCCGCGGTTGATGGCGGTCATGCCGCTCCGGTCGCCCTTGCGGGGCTCAACCAGGAAGATGCCGATCACGGCGGTGATCACGCCGATCATCGGCACGATCAGCGGGAAGACCAGGCCGTAGTTCCCGAACGCCACCTTGCCGAGCAGCAGCGAGGCGACCAGCATCACCGAGTAGGACTCGAACAGGTCCGCCGCCATGCCGGCGCAGTCGCCCACGTTGTCGCCCACGTTGTCGGCGATGGTCGCGGCGTTGCGGGGGTCGTCTTCCGGGATGCCCTTCTCGACCTTGCCGACCAGGTCGGCGCCTACGTCCGCGGCCTTGGTGAAGATGCCGCCGCCGACTCGCATGAACATGGCCAGCAGCGCCGCGCCGAAGCCGAAGCCCTCCAGGACGTCCGGCGCGTTCGCCTTGTAGATCAGCACCACGAGGGCGGCACCGAACAGGCCGAGGCCGACGGTGAACATGCCCGCCACGCCGCCGGTGCGGAACGCGATCCGCATGGCCTGGCGCTGACCGCCGTCGGCCTCGCGGGCCGCCGCGGCGACCCGGACGTTGCCGCGCACCGCCAGCGACATCCCGGTGAACCCGGTGAGCGCCGAGAAGCCGGCCCCGACCAGGAAGAAGACGGACCGTCCCCAGCGCACCCCGCCGGTATCGGCGGGCAGCAGCAGGAGCACGAAGAAGATAATGACCACGAACACGCTCAGCGTCCTGAACTGGCGGCGCAGGTACGCGGCCGCGCCCTCCTGCACGGCGAGGGCGATCTCCTGCATTCGCTGGGTGCCCTGACTGGTCGCGAGCACCTCCCGCACCAGCACGCCGGCTACGCCGAGCGCGAGCAGGGCGACCACCGCGACGACGACAACCCAGGTCAGGTTGGAGCCGCTCACGCTGACGGGAATCGCCGCCAGCGCGGAGACATGCCTGGACATTCGACCTCCTGGAATCCGAACGGAACGACGTGCTGGAATCCGAACGGAACGACGTGCCGATCGGGACTAAACGAGTGGCCGGGAGTCTACGCACGCGCGGGCTCAACCACGAAGACGGGGGGCTTCCTAACGATTCCGTAATGTTACCGTTATCGTTCAGAGAAAAGAAAGTAACATGCCGGGTGCGGGACGAAATGATGCGGGGTACGGACGGAACGTGTGAGGCGGCGGGGCCGCCGGTTTCAGGCGGTAACGGCCGACGGCCAGCTCATCCGGACGCTCACGCCTGAACTCGTCGACGAGACGTGCACGTCGTCAGCCAGGCCGGAGATCACGGCCAGCCCGAAACCAGCCGGGATCATCCCGCCGTCTTCCTCGTGGGCGACCTCGACGGGACCGCCGTGGCCCGCGGCGTGGCCGTTGGCGCCGGACGAGGCGGCCGGGCCGGTGGGGGCGTGATCGCTCACCACCACCACGAACCGCTCGCCCTGGTCGGTCATCTCGATCCTGACCGGTTCGGCCGGGCAGTGCCGGCGGTGCGCCTCGACCGCGCGCGAGCAGGCCTCGCCCACGGCCAGGCGCACCTCATCAAGCAGCGCTTCGTCCACGCCGCTGCGCCGGGCGACCGCGGTGGCAACGAGCCGGGCGGTACGAACGTGCGCGGGCAGCGGCGTGAACGTCACTTCGACGGTGGCCATCTGATGAGGCTCGACGGCGTTACTTCTCTAGCTTCTTGGCCGCGATGGCCTGGTCCACGGTCTCGTGGATGCCGAAAACCTTGGTCAGCCCGGTGATCCTGAAGATCTTGAGTATCCGCTCCTGCGTGCACACGAGATCCAGGGAGCCGTCGTGGGCCCGCACTCGCTTCAGCCCGCCGACCAGCACGCCGAGACCGGTGGAGTCAAGGAACTCAACCTTCTCCATGTTGACGACGAGTTGGTAGTTGTTCTTGTTGACCAGATCGATGAGCAGCTCACGGAGCCGCGGCGCCGTGTAGACATCGATCTCGCCTTCGACGTCGACGACTTCGATGCCGTCCTTGTTGTAGTGACCCAGCTTCAGATCCACAAATCCTCCAGCGCCTACAAGGCGTCATCTCAAACGTCCCGCCCCGGCGCGCGGGCTATCTAGCCAGCGCCAGGGCGTGCTCCTCTGCGGCATTCAACCACGCTCTGGTGTCATGTCTATACGAAATCAGGCCTCCGAGCATCCCCCAACGGATGACACACTGAAATCCTGTGTCGACGATCACGCCCGCTGTCCCGGCGGGACCCCTGATATTCCCGGCAGAACTTCCCGCCGGGCGCCTCGCCATCGCACCTGCCGAGGGCGTTACTATGCCCGCCCGGGACGTTTCTATGCCCGCCGGCGCGGGCAATCGAGCTCTTGGCATCCTGCTGGACGGCGTGCGAGCCGGACGGCCGGTCCATGTGGAGCACATCCCGGCCCGGGCGGGTCGCGAAGTTCCCTGGCCACAGTGGGTCCCGGCCGAGGTCATCGGCGCCTTCGCCGCCCGTGGCATCAGTGCCCCCTGGATTCATCAGGCGGTCGCCGCCTGCCACGCCCAGGCGGGCCGCAACGTGATCATCTCCACCGCCGCCGCGTCGGGCAAGTCGCTCGGCTACCTGCTGCCCGCCCTCACGTCGGTGCTGGCGGGCGAGACTGTGCTCTATGTCACGCCCACCAGGGCGCTGGCCGCCGACCAGCTCGCCTCGATCCGCTCTCTCGGCCTGCCCGGCGTGCAGGCCGCGACCTTCGACGGCGACTCGACCAGGCTCGAGCGGGCCTGGGCGCGCAGCCACGCCAGGTACCTGCTCACCACTCCGGACATGCTGCACCGGGCACTGCTGCCCGGGCACGCGCGCTGGTCGGGTTTCTTCAGCCGGCTGCGGTACGTGATCATCGACGAGTGCCACGGTTACCGGGGCGTCTTCGGCTCGCACGTGGCTCATGTGCTCCGCCGGCTACGCCGGGTGGTGGCGCATCACGCCGGGCCTGACGCGGCGCCCCGGCCGGTATTCGTGCTCGCCTCGGCGACGGCCGGCGCTCCCGGCGCCTGCGCCAGGCTGCTCACCGGGCTCGACGCCGAGGTCGTGGCCGACGACGGTTCGCCGCGCGGACCGCTCGCCTTCGCGCTCTGGGAACCGCCGCTGACGCAGGCCCGCGGCGAGGGCGGGGCCAGGCTGCGCCAGACGGCCACCTCGCAGGCCGCGGATCTGCTCGGCAGGCTGGTCGCAGAGAACGTCCAGACGCTGGCCTTCATCAGGTCCCGGCGCGGGGCCGAGGCGGTCGCGCTGGCGGCCCGCAGGTGGCTCGGCGCTGGTGAGGCGAAGGTGGCGGCGTACCGCTCCGGGTACCTGCCCGAGGACCGGCGCCGGCTGGAGGCGGCGCTGTCCGACGGGAGCCTGGTCGGGCTCGCCACCACCGCCGCGCTGGAGCTTGGCGTCAACATCACCGGCCTGGACGCGGTGCTCATCGCCGGCTGGCCGGGGACCTGGGCCTCACTGTGGCAGCAGGCCGGCCGCGCCGGACGCAGCGGCCGGTCCGCGGCCGCGGTGCTCATCGCCCGCGACGACCCGCTCGACACCTACCTGGTGCGGCATCCCGAGATACTGCTGCGCCATCCGGTGGAGGCCACGGTCCTGGACCCGGACAACCCGTACGTCCTGGCGCCGCACCTGTGCGCCGCGGCCGCCGAACTGGCCCTGACCGAGCCCGATCTGGATATCTTCGGCCCGGCGGCCGGCCAGGTCGTCGACGACCTCACCCGGGCAGGCCGGCTGCGCAAGCGACAGACGGGCTGGTTCGCCATCCGCCGGGACGCGGCCACGGCGGCGGGCCTGCGCGGCGCCGGCCTGGCCCCGGTACGGGTCGTGGAGGAAGCGACCGGCCGGCTGGTCGGCACGGTGGACGAGCCTTCCGCCCACCTGATCGTCCATGACGGCGCCGTCTACGTGCACCAGGGCGACAGCTACCTGGTGCGGCGGCTTGAGCTCGCCGACCGGGTGGCACTGGTCGAACCAGGCGATCCCGGCTACATCACCACGGCCAGGGACGTGACCGAGGTGGAGGTCCGCGGCGAGCTGCGGCAGCTGAGCTGGGGCGAGGCCGAAGTCCGTTTCGGCGATGTCCAGGTGACCCGGCAGGTCGTCAGCTTCACCAGGCGGCGCGCCGATACCGGTGCGCCGCTCGGTGATACACCGCTTGACCTGCCGCCGCGTCACCTGCAGACCCGGGCCTGCTGGTGGACCGTTTCGGCCGGGCAGCGGGAGCGTCTCGCCGCCGCCGGAGTCGACCTCGCCGGGGCCGCGCACGCCGCCGAACATGCCTCGATCGGCCTCTTGCCGCTTTTCGCCACCTGCGACCGCTGGGATGTCGGCGGCGTGTCGGCCGACCTGCATCCCGCGACCGGCAGGCTCACGGTCTTCGTCTATGACGGCCATGACGGCGGCGCGGGCTTCGCCGAGCGGGGCTTCCAGGCCGCTCGGGACTGGCTCCGCGCGACCAGGCAAGCCATCTCGAGCTGCGACTGCGAGGCCGGCTGTCCCTCCTGCGTGCAGTCCCCCAAGTGCGGGAACGCCAACCACCCGCTGTCCAAGCGGGGGGCGGTCGCCCTGCTTGACATCCTTCTCGGCGGAAGTCCCTGCCCGGAAAACAAAAATTAAGACGCGGACCGCCGTTTGGGGCTTTTGGTGTCTTCCGGGTCTTCGGCGTGTCTTCGGGTGCTTAGGGATTAAACGGGGCATGACCGGTAAGCGGCCGGACATTCCGGGGGCGGCAAAGTGGCGATCTGAAGGCGATCTGAACTAGCGCAGAAAAACCGAACAGCCAACTGGCACAAGAACCCCAAGGCATCACCGCGAGACCACAGGAAACAGGCCACAGAGCCCCGGAAATAAGGAAGCGGGCCCCGCCGGGGGGGAGAGCGGGGCCCGCGTGTACGGTCCGGCCCTGGGGGGGGAGGCCGGCGCCGTCCTTATATGAAGCTTATCCGCAAAGCGCTCTCGGATCGACCACCGGGGTCGTATCGCCCCCCGGTGGCGTATCACCGCACGCGCCCTCATGCGGCTTCAGCCAATCGAATTACAACATATGCCGCAGGGCCTGAGAAGGGCCTATGACCAGATCGCTACTCGATAGTAAGGATTTTTTACCGGGTATCACTATGTAAGACTCCGTGTAACGAACGCTCCGCGCCGCCGGACACTGTCCGTTAACAACGGCTGTATACGATCCTAGCTGTGCTTATGCGCTGCAGACCGCCCGGTGCGAGCCCCGGACGGGCCCTGGGCAAGCCGCTGGCTCACGGCATGTGATCGGGGGGACTGATTAAGATCACGAATCGGTCACGTCCCGGGTCTTTCCACGCTGACGATTTCGACGTACAACTGTGTTACGGGCGCTTGAGCGTCCGGGCACGGCAGCCAGGTACCCACGTGCGACCAGCCGCGGGAGGCGTGTCAGGCCAGGTCAAGCCGACCTGCCTGACGGAGAAGGTGCACGCTTGGTAGCCAGGTATGACGTGGTTTCTAGCAGCGGCGCCCCGGCTAGGGGCGCCGCTAGCTATTTACCGCCGTCACGATTACCGGTCCGCCCGGAACGCTGGCCAGCAGCTGAGCCCAGGCGAAAACGCCGGGCCGGCCCGGGGTGCTGCCATCTTGGCGAACAACAACGCTAGCCTTGGTCTTTGGCCGAAATTGTTCTAGCCCCCGAGGAGATATCGGGCGCGGACACCCTCGCCGTGCGAGCACGGATAGTGGTCCGACGATGGGAGATGGACTCGATGGTCCGCAGCGAAACGCCGGAACCCGCCGGCGGTGATCAGTCACTTGGGGATCTCGTGGCCCTAGCGGCCAAGGACGTCTCCCAGCTGGTCAGGTACGAGATCGACCTGGCCAAGAACGAGCTGAAGGGTGACGCGAAGCGCGTCGGCCTGGCCGCGGCGCTGGGCGGTGTGGCCGCCTTCGTCGGCTGCCTGGTGCTGATCCTGGTCTGTATCGCGTTTGCGTACGGTCTCATAACGCTTGGTATCTGGAAATGGGCGGCTTTCCTCATCGTCGCGGGCACCTGCGTGCTGCTGGCGGGGGCGGCGGTGGGCATCGCGGTGATCAAGGTGCGGCACCTGTCCGGATTGCGCAAGACGAGGAAAACCGTCACCGAGGGACTCGGGATGCTGCGCCACGACGGCCAGCAGCCCGAGATCGCGGCCCGCAAGCCTCGGTGAGGTTGAGCCCGATGGCCGTCGGCGCCGAAGCCGCTATCGCGATCAGCGGCCCGTGGGCCCACCGGTCGGTCAGCGCGAACGGAACCCGGTTCCACGTCGCCGAAGCCGGCGACGGGCCGCTGGTGCTGTTGCTGCACGGCTTCCCCGAGTTCTGGTGGACCTGGCGCCATCAGCTGGCGAGCCTGCCCGCGGCGGGCTTCCGCGCCGCGGCGGTGGATTTGCGCGGCTACGGGGGCAGCGACAAGCCGCCCCGCGGCTACGACATGGTTACGGCCGCCTCCGACGCGGCCGGCCTGATCCGGGCCATGGGCGAGGCCAATGCGGTCGTGGTCGGCCACGGCCTCGGCGGCCTGATCGCCTGGACGCTGGCCGCTTACTACCCCAAGGTGGTCAGGCGGCTCGCGGTCGTGTCGATGGCGCATCCGCTGCGGATGCGGTCCGCGGTGTTCACCGACCCGCTTGGCCAGGGCCGCCGGATGGGTTACGCGCTCGGATTCCAGCTGCCCGTCCTGCCCGAGCGCCAGCTGCTCCGCAACGGAGCCATCCGGGTAGGCCGGCTGCTCGAGGCCTGGTCCGCGCCCGGCTGGCCGGATCCCCAGACCGAGCAGATCTACTCCAGGGCGATGCGGATACCTTCGGTGGCGCATTCGGCGCTTGAATATCACCGCTGGCTCGCGCGCAGCGGAGTGCGAACCGACGGCCTGCGCTACGCGCGGCATATGCGGGCGGCCATCCAGGCCCCGACCCTGCACCTGCATGGCGCGGTGGATCCCTGCGTGCTCCCGCAGACCGCTCGCGGCGCCGGGCGTTACGTCGACGGCCCTTACCGCTGGCGAGTGATCGACGGGGCCGGGCACTTCCCGCACGAGGAACGCCCGGACGCCTTCGACACCGAGCTTTACGGCTGGCTGGCCGACCCGGAACCAGAACGTTGAGCCGGGACCGCGACCCGGCGGGCCGGCCGCGGAACGCGCGGCCCCGCGACGCGCTCGGACGTCCGCTGGCACCTGCGGACGCCGAGGCCGGCCAGGCCATGATCCCTGACGACCTCGCCCGGCCGGGCCCGGACGCGGCCAGGCTCGCGGATCAGCTGCTGCGTGCTGGACGCCCGTTTCACGCCCACGAGGTCCTCGAGGCCTCGTGGAAGTCCGCTCCGCCCGCCGAACGCGATCTGTGGCAGGGCCTCGCCCAGGTCGCGGTCGGGCTGACGCACGCGCACCGGGGTAATGCCCGCGGCGCGGTCACGCTGCTCAGGCGGGGCGCCGGCCGGGCTCGCGGGTACCGCGATCAGGCTGAGCCCTCGGCCGGGGGTGCGCACGACCATCCGTTCGGCATCGACCTCGCGGCCGTCCTGGCGGCCTGCGACGATCTGGCCGCGCGCATCGAACGGCAGGGGCTGGCGGACATCCCCGCCGAGGACCTGCGGCTGAGGTTGACCGTCCGGTCCGAAGCCGAGGATCCTGGCTGAAGGTCCTGGAAGCCGAGTACTCCTATTGCCTCCCTGCCTCGTATTGCCTCCTTGTCTCGCTAGCCGCGCCTGTTACGGGTAGCGGGAAGCTGAAGTAATCGCGACACCGGACGTAATTTGCCGTTTATGTCGGGGTTGATCGGGGCGGGAATCGGCCGGCCGGGCACAGCCGGTAACCTCGTTGGTTCGGCGTGCGTGCCCATCCCTCCCCTAATTCGCACCTGATACGGGAGAACGTTACTTTGCGGGGAGAATTCGGGCTTCGGGGAGGAATTGGGTACTGGGGTACACCAAAGCCTCCCCTAGGCCATTTACGCCACGATAAACGGAGAACACTCCGCAATATTTGCCGCTTATGTCCGGATATAGGTAGATGAGAGCCGGCGGTGCTGACCGATATGCGGACGATCGCGCGTTTAGCAGGAGGGATCATCCGTCAGCGCTTCCTCAGTCGCAGCCCATGGTGGAGACGCCCGTCGTGGCGTGGGCGCCGGCGCTGGCATCGGCGGACACCTCGGCGGCGGTGAGCGCGAAGCCGGTGTCAGAGACCCCGACGGCCGCGGCGAACACGACGCCGTCCACGGTGCCCTGAGGGGACAGCAGCGGCCCCCCCGAGTTGCCCGACTCCACCAGCGCCCTGATCTCATAGATCTGGCGGGTCACCGTGCTCGTCTGATAGATGTTCGGGCCCTGCGCGTTCTGGATGCCGCCGATCCTGGCCGCCACGGTGTGCAGCACCTGGGCATCGAGCGGATAGCCCGCGACCACCGCGTTATCGCCCGGACTGGCCTGCCCGGCGAACCGCAGCGGCGTCAGGTCCAGGCCGGGCACGTAGAGGACGGCGACGTCGACCTGCGGGTCGTAAAACACCACCGTGGCGGGAAGGGTGGTGCCAGCGGCGGTGGTTACCGTCTGCCGTTGCGTGACCCCCGCGACCACGTGCGCGTTGGTGAGGACGTGATCAGCGGAGATGACGAACCCGGAGCCCTCGATGGACCGCTGGCAACTCGGGGCCACTCCCTGCACCCGGACTATCCGGCTGCGGGCCGCCAGGAATCCCGGGCTGCTGAGCACGGCGTTGTCCGGGGCCGGGATGGCGAGAATGCGTTCTTCGCCGATCCCGCTGAACACCTCGGCGTAGGTGCTATTGCTGGCCAGCAGCCTGCGGAAGTCAGAGAACATGGTCTTGGCGGGCGAGGGCATGAACTTGTCCAGCGTCTGCAGCGCCAGCGAGTTGTTCACCTGCTGATCTACCAGCGGGAACGGCGAACCGGCCAGCACCGATCCAACCACCCAGGCGATCAGCAGCACGGACACTATGCTGACCGCGGCGCCGCCCACCGAGTCAAGCAGCGTCGCCGACCGCCAGGTCACCGTGGAGCGCATGGCCGCGCCGATGGTGGATGCGATGAACTGCCCGAGTACGGCGAAGCTCACCAGCAGGACCACGGCGATGACATCCTGCTGTGTCTGGCCGCCGACCAGGGCCCGCGCGATGTCCGGGCCGAACTCGGCGCCGAGCAGCGCGCCACCCACGAAACCGAAGAAGCTCAGCACGCCGACGATGAAGCCCTGCCGGTAACCGGAGACGGCGAACGCGGCCACGATCACGATCAAGATGAGGTCGAGCACATCACCGCGCACGACGTTAACCGTATAGCTTTCCGCCTACTCTCTGGCGCGTCAGCGACGTTCACAGGTCCATGACCTTGCCGATGTCCCATGGTTTCTCCCAGCCGGCCAGCGCGAGCAGGCGGTCCACGAGCGTGGCGGTGAAACCCCAGATGAGCATTTCCCTGACCCGGAAGGCGGGCGTCGTCCGGCCGTCGGGCACGCGCACCATCAGCCGCACGGCGGGATCGGCTAGTTCCGCGACCCCGACTCGCTCCACCGCGGCCACCTCGCCGGCGTCGACCGGCGCGACCGCGGACGGCCGCCGCCACCAGGCGAGCACGGGAACGACCCGGAATCCCGTCCGCTCGATGAAGAGCTCAGGCAGGGTGCCCACCACCTCGACGCCCTCCGGGTCAACGCCCACTTCCTCGGCCGCCTCGCGCAGCGCGGCTGCGACCGGCCCGTCGTCCCCGGCATCGATGGCCCCGCCGGGGAAGGCCGGCTGGCCCGCGTGCAGCCGGAGCTCCTGGCTGCGCTGGATGAACAGCAGATCGGGCCCGCCCGGGCCGTCGCCGAATAGGACGAGCACCGCCGACGGCTTGCCGCCGCTCACGGGCGGGAGAATCAGCGCTGGTACTTCCATCGTCTTCGCCGCGACCGCGAGCTCACGCAACCACGCCGGCACGGGCTCGGCTGGCACCGGCTCGGCTGGCACCGGCGCGGCTGGCACCGGCCGGCCGGCTGAGGTCACGAGAACGGGCCGGACTTAACGAGCTTGGCGGCCACCTGCGGATCGACGGGGCCCTCGCCGTAAGACGGGCAGAGGCTCGCCAGCGCGCAGGCGCCGCAGGCAGGCCTGCGCGAGTGGCAGACCCGCCGGCCATGCCAGATCAGGCGGTGCGACAGTATCGTCCAGTCCCGGCGCGGGATGAGCGTGGCCACCTCGGCCTCGACTTTCTCCGGCTCGGTGCTCGTCGTCCAGCCGAACCGCCGGGCCAGCCGTCCGAAGTGGGTGTCCACGGTAAGGCCCGGGATCCCGAAGGCGTTCCCGAGCACCACGTTCGCCGTCTTCCTGCCCACACCAGGCAGCGTGACCAGGTCTTTCAGCCGTGGCGGCACCTCGCCGCCGAACCTGTCGCACAGCGCCTGCCCGAGCCCGATCAGGCTGTTCGTCTTGGCGTGGTAGAAGCCGGTCGACTGGATGATCTTCTCCAGCTCGTCGCGATCAGCGGCCGCGTAATCCGCGGCGGTGGTGTACCGCGCGAACAGGATCGGCGTCACCATGTTGACCCGCTTATCGGTGGTCTGCGCGGACAGGATCGTCGCGACGAGCAGCTCGAGCGGGGAACTGAAGTCCAGTTCGCAATGGGCGTCTGGATAGAGCAGGGCCAGTTCCCTGTTGATCCGGCGTGCTCGTCTGACCAGGGCGGTGTGCGAAGGGGGCGGGGTGGTCACGGCTCCAGCTTAGGGCCGCGGGCCGGGGTGATCACGCGGACGGTACCGCGGCCGGAGACTCCGGCCGGAGAGGAAATCCGGCTCGTCCAGGGCCGCCGTCCGGTTCACCACGAACTCGCGGTACGCCGTGTGCCGGTGATCGTCGAAGAAGCCGAGCATCTCCGCTGAGCGGCTGCGATCCGGAGTGCACCCAGGTAGAAAAGCTAGCGCAAAACGAACAGGCCCGGCCAGCTATTAAAAGATCGGCTAACCCGCAACTATTTCCCTTTAGCGGCAGAAAAAATTAATTACTGTCCCCTGATTACCCGAAGTATTATTGTCCCGATAAAGTAATCTGGACTCTTAAGGGCAGTTATGGAACCCGCGCCTGGTTTGGGTTGTGTACCGCACATTTGGACGGGTCAAACGAGGCCGTCTTGAGCCGGGCCGTCAGGGTACCAGCCCAGGGATCGGCCGGGTCGATGTGGCGGCCGATCACCACGATCGCGACCCGTCGGGCGCCGGCCAGCTTCAGCGCGGCGGCGGCGGACTGAGCACTCGCGCCTGATACCCAGCTGTCCTCGATCAGCAGCACGTCGGCTCCCGCGGCCGTCTGGTCTGCGCCGAACCGGTGCACGTCCAGATCGCGGCCCTGGCGCCCCGGCCGGATGGCCAGAGGTGTCAGCGGCAGCCGCAGGTACGGCGACGCCAGCTCGAGCAGCGGATGCGGTCCCGGGCGGCCGCAACCGGTGGGTACCACGGCCAGGCGGCCCGGCGCGGGCATGCCCGCGTGCCGCCACACGCAGGGGCCGTGATCGTGCAGGAAGGCGAGCAGCAGCGCCAGCACCGAGGTGCGCGCCGAGGGGCTCGGCCGTGGCCAGGATTTATAGCGCCACAGATCGGCGGCCAGCGCTGTGCCCTTGACCGCGTAGGAGATGGGCGCCACCGCGTCGGCGAGCAGGCCAGGACCGAGCAACCCGTGGCGTCCGCATTGATAGCAGCGGGCAAATCCCGGCCGCAGCGGGCCCCGGCAGACGGCGCAGACCGCTGGATCTCGCGGCGGATTAGCCGATTGCGCCGGGTGCGGCTCGACCGGATAGAGCCCGGGCATCTCCGACCGCAGCCGCCGCCGCAGGATGTCCCAGGTCATGTCTCCACGACCGGCTTCCCCACGGCCGGCCCCCGCGGGGCCTGCGTCACTGGGGCCTGCGTCACTGGGGCCTGCGTCACTGGGGCCTGCGTCACTGGGGCCTGCGCCGATCGGGGGCATGAGCAGATGGTAGGCGCAGACCCTGTCAAAACAGCACGGGAATCGAGGCCGCGTACGCAGGACGACGTAACGCACTTCGTGCCAAATCCCCATTTATAATTGCGTGGCAATTGTGATGGACCTGGGCGAATCGTTCTTAGGCACGCCTGCTATCTCGCGATGCGGCAGAATGATCCATGCCAGAAAGGCGGCCGGGTACTAAACGCGGCATTTCCCGCTGTCTGATGCGACTCATGCAAGGAATTTGTGTGACCTACAGGAGCGACATCGTATTTCCCGGCGCCAGCCAGGTGAACGTGGGGGCGGGATCCCGCGTGGACCGGGCTCTGTGGGCATTCACCGGACTGATGCGCAGACACTGGGTCCTGGGGTTGCTGCTCGCGGGCGGACTGGTGCTACGGGTGGCTACCCAGGTGGGCTATGAGCCCGCGCTGCTGTTCATCGACTCCAAGAAGTACATTTTCGGGACCGACTTCACCAGCTCCGACTGGGGATCGTTCGATCCGCTCGGGTACACGCTGTTCGTGCTGCGTCCGTTGCTCATGGTCGCGGACCTGGCCTTTGTCGCCTTGCTGCAGCACGTGCTCGGGATGGCGATGGCGATCGCGCTCTATGTGCTGATGCTGCGCCGGGGCGTGACCCGCTGGCTCGCGGCGCTGGCCGTGGCACCGGTTCTGCTCGATGCCTACCAGCTGAACGCCGAACAGACGATCATGCCCGACGTGCTGTTCGAGGTGCTGCTGGTCGCGGGGATCGTGCTGCTGCTCTGGCAGCCCCGGCCCGGGCTGGCCTTCGTCATCTTGGGCGGGCTCGCTCTCGGCGCCTCCGCGCCAGTCCGCCAGGTAGGCGAGGCGCTGATCTTGCCGGCCCTGATCTACGTGCTTGCCGCCAGCCGGGGCTGGCGCACCCGCCTGCTGCACGGCACGGCGCTGACGTTGTGCTTCGCGCTGCCGGTGGTGGGTTACATGGGCTACTCCGCCGTGATCCTGCATTACGGCTTCGAGCTGTCCAACATGGGCGACGCCTATCTCTACGGCCGGACGGCGCACGCCGCCGACTGCGCCACGCTGAAAATCCCCGCCGATGAGCGGCCGCTGTGCCCGAGCCCGCCGGTCGCCGCCACCTTGGGCGTGGACGGGCTGGTCAATGCGCACGACGCACCGCGCGTGCGGTACCAGCCGGCTAACGTCCAGCTCGGCGTGCTGATCAACACCCTGCCGCTGCAGCGGCAGCTCGCCTACAGCGTGCTCAGGCAGCAGCCGGTGCGGGTGATCGGCGACATCGCCAAGGACTCGGTGAAGATCTTCGCGCTCACCAGGGACACCGATGAAGGCGACACCCCGATCTGGCGCTGGCAATTCCAGACCAGCTATCCCACCTATCCCCCGGGCATCACCCAGTACGGCCCGAACAGCGCCAGCAAGGTCTTCGCCCGAGCAGGCGGCGGCGGGCGCGCTCGCGTCAACCAGACCGCGGCCACCGCGCTGCGGGGCTACCAGCTGCACGGCGGGTACACGCCCGGGCCGGTTTTCCTGCTCGGGCTGCTGGTCGGCCTGGCCGGGATCTTCACCTACGGGCGGCGCCGCGAGCCTGGCGCCGAGGAAACGCGGGGCCTGGCCCTGGCCTGCCTGCTGATCACCAGCTCCGGTATCGCCGTGCTGCTCGGCGCGGATATGTATGAGTTCTCCTGGCGCTATCAGCTGCCCGCGCTAGTCACGCTGCCCATCGCGGGCGCCCTCGGCGCGACCGCGGTTGTCAGGTACCTGCAAGCGCGACGGCGGGCCGCCGGCCTGCGGGCCGTTTCCGCCGCTCGCCCCGGTGAGCTGGCGGTCACTGGATCCGGGCAGGTACCGTAGCCCATGCCGGCCACGCCTGACGATGCGGACGTCCGCATGCTCGCATCCGCAGTCGTCTACGAAGACCACTGGATGCGCCTGCGCCGGGACGAGATCGAACGGCGCGACGGTTCCCGCGGTACGTACGCGTTCGTCGAGAAGCCCGACTTCGCGCTGGTCATCCCGGCCGAGAATGACGGCTTCCACCTCGTCGAGGAATTCCGCTACCCGATCGGGCGGCGCACCTGGTCGTTCCCGCAGGGCGGTTTCCCGCACGGGCAGGCGGGCCGCCCCGAGGAACTCGCCCGGCTGGAATTGCTGCAGGAAACCGGGCTGCGAGCTCGTCAGCTGGCCAAGCTAGGGTCCCTGAACTGCGCTCACGGCATCAGCAGCCAGGAGGGACACTTCTTCCTGGCCACCGGACTCGAGCCGGGCACGCCCGAACGGGAGCACGAAGAACAGGACATGCGCCAGGAATGGGTGCCCAGAACCCGGTTCGAGGAAATGATCAGCGAGGGCCTTATTACCGACGACTCGACCGTCGCCGCCTACGCCCTGCTCCTGCTGAACGAACGCGCCATCAACGCCCGCCGCTAAGCCGCCCGAACCGCGGCCTCGGCTCGTCATAGCGGGCGCGATCCCTTCGGCGTCTATCATCGTGGACCGCTACCGTCGTATGACGTGGGTGGCGGTCCACGATGATGCCTGCCGGGTTAGCGGGCGGCCATGGGCGGATCGCGCCGCCCTTTCTTCCCGCGGGGAGGCCGGCGGGCGGTTGACCCCTTGGGCCGCTGGGGGCATGATGCCGGAACCGAGATTCATCCAGAGGATCTGAGGGACCTGGCCCAGTGACGGTCCGGCAACCTGCCTGCGGGAAAGGTGCCAACGCCAGGAACGATGAGGGATGGCGTGATGGACCTGCGACTTGAGGTTCCGGTGGCGGCGGGCGATTGCGAGGCTCGGGGCGCGGTTCGAGGGCGTGCTGCGCAGTTCGTCGCCGTCGCGGGTGCCCGGCGAGGAGGGGATGCTGCGGGACTCGGCGATATTCTCGGTGATCGCCGCCGAATGGCCAGGGGTCAAGGCGGCGCTGGCGGACCGTACGCCTGGTGGAACTGGCACGACGAGTACGACCGGCAGGGTTAACGCGAGGGGGGCTCCAGGAGCGGGGCGAACAGGTCGCCGCGGGTTTCGACCCGGTCCAGGGCGGCTTCGGCGGTGAAGAAGAGGTCCTCGCGGCGGCGGCACGCCTCGACTTCTGCCCAGCTGACCGGGGTCGAGACGGTGGGCTGCGACCGGGCGCGCATGGAGTAGGGAGCCACGGTGGTCTTGGAGCCGTTGTTCTGGCTCCAGTCGATCAGGACCTTGCCGGTGCGCAGCACCTTGGTCATCCGCGAGACCACCCGGCGGGACTGATCGCGCTCGAGGCGCTCGGCGAACATCCGGGCCTGCTCGCTGGCCTCCTCCGAGGTCACGCCGGAGATCGGGGCGTACAGCTGCAGGCCCTTGCCGCCCGAGGTCTTGGCCAGCGGGGCGAAGCCCTCGGCCTCGAGCAGCGGGCGCAGGTCGCAGGCGACGCGGCAGCAGTCCACGATGTCGGCGGGCTCGCCGGGGTCCAAGTCGAAGACCAGCAGGTCGGGCCGGCGCTCGTCGGGCACCCGCCACATCGGAGTATGCAGCTCCAGGCCGGCCAGGTTGGCCGCCCAGATCAGCGTGGGCAGGTCGTCGATCAGCAGGTAGTTGACCATGGTGCCGCGGGACCGGGCGCGGGAACTGGCCGAGCTGACCTCGGCGGTCTGAATCCAGTCCGGCCGGTGCGCGGCGACGTGCTTCTGGAAGAAGGCCTGGCCGCCGACGCCCTCCGGGTAGCGCTTGAGGGTGACCGGGCGGTCCGCGATGTGCGGGAGCAGCACCGGGGCGATCCGCTGGTAGTAGTCCAGGACCTCGGCCTTGGTGAACCCGGCATCGGGGTAGAGCACCTTGGCCAGGTTGGTCAGGGTGAGCGTGCGGTCGTCCACCCGGACGGCGACTTTGGTATCAGGGCTCACGGACCCCCCGGTTCCCGGATCACTGTCGCGGGGTCGATGTCGTCGCGCAGGCCTTTATAGACCGGGGCACGCATCCGGCCCGCCCGGGTCCACCGGTCGAAGGTCACGTCGATCACCAGCTTCGGCTCTACCCACACGGCCGGCCGGGCATGCTCGGGCGGCACCGGCCCGTCGAACGGCGAGTCGGCGCGGCGCAGCGGCCGGAGCTTGTCGCCCAGCAGGCGCAGCGTCTCCACCGTGAACCCGGTGCCGACGTGGCCCGCGTAGATCAGCCCGGACTCGTCGTGCACCCCGATGAGCAGCGACCCGACCTGGCCGAGCCGGTTGCCCTGGCCCGGCTTGTACCCGGCCACGACGGCCTCCTGGCGGCGGACGTTCTTGATCTTCCGCCAGTGATCCGTCCTGATCCCCGGCGTGTACACCGAATCCAACCGCTTGGCGACTATGCCTTCCATCCCGTGCTCCCGGGAGACGCCCTGCACGGCCGGGAAGTCCTCACCCGGGAACCACGGCGGGGTCTGCCAGTACGGGCCGGCCAGTGCCAGCTCGTCCAGCAGCGCGCGGCGCTGCGCGTACGGCAGGTCGGCCAGCGGCCTGCCGTCCAGCTGCAGCACGTCGAAGATCAGGTAGGTGACCGGGGTCTGGCCGGCCAGCATGGCGGCCTGCGCGGCCGAGGTGACGTGCATCCGCGGCTGCAGCGCCTCGAACTCCGGCCAGCCCCCGTCGCCGAATACGACGATCTCCCCGTCGAGGAGCACCTGCTTATGGGGGGTGGTGGGAGCGATGGCTGAGCCGAGGCGGGCGAGTTCGGGGTAGGCGACCGTGATGTCGCGTTCGGTGCGGGACATCAGGCGGACCTGGCCGCGCTCGATGTAGGCCAGTGCGCGGACGCCGTCCCACTTCATCTCCAGGGCCCAGTTCTGCGGGTCGCGGGGCACTGGTCCGGTCACCGCGAGCATGGGACTCACCCCGGTCGGCAGCGGCAGCCGCTCCCGGTGGATCATCCACTGATTGCCCCTGGTCTGGAACAGCGCGAAGCTCCCGGTGACCCGGTGCCCGTGCAGCCGGACCTTGACCTCGCGGTCGGCCCACTTCAGCGTCTCGTACCGGCCGTGGTCCCAGCGGGTCACCTGGCCCGCGCCGTACTCGCCGCGGGGGATCTCGCCCTCGAACCCGCCGTACTCCAGCGGGTGATCCTCGGTGTGCACGGCCAGGTGGTTGACGGCCGGGTCGTCCGGCACCCCCTTCGGCAGCGCCCAGGACACCAGCACCCCGTCGCGCTCGAGCCGGAAGTCCCAGTGCAGCCGCCGGGCGTGATGCTCCTGGATCACGAACGACCCGCCGTCGTGGCCCTCCCGGCGTCCAGTGGGCGGCTGCTGCGCCGGGACGGGCTCAGGGGTCCGGGCCGGATCCCGCTTGTCCCGGTAAACCTGCAGCTTATCCACGTTTCCCCCTGTACCCGGTTAAGGAGATGCCGAACGGTCACCGGGGCCCGTTCGGAAGAAAAGAAACACGCAGCGGGTGGGTCGGGCGGGGGCGCGCTGATGACCCCATGCTGATCCTGCTGTTTTCCGTGAAACCAGCCGCCGCCATCTCCAGTGACCTGGTGGCCTCGGTCGTGATGCGGCCGGCCGGCGCGGTGGTGCACCTGCTGACCGTCGGGTGAACTGCGCCTGACCGGAGCGAGCGTGCGTCTACAGTGGTCTGAGTGACCGAGACCTGGCAGGTGGAACCATCGGGGCCGCTGCGCGGCGACATCGACGTGCGCGGGTCGAAGAACGCCGTCACCAAGCACATGGTGGCCGCGATGCTAGGCGACGGGCTGAGCACGATCCGGAACGCCCCTGAGGTCGGCGACGTCGACATCACCGTGGCGATGCTGGAGTCCATCGGGTATGAGGTGGGCCGTTCGGTGGCCGAGATCACGATCTCGCCGGGAAGCGCGGTCGAGCCGCGGGTCCCCGAGGCGTTCACCGGGCTGAACCGGATCCCGATCCTGATGCTCGGGCCGCTGCTGCACCGTACCGGCGAGGCGTTCGTGCCGCTGGTCGGCGGCGATCCGATCGGGCAGCGGCCGGTCGACTTCCACGTCGCGGCGCTGCGGGCGCTCGGCGCCGAGGTCGAGATGGGACCGGCCGGGATCACCGCGCGGGCGTCCCGGCTGCACGGCGCGCGGATCGACCTGCCCTACCCGAGCGTGGGCGCGACCGAGACGGTGCTGCTGTCCGCGGTGCTGGCCGAGGGCAAGACCGTGCTGCGGAACGCCGCCACCGAACCTGAGGTGGTCGAGCTCGCGTTGTTCCTGCAGCGGATGGGCGCGCAGATCGAGCTTAGCCCGGACCGGCGGATCGTCATCGAGGGCGTGCCGCGGCTGCGCGGCGCGTCGACCCGGCTGGCCGGCGACCGGCTCGAGGCGTTCTCCTACCTGGTGGCCGGGCTGATCACCCGGGGCGAGGTCCGGGTGCACGGCTGCCCGCAGGACCGGCTGGTCACCGCGATCACCACGCTGGCCCGGATGGGCGCCCGGTTCGACATCACCGACGAGTGGATCACCGCGTCCGCGCCGGACGGGCTGCGGCCGGCCGCGGTGCACACCGACACCCATCCC
>Ga0182030_10010650_pt1 | contig 18631 bp, 14 predicted proteins | sample 812S3MmetaG_FD_121299 | JGI IMG/M metagenome (GOLD analysis project Ga0182030, IMG submission 121299) | Permafrost microbial communities from Stordalen Mire, Sweden - 812S3M metaG (Illumina Assembly) | ecosystem: Environmental > Terrestrial > Soil > Wetlands > Permafrost | place: Sweden...
AGAAGATTTCTACTATCTGGTTTCGTCCGTTACGCTCCGGATTTCACCTCTACGCTGCAGGAAGGCTGAAATTCTCTCAATTGCCGACGAGCTTTTGACGCAGTACGCCAAGCAATTCGATCGCCCGAAGCCGGTACTACGAGAGGAGATCATTGGGTTCCTGATGGAGCACACCTGGCCCGACAATCTTTCTGAGCTTCAAACTGCGATCAAGACGTTTGTTGCAATCGGCGATCAGTCGGTCTCTCTCGCCGCGTTGAAGGCCGCAGCGCCTGCGATGAAGTCGAATGGGCACCACAAGCCTCGATCGCTGAAGGCGGCAACAAGGGCTGCATCTATCCAGGTCGAGCGCCAGCTAATATCCGAAGTGCTCGTTGCGACCGGAGGCAATCGCAAGCGCGCCGCCGATGAACTGGGAATCAGTTATAAGGCCCTGCTCTATAAGATCAAGCAGGTTGGAGCGGAAAGCCAACTTACGTCCCGCAGGAACGGAGTCGCAGTATGATTTCTGGAAGACTATTCATTTTGGCATTTCTTGTGCCAGGCCTCATCTGCGTTGCCCAGGATCAACAGCCTGCCAGCAAGCCTGCCGAAGAGGCTCAACCAGCAGTGAGTGCGCCGGTTATGCCACCGGTAGTTCCTGTACCCCCAGCTGCGGCGACGGGAATTGCAAATAGCAGCTATGTTATCGGCGAGTCTGACATGATTACCGTGACGGTATTGAAAGAACCGACTCTTTCAGGAAACCTGCTTGTACGGCCGGACGGCATGATTACAATGCCGCTTCTCGGAGATATCAAAGCATCGGCAATGACGCCGCCTCAGTTGAGTATGGACATTGCAAAGAGGCTGAAGAAGTACATTCAGGATCCCAATGTGTCGGTGATCTTGACACAAATCAACAGCAAGAAGGTTTATCTGCTGGGGGAAGTTGCCAAAATCGGACCGGTAGAAATCACTCCCGGCATGACCTTGCTGGAGGCCATCTCAAGTGCAGGCGGGCTGACCCAGTACGCGAATACGAGGAAGATTTACATCCTGCGTAACGCGGATGGCAGACATGCCAAGATTCCAGTGGAGTACAAAAAAGCGCTGAAGGGAAATAGTTCGCTGAATCTGACCCTGGAGCCTGGCGATACGATTGTTGTTCCGTAAAGTGACGACGATGAAGAGTGGGAATAAAAATTCGGCTACCGGGTTGGCTGTGCTTGCCGTGCTCATCGCATGCGCCACGGCAAACGCACAGGTTGACCCTGCGGCGACAGGATCGAGCGCAATACTGGACTACGATTTGAGCTACTCTCAAACCGCGCTGTTCTATGCCGGTTATTCGGATGCGCAGCAGCGGGGCACAGCGGCCGGCGAAGTGGAGTATATGAATGGGAAACCGCACACCCCATTTAGCCTTAAATATTCCGGGGGGTACTCCATAGGGATTAGTGGTTCAGAGAGCGGAACCGGCGTCTTTCAGCATCTGTTGATTTCTCAGGGCTACACGACACGCCGTAGCTCAGTCACCTTGAGCGACGACGTAGGCTACTACCCGCAATCTCCGACCACGGGATTCTCAGGAATCCCCGGAGTCGGATCGATTCCTGGCCTCCCCGGCGAGCCCACTGAGCCGATTCTCACGTTGAACACTCGTTGTCTCAACAACACGGCAACATTGAACTTTACTCATAGTCTCAACTACGACACGTCGTTCAGCGCAGCCGGCGATTATGTATGGCTGCGCTTTCCGGACGGCGGAGGCCTGGATATCAATGAAGTGGGAGCGCACCCGCAGATTAACTGGCGTTTGAATGCGCTGAATTCGGTTTTCGTTCAATACAGTTTCACTCGCTTCAACTACATCGGCAGCCCATTTGTCATGGAAACTCAGACGGTAGAGCCTGGTCTTCACCGCGTGTGGAACCGACGGATCACGACAGACGTGTCGGCCGGGCCTGAATTGATACAGAGTAACAACGACCAGGTTGTTCCCAGCTCGATTGGAATTGCCGCGAACGCGTCTGTCACTTATACGGGCAGACTAATGACAGCCTCGGCAAATTATTACCGGACGGTGAGCGCCGGAGCAGGACTGCAGACCCAGATCGGTGTACGCTACAACGGCGCCAGCGTAGATGTATCACGAACGTTTGGAAGAGATATGACGATTGGCGCGACAGGGTCTTACACCCAAACTGCGGGGTTGCTGCAGACGGGGGATACAAACGGAGAGTTTGGCGGAGTGAATGCCACCCGGCGATTGGGCGAATACCTGACCGTATCCGGTAATTACACCGTGTTCCATCAATCTTCGAGCCTGGCGCTTCCGACATCGGCTCTGCATGGGCTCTCACAAGTGATCGGGTTCAGTGTCGCGTATCATCCACGCGAAACGCACATCGTCAGGCAGTAAATCGTTAAGGAGTTGTATGCTCGGGCATCGTGAACTGACAATGCAGGATTACATGGGAATACTGAAACGGCGATTCTGGCTGATTTTAGTTTCCACAATCGCTTTGCTGGGGATCGGCACTGGGGTCTCCTACGTTATTCCTCCGCAATATGTATCGCAAACGCTTGTGCTCATCGAGCAGCAGAAGGTTCCTGAGGACTATGTGAAGCCGGTGGTAAATGAGGACCTGAACGGACGACTTGCGTCGATGAAGGAACAGATTCTGAGCCGTTCGCGCCTGCAGCCGATCATCGAGCGGTATAACCTCTACCCTGGCAGCAAGTACACCCTGGACGACCGCATCGAACTAACCCAGAAGGCCATTGGGGTCAAGCCGATTCCTGCCGGCCCGGCGTCGCGCGGAATCCCGGGATTTTTCATTACATTCAAGGCGCGGGACGCGCGCACGGCGCAACAGGTGTGCACCGAGATTACGTCGCTTTTTGTGAGTGCTAATTTAACTGCGCGCCAGGAATCCGCGGAGGGAACCACAAGCTTCCTCAAGCAGCAATTAGCCGATTCAAAGACCAACCTCGACGAACAGGATGCAAAGCTGGCTGCCTTCGAGCGGAAATACATTGGCAAGCTTCCCGAGCAAGAGGCGTCGAATACAAATACGCTTCAGGCGTTGACGACTCAACTCGATGCCTCAACCCAAGCAGTGAGTCGCATGCAACAGGACGAGACGTTTCTCGAAACGATGATTGCTCAGCATCCTCAGGAAGCCGTACATACGGATCCGGTCACAGGGGTGGCAGACGACAATCTCAAAACTCAGTTAAAAGAGGCGCTCTCGCAGCAGGAGGAACTGGAAGCTCAGTACACACCTGACCATCCGGACGTCGTGGCCATCAGGCGCAAAGTTGCAAACCTGCGAGCGGAAATTGCGCACAGTTCAGAAACACCTGCAAAGACTACCACTACCATTGCAACCGCGGTCCACAATGATTCACCGCAGCTTCAGCAGCTCAAGGCTCAACTCCGGGCGGCGCAACAATCCCTGGCCGGCGCAAAGCAAGAGCAAGCTCGAATTCAGAAGCAGATTGGAACGTACGAGGCACGGATCGAGTCAAGCCCAATGGTCGAGGAGGAGTACAAGCAGGTTACTCGAGATCATGAGACGGCACTTCAGTTCTATAACACTTTGCTGACCAAGATGAACGAATCGTCCATGGCCACGGCGCTCGAGCATCGCCAACAGGGGGAACAGTTCAGCATTATGGATGCTGCGAATCTTCCTGACTCTCCAACCTTCCCAAATCGCCTGATGTTTGCGGGTGGCGGGTTCGCTGCGGGGCTCGCTCTTGGCTTGGCTCTTGCGGCGTTCTTCGAGTATCGTGATACTTCCTTGCGCGATGGGAGGGACATTTGGGCCTTCACCAAGCTGCCGACGCTGGCCATCATCTCCCACGTTGACGACCTCAGCAAGCTCTCCAAAGAAAGCAAACGGAAGAAGCGGGTTTCCCGAGCTGACAAGCCCATAGAAAGCGTGGGTAGTTAGCTATGTATAAATCCTTCTTCGGCCTTCGCGTTCTTCCTTTCGGAACAAGCCCCGATCCGCGGTTTCTTTACATGATGCCGCAGATCCGCGAGGCCCTTGCATGCTTGCAATACGGTATCGCTTCGCGCAAAGGCTTCGTCGTAATGACCGGAGAAGTGGGCACAGGGAAGACGACCCTTCTCAAGACTGTCCTCAGCACATTCTCCAAGGATAGGGTCTCATCGGCTTTTGTCTTCAATCCGCGTCTCGATGTGCTCGACTTTCTTGAATTTGTGCTGACAGACTTTGGTATTCCGCCCAAGACGCGAACCAAGTCAGGCATGCTCCTGCAACTCAATAGCTGGCTGATCGAACGCTTCCGCAACCGTGGATTGTGTGTCATTGTGGTCGACGAAGCTCAGAATCTTTCTCGGGAGCTTCTGGAGGAGATTCGCCTATTAACCAACTTAGAAACATCGTCGGAGAAGCTGCTGCAGATTGTGCTCTCGGGCCAGCCTGAACTTGAGGCGAAGCTTCGTGATCCAAGTGTGCGTCAGCTTCGCCAGCGTATTTCAATATGGTGTAGAACGCAGCCCCTGACCTTCGACCAGACGCAGGCATACATTGCCGAAAGGTTGCGGATTGCCGGCGCCAGCCAACCTGTGATATCTCCCGAGGCGGCAAAGCTAGTCCACTACTATTCAAAGGGAATCCCTCGCGTCATTAACCTTATCTGCGAGCATGCGATGATCAGCGCCTACGTGGAGCAGGTGAAGCCCGTTCCGGCACGGATCGTTGAGTCCGTGTGCATTGAGCTCGATCTGGAGCAGCAGCCCTTCGTTATCTCACCCTTGGCTTTGTCGGGGCTGCCTGAAGCGACCGAGGATGCTCCTTTTTCCAGTATTTTCAACCCTATCCCGGAGTCGGCAGACCCCCTGAAGGACATTGACCTATGAGCCGCTTGTACGAAGCACTTCAACGAGCCGATCAGGAGCGCAAGGCATCTCCAACACCCGACGCAGAGCAGGTTGTCGATCCGGAGGTCATCCTTGGGGTGGAGGAACCCTCGCCAGCCAAGCCGGAAATAGACCTTGAGCAGATTGCGCAGCGTGCGTGGAAGCCGTCGATTGCTGCCTTTCCTACCCTTGCAGATCGAGGCGAAGGCGTCGAGCAGTTTCGCAGCCTTCGTTCGCGGATCTTTCAGGCTCGTTATGAGGCGCCTCTGAAGACGATCCTTATTTCGAGCGGTATGCCAGCTGAAGGCAAGACTTTTATCGCAGCGAATCTGGCCATGAGCCTGGCGCGCAACAGTGTCAATAACATCTTGCTCATTGATGGCGATCTTCGCCGTCCAACGATTCACAGCCTGCTCGGCGCTCCTAATGCGCCGGGTCTGTCGGAGTATCTGGCAGGTACTGCGGAGTTGCCGGAAGTCATGCAGCGGGACCGCATTGCCAAGCAGATTGGAACAGGGGGCGTGAGTGGCGTCACCAACCTCACGTTTATACCTGCCGGTATCTGCGGCGACAATTCTTCTGAACTCGTAGCCAATCACCGCATGGAAAAATTGATCGCGACTGTCGCACCGCATTTTGATTGGATACTCATCGACTCCCCGCCGGTGCTTGCGGTTACGGACGCGGTCGAGCTTTCCCACGCTGCCGATGCGGTTTTGCTCATCGCTCGAGGAGCACGCACACCCTATGATGTTGCGCAACGCGCGCAAGCCGCTTTCAGCAGTGCGCGCATTCTCGGCTTTGTGCTGAATGACGTCAAGGAGATTCCGCGCCAAGGATATAACTACTACGACTACTATCGTGGGCCAGAAGCCAACATCCAGGCCAATTAAGTAAAGGACGAAAAGGGATGATCAGGCTTTTCAATGTTTACTATCCGACTCGGACCCTGATGCTGCTTCTTTGCGAAGCGCTTCTGGTGGGAGGCTCATTTCTGCTTGCCACCACCTATCTTATTGGGCCGGATTCGTACATCGCTCTCATCTATGAGAACGGCATCTTTAAAATACTAGGCATCACTGTTCTCACCTTGCTTCTGTCCTATTATTTCGACCTGTATGAACCGCAACGCATTTCAGGCCGCTGGGAAATATACTTTCGGCTTCTCCTGGTCCTCAGTGTTCTGTCTTTTATTCTCGCCGGGCTCGTGTTTTTGATCCCCGATACATTCATCGGCCCCCATGTGCTTACCGTCGGCATCTCCATCCTCGCGATTGTCCTTGTCCTCTGGCGCCGGGTCTACGAATGGATCATGGGCTTTGCGGCGTTCCAGGAACGGGTCTACGTTCTCGGCGGCGGCGTGCGCGCTCGTCATGTTGTCGAGATTCTGCGAGCCAGGCGCGATGCCGGAATGGAAGTGATCGAAGGGGAAGCCACCGGGGAATGCAATAATGACCTCGAACGTTTTGCGGCAGACCTTCGGGCATTCCGAACACCAAAGCCCCGCGTCGACCGCGTCATCGTCGCCATGGAGAACCGTCGTGGTTCAATGCCGGTTCGCGAACTCCTCGACCTTCGGCTGAAAGGCGTTGTAATCGAAGATGCGACCACGCTCTTGGAACGGCTTTTGGGTAAGTTGCCGCTTGAGGGTCTCAATCCCAGCACCCTCATTTTTACGCAAGGCTTCAATGTGAGAGCCTCCCAGCAGATTTTCAGGCGCCTGATCTCAATGACTGTCGCATTCATCGGCCTCGCCATTTGCTTGCCGTTCATTCCGTTCATCATCCTCGCCGTGCGCCTTTCTTCGCCCGGACCGATCTTCTTCCGCCAGACTCGAGTCGGACTGCGCGGACGTCACTTTTCCGTCATCAAATTCCGTACCATGCGACAGGACGCTGAGGCGAACGGTGCCGTATGGGCTACCAAAGACGATCCCCGTGTCACTTCGCTCGGCCGATTCATGCGGAAAACGCGGCTCGACGAGATTCCGCAACTCTGGAATGTCCTGCGCGGAGAAATGGGTTTTGTCGGTCCCCGTCCCGAGCGCCCCGAGTTTGTTGAGTGGCTTGCAAGCGAAATCCCCTTCTATGAGCTGCGCCACATGATTCGTCCAGGCATCACCGGTTGGGCACAGGTACGTTATCAATATGGGGCAACCCTTGAGGAAACAAAGCAAAAACTCGAATACGATCTCTATTACGTGAAGCACCTGTCGGTAGGGCTTGACCTGCTCATCATGTTTGAAACCATCAAGACCATCATCCTCAGAAGAGGCGCTCAGTGAAGATCGTCTTCTGGGTGTCGCTACTGGGTATTCTCTATACCTATGTCGGTTACCCGGTGGCGATGTGGATGCTTTCACGGTTTTGGCCGCAGCCCTGGAAAGTTGCTCCCGTCACGCGAAGCGTCAGCATCGTACTCGCAGTGCATAACGGCATCGACCTGCTCCCGAGCAAGATTGAGCATCTCCTTGGCCTTGATTACCCCGGCATTCAAGAGATCATCATTGTCTCGGATGGCTCAACCGATGGCACTGCGGAACTGCTCAGCAGCCAGCACCATCCACTTATCAGGTCAATCGTTCTTAAGGAACACGTTGGCAAGGCAGAAGCTGTCAACGCGGGTGTGGCCGAGGCTTCCGCTGATGTGATCCTCTTCGTCGACATACGGCCCGAGATCGCTCCGAGAGCCATTGCGGCACTGGTCGGCAACTTCGCCGATCCGAAGGTTGGCTGCGTGGCCGGCGAACTTCATCTGCGCCAGGGAGACCACGACGCCACCTCTGCGGCAGTCGGCGGGCTCTACTGGCGCTACGAGCAGTGGATTCGGAAATGTGAAGCCACGTTTGATTCGCCGGTCGGCGTCTATGGAGGTTTCTATGCGGTGCGGCGCGAACTCGCCGTGCAGCAGCCGGCTGGAATGATTCTTGACGACATGTTTCAGCCGCTCTCAATCATCCGCCAGGGCTACCGGTCTGTTCTCGATACCAACGCCTATGTCTACGACCGGTGGCCGGAGAATGTTGCAGGCGAATTTCATCGCAAGGTGCGAACGCTGGCTGGGAATTTTCAACTGATTCAACTGGCGCCGTGGACTCTTACGCCGAGAAACCGAGTTGCATTTCAGCTTGTTTCGCACAAATTGATGCGCCTCGCAGTTCCTTATCTGATGGTCATGATGCTTGCCTCAACTCTGGCGCTTTCCACCACGTCGAGAATCTTCGCAGGATTCGCTGTTCTTGAGACTTTAGGCCTGGCACTTGCGCTGGTTGGACTGCGGTTCAAGATTCCAGTCCTGCACCGTATTGCCGCTCCAGCGAGTGCTTTGCTCGTGCTGAATGCGGCGGCAGTCGTCGGACTCTACAAGTTTCTTACCACGCGCGGACCACTTTGGAAGATATGGAATTCGAACGAGCCAAGAATGCTGAGTACGACGCCTGCAACGGCGAACTCGGCACCACCGGAACCTTTCGCGCCTGCAGCAGGAAACGACCGGGCGTAAAAACTCTTGTATGATTCACGCAGATGATGGGGTATTCGAGCGTAATGAGAATTTTGAAAACGTCGTTTATTTTTACACTAGGGGTCATGGCGGGATTCGGAATTGCCGTGATTGGCTACGGAGTCCACAACCATATCGACTTCGCCGGCAAGGCCCACCAGCTCGGAGGCCGCGCGGTCGCCAAGCTTGAAAGAGTCTTCGGCACCAGGGTGAGTGCGGCCAAGCTGGAGCATATCACCCCGCCTGCGCCGTATTTTCCGGCTGGCTCCGTCTGGACACAGGACATCTCTCACGCTCCCGTCGATCCCCAATCCGCCGGGATCATCACATGGCTGGCGGGTGCGGGCGGATGGGGCAATAACAATAAGATGCAAGTCGACTTCGGAATACGAGTGTTGCAGGCTTCGGCGACCACGCCGATGGTTCCATTCCACAAGGGTCCTGACTTCTTTGCCCCTGATTCCGACAACATATCGACCGTTCCACTTCCTCCCGGTAGCGGCATGGAAACGTGCGAAGGAGACTGCCAGCTCATAGTAGCCGACCGAAACCACGGCAAACTCTACGAAACATACAACACCCATGTAGCTGACAATATCGTTACAGCGCAATTTGTTGCAGTGTGGGACCTCAACCGAATCTATTCACCGTCGGGCCGCGGAGATCAATGCACGAGTGCCGATGCAGCAGGCTTTCCTATCGCACCGCTGCTCTTCAATGCCGATGAGATGGCTACGGGAAGTATTAACCACGCAATCAGGTTCATCCTTCCAAATCCACGCATGCGCGCACGTTTTTTTGTTCATCCAGCCACACATGCCGGTGCACCGCACGGGCCAGATTCTGCTCCGCCGATGGGTGCTCATTTCCGCCTGAAGGCTTCTTACGACGTATCTCAATTGGCGCCCAGCGCACAGGTCGTTGCGCGAGCGATGCAGAAATACGGCATGTTCCTGTCGGACGGCGGTGATATCGCTCTCACAGCGCAGAGTGACGCTGATACAAAAGCAAAGTACTCCGACCTCGATTTCGATTCACACGCATTGCGAGCATTAAAGGTGACCGACTTTGAAATTGTCAATATGGGTACGCCAATTCGATTGACCGATGCCTGCGTGCGGAATCCGTAACGGGCACTGTCCAGTTATCGAATTGAGCCCAATTAAGTCGAACCTTCCGGACAGCTTCGTAATCCGGGATTTGTTGCTATTGATTGGGAACTCCAATCCCCGCCCCGCTTCACGTTGCGTCCCCCACCTTGGGGGCGGCGTTCTACTGCATCGGCCGAGAGGCTTGAATAAAGGCACGCTTGAGCCCAGGCTCGAAGACTGGACGAAAAAATGGCAACGCAGACTCGGCCAAATGGCTATCATCAGCGAACAACGATGCTCCGTCACGAAAGTAGTCGCATCTGCCAAGTGTGCATTGGATAATGTCTGGCCGGATAAAGATGATGTCGTCGCGAGAGGCGTAATGCTCAATGATGTCGCCTTCTTTGGCAAGAAATGCGCTTTCAGGTGCAAATAGTGGTTCCTCTATTTTGTGTTGGAACGCCATCTGGCGGGCCACTATCGAGGCGGTATCCGAATCCGGCGTCTCTAGTGGTCCAACCAGCACTACTGTCTTGCCATGCAGTTTGTAGTCCGCAATCAGGCGGTCGAGGCTATCGATTAGGAACTGTGTTTCTCTACCTTGTGGCACTATACCTGTTGGCGTGATCTTCGGTGGATCCCAGGACATTGCAATAATCACAAGACGGATTGCCGGCAGACTTTCTATTGCATGCAGGTTCTCGGCGGCAGATGCCATGCACTCCGAAGACAGGTTAAGGTCGGGCATCGGCTTGCATCTGTTCAACGGAACGAGAACACCTGTTTGATTATTTGCTTGCAAGATATCGGCTACGAGCGGCGCGTACATCTGTGCGTGGGAGTTCCCGACCAGAACAACGGTCGCGTCTGCCAGATTGTGGCTCGGCAGTGACATTGGGCAGGCGTGCAAATTACCAAATGGAATATACGCGGTCAAGCTGCACCGATACTCGGAACCGACGGCCGAGTTGATACGCGCGACCTCCCCGCTAAACCGCGAGGGAATTCCTTTGTACGCAAGAATAGCTAGGGACGGCGCAGCTACGACAATGCATCCGCAGGCGACCCAAGTAAGAACGGCGCCAATGGGCATCGAGCGATTTCGAAAAGGCCGCTCGACGTAACGCCAGGACAATGTCGCCAAAACAAAAGTCAACGCAACAGCCATCGCCGCTTGAACGGGCGACAATGAAGGACGCACGAGATAATAATGAGTGAAAACGAGAATAGGCCAATGCCAGAGGTACAAAGAATAGGAGATGAGACCGATCCAAACCAGTGCGGACTTGGAGAGCCCGAGGGTAAGCCAGCTGCCGCCAATATTTCCCAAGTGAATTGCCATGGTTGTGCCGAGTACCACCCACAGGGCGGTTGGGACCAGCCTGTCGAACAAAGTTCTGGTGAAACAAAGGCTGACAACAAGGAGCGCTGCTGCAACGAGCGCGAGTGCATGTCGCAACTTTGGACCGATGCCCCTCGTAGGCGGGACCTGGGCAAGAAGCGCGCCCGCACCGATTTCCCATGCACGCGTTGGGAGCAAATAGAATGCCGCCCCTGACGCGTTCGCCCTGTTGGCCAGAATATCTGCCATTAAGGAGAGCAGCACAAGTGCTGAAGTGACGGGCAGCAGGGCTGAACGACGCCATCGAATACAAAAAACCACCAACAGCGGGAAGATAATGTAAAACTGCTCTTCAACTCCTAAAGACCAAACATGCAAGAGCGGCTTCTCTTCGGCAAGCTGCGCAAAGTAATCAGTGTCTCTCCAGAAGTAGAGGTTTGCAATGAAAGTCAGTGTGGCAAATACACTCTTTGCGAAACCTATCAGATCGATAGGCAGCAACAGTGCTATCGCTAAGGCGGAGACGACAACGAGGAGGAAAAGCAGTGCCGGAAGGATCCTGCGGACACGGCGCTCATAGAAGCGCGCGATCGAGAATTCCCCGCTGAGCGCTTCGTGCCAGATAACGTTGGTGATCAGGTAGCCAGAAAGCACGAAGAAGATGTCCACACCTAGATAACCGCCGGGCATGAGTTTTGGCGATATGTGGTAGGCGATCACAGAAAGCACCGCCACGGCGCGTAGCCCATCCAAGTCTGGGCGGTAGCCTGTCTGATGACTATCCGCAGTGCCGCGTGTGTCTTGCACTTCACCTCCAACATACCCCAAAATCAGATTGAATCTGTCCGGAATTCCTATTTTCCATCCAGGAATCGAAGCGCCTGGTTGATGTAGGAGATCTACAGAGGTTCCAATACTGTACTTGTGAAACACAAAAATGCATCGCGCGTCGGAGGATTCGAGAGGGGGAAGCAGCCGTCGCTAAAGACAAATCCGAGCGTCAGCCACTCACGCTCTCCACCAAATATTGGAAGCTTTACCATGACCTCGAATTGTAGCAGCCCAAGGAGTCTCAGCTTAGTATTGAAACTCGCATGCAGGAATATGCAATCAAGCGTTTCGATTTGTCTAGCGGATCGAGGAGTTCTAAAATCTCCCGGCAGTGCGATACAAGTCCAAGTAGGTTTCAACCATGGTTTGCAGCGTAAAGCGCGAGTGGAATGCCTGCTTTGCGTTCATGGACAATTGTTCCCGTTCCGTCTTGTTGCCCGTCATTCGCAATATTGCGGAAGCCATCTCTGCGGGGTCTCTCTCGGAGACAGTGATTCCTGCCTTCGCTAATCGAACGACTTCGGCCATCCCTCCCACGTCGGTGACGATTGCTGGGAGGCCAAGCGAGAATGCCTGCAAGAGCGACATCGGCAGGCCTTCGGAACTCGAAGACATGATGAAGGCGTCGGCGGCGGAGAAGAATGGCGCAACGTCGAGTTGCTGACCCCAGAACGTGACTTGAGCAGAGATGCCCAATTGCGTGGCCAGACTCTGCAGCATGGCGCGCTCGCTGCCGTCGCCTACCATCCAAAGGCGCAGACTTGGCATGGACGACAGCGCGGCACGAAAGGCATTGAGCAGGAGAGGGTGATTCTTCACAGGGGCGAGCCGTCCGACATAGACGAGCGTGAATCCGTCCTTTGGTGGCCAGTCCACTTTCGGCACTCGATAGAGAGGGACAGTACCGTTGTAAACGCGCACAATCTTTCGCGCCGGAATGCTATGAATGTCCCTCAGATTGTTTACCGTTGCGTCGCAGATGCCCACGATCCAGTCGCAGCACGTGGCAGCAACGGCGTACTTCAACTCCACAACCTTTCTGCGGGGGGGCGCCACCAGACTATGGCGGGTGGAGACGATGCTTGGAACGCCGGCCATCCGGGCGGATATCGCTGCGTATACGGTCGGCGTCGGATTATGAAGATGGACAACATCGGGCTTCGACTCTTTGAAGATGCGATAAAAGCCTCGCAAAGAGTCCGCCAAGTGGCGTCCCATGTTCGGGAGGACGGAGAACCCTTCATTCTGTAATTGTGCGCCGAGCGGGCCGAGAGCGGCGATCGCATAAACGGAAGGGTTGTGTCCCTGCGCGCGCTGCAGACGGCACATCTGGGACACCATTGTTTCGGCGCCACCAACCTCCATGCTGTCCACGACGTGCGCGATCTTCATAACTCGCCTGAAACTCCATCAATGCGGTGCGGTCTCAGCAATTCCAAGGATTCTCCTCGGAATGCGATTCGATCATCTGCTTCAATGCATGCGGTTCAGGATCAGGACCATGATGTACATGACTACGACGAGCGCAACCGCCAATGCGCCCGAGTAGCCCATTACCCGCAAAAATTTCATGCGGGGAGCAACCATTCCTCGTTGCAGGGCCATTTCGAAGACTGCTTCCGCCATGCCACCCAAGAGAAACAGTGTTAGCACGTAGGCGCGCGACAGAAACAAGCCGGCGACCAGAAAGCCGGTGAGCGACAAAAGAACCAAACGTCCCAGGTGGTTGATTTCCGCTTTATCAAGTATCTCAATACTTTTTGGAGCCTGCGGGTAGAGCCCTATCTCGGCAACGATCGGCTCTCCGTCGCTCACCTTTGTTGGGGAAGCGATGGTAAGAGCGTCTTTCACAGTTGGAAACAAGAACAGAGACCAGAAGTACAGACCAAACAATCCGAGTTCTGCTGCGCAGACCACGATTGAGTTGTGAGCAGTATGACCACAATCGCAATCGTCGACAAAACGGCCGTAGCCGACGCCAAATACCGGGTGAGACTTGAGCAGCTGGAGTCCAACTCCCCACAGACCCGTGCGGTCTGCGCCGGAATCGGCAGAAATCTCTCGTCCGCCCGTGAAGTGCAAGGCCGATGCTGCGGCGAACAAAACGCCCGCCAGCAGCAGGGAAGGAAGAGTTCCAATGCGCCGGCGTCCTGCGACGACCGCCATTGCCATGATTGCAACGAGGGAGCCGCGAGAGTGCGTGAGAAACGCCCCGAAAAGCAGGACGCCTACTGGCAGGATTACGAAGAGGCCGTTCAGAAGCAACCTCTTCGCGCGCCAGAAGATGAACATGAGCGGAATCAGGCAAACGATCAGTTGAGCAAAGTCGTTTGGGTCGTTGATTTCTCCTAGTCCTCTGAGCCGGTAAATCCACTCTCCGGCTTCGTTTCGCTGCGCAAAGAGGTAGGGATGCTCGGCGTTCCAAAGATCCCAATTGATGTCTTCTGTGGCAACCGATTCGGCAGGGGCGCTCCCTTGAACTCTCAGCAGCAGATCGGAGTATCCGCGAGCTATCACAAACAGACAAACGGACAGCAGCATCAGGACGAGAATCTGCATTCGCTTTCTCGATCTGCCGTGCAGGCAAACAAGGAAGTAGGCAAATGCATTTGGAATGAAACCCAAGAAACCGGATACGGCACCGCCTGCCCAGTGTATCCCGATAAGTATCGACAAAAAGACTGCGGTTGCTAGGCCGAAAAGAGCCAGGGTTTGCGGTGACCTGATGATGAATGACTTCCTGAGCGAAGGTAGGGAAACCAAGAAAACAAGCACAGCAAGAATTAGTTCGATACGAAAAGACGCGAGCGGCCCAAAGATCGCAGAGGGCGTGAGGTAATTTGTGACGAAATAGAGAATACTAAGTGCAAAACCCATCGAGAAAACCAAACTCAAAGTTAAGGATGCGTTAAGGATAACCCGGGCGGCAGGCCAGAAACCATCGATCTACATCCATTCGTCGAACGAGTCTGCTAGAAGCAGTCGTTTCGTCCCGCCTATTTGGTCAGCTTGAATGATTTGTGAGTGCATCCCAGCCAGGAGACCTGGACTTCCAAGCGCAGGAGAGCGCGAAGGTCGTCGCCATGATTGCCTTGGTTCCGAATCGAGCGCACAGGTAATGCAAGATTGGGACAAATAGATAGAAAATGACTTCTATTTTGAGCGTCCAGAGTGCGCCATTGACTGCCGAGAGGGTATTTGACGTGAACACGCCGGGCAGGGAAGGGGCAAGGAAGTTGAGAAACAGGAGATTGGCGCCAAGGTATTTCCAGAACCCGAATCCAAAGTATTGTGAAACGGGAAGCGTGCTGAGTGAACACAGCGCGAGGGCCGCGACAACGATGCAAATAAAGTAGGCTGGGTAGATTCGCCTGGCACGCTTTTCCAAATACGAGGCCATGGAAGACGACCGAGTATAGCTGCGATAGATCAGCAATCCGCTGATGACAAAGAACGACCTGACGGCAAAATGCGGAGAACAATACCTTCCAAGAAAAGAAAGGGCGGAAAGATTGGTCAACGCTGAGATATGAAATAAAGCAACGGTAGACGCCAGAATCAGGCGAAGGCAGTCCAGGTTGTTTCTATTGAAATCCGCGCTGCCTTTCAACTTGCTGCCTCCGGGCCATTTCAGAGAATTACTGCGATTCGTTGCCGTCCTACCCAATCCGGACGAGCCGGTCAAAAGCCGCTTTCCGATCTTCATTTGAGCGGTCGCAGGAAACGTCTGCCTCAGGAAGAATAACCGAACCGGCGGAAGCAACTGGATGAGTATGCCCGATATTTGGAGAGGGAGTTCGCAATTGGCGCTGAGATTTCGGTCTGCCGCGGATCCAAACCTGGTGAGTTGGAACTGCGCTTGTTGCCCACCGACCAAGGGATGGGAACTTTATTGGAAACCATTGCGCAAAAAGTTGCACTTTCCCAACTCTATTTGCAGGGAGATTGATGATTCTAAATGCACTTAATTTGGTAAGCAAGTTGCATCGTTCGTTATGATTTTGAACCTATCCGGAGGCCGATAGATGAAACTGAGATTAGTACTGCCCGTTTTTTCCCTTGCCGTAGCCGCGATGACGCTCGCGGTAAGCCCCAGCGCCTTTGCCGGGCCGATCACCACCATCGACTTCAACTGCAGTGACGGATCGGGAACGACCACCGGCAACAAAAGTATTTGCGCAAGCCCAACTACAGAGACACTCGTGAGTTGGACTCAGGGCGCATTCAGCGTCAGTCCCACGAATGGAACCTGGTTTTACAATTTTTTCCAGGGGAATCCTTCACCGAGCCTATCCGCAACTGGCGGCGGGACGGTCTCCATTACCGACGGTGGTAGTTGGTTCCGCTTCGACAGCGTCGATCTTGAAGCGGCAGGTGCCGGAAACACCGGCTATACATTTATCGGGAAGTTAGACGGAAGCACGGTATTTGACTTTGGTTGTTCGGGACCCACCTGCTTAAGCACCAGTTTTGCGACCGAGTTAGCCGGCCTCTATGGCAACGACAACATTAACAGTCTTACGATTAATTTGATCGGTGGCGGGAATGACCGGGTCGATAATATCGACGTTACCGGCGTACCGGAGCCGAGCGGCTTGCTTCTGCTGGGCACGGGCATTCTCGCACTCGCCTTCTTTGTTCGTCGCAAACTGGTGGCCTAGCTGCCTGCATCATCGTCTGCCAGCCGCCCCTGGTTCAAAACGTCCGCCCTCCGAGCCTTTGAGAGGGCGGATTGTTTTGTTTGGCAGTCATTAGCTCGGCAGTTGTCTGCCATGGCACAGTGTTAAGTCGCAACTCGAAGGACCTTGAAGGCGGCCGGGCATCCATCGAGCGAAGTGCAACCTGCAAATCGGCTTTGCTTTGGCCAGGAAGTGGAATTCCTTTGGACATAGAGTGTGCAATGACTTGCGCATTGCAAAATCGTTTTAGTGCAAGACGATGAATTTAATAGGAGCCCATTTGGCAGTCAATGTGCATGTAAACGTGAAGATGCTATTGGCGTGTGTCTGTTTTTGCAAATAGCTCTTCGGTAGGCACACGAATTCCCTCCCGCGTTCCGTGGGACCAAATCGCTTCTGGAGGTTGTGCAGTGGGACTCGGTGCGATGTCTGCTCCCGGCATCGCATGTTGTACGAGCTATGTCGAGTAAACCATTGAAACCAAAGGTCCTTTTCTTTGGCCAACGCGCCAAAGGTTAATAATTGGATCGATGCCCGTTGGGGCAACTCCAGGAGGAATGATGAAGAAGTTCTCAATTGCTTTACTCGCAATGGCAGTGGCCCTTGCGATTACACCGGCTGCTTTGGCTGATACGTTCAGCTTCGGTTTGGTCGGCTCAGGGGCGGCTGCTGGCGCTACTGGAAGTGTCACTCTAACCGGAACTTCGCTTGGAAATGGCACGTTCGACATCAATGTTGGAACAGTTTCATTTGATGGATTCACAGGGACCATAATTCCCAACCCAACCCCTGGAAGAGTAAGCGACTATCTGCCGTCGTCCCCGGCGTGGGGGGATTTGGGTCCTTGGACATACGACGATATCTTCCAGTCGACGGTACCTCAGGCTCCTGGTTTAGGCGGGATACTATTCGGATCCACGGGAGGGGGCCAACTTGAATTCTGGTCCGAAGATGGAAGCGTCTTTTTCAATATCTGGACCCCGGATGGGGGATGGGCATATGATTTCCAAGACTATCCCTACGGTGCGCCTGTTACCTTTACCCCGGAACCCGGCTCCTTGTTCTTGCTTGGTACCGGCCTATTGGGTCTAGCAGTTATCCTGTTCCGGAAAGCCAAGTCTTCCGGTCTTGTTTTGCACTCGTAATCAGTTTGCTCTTCTTGTTCCTCCGCTGGCAATCGGCGAAGAGAAAAGGGCGCGGAAACGTGCCCTTTTTCTCTTCGCCGCTAATCGCTAACCGCGCCAGGCAATGCAAGGCTTCTAATGGCTCGCTGCATGAATGTCGCTGATGCTCCCCATCCACAATCTTTAGCTGCGGATGATCTTGGGTGAATCAATCCCCTTGGTCGCATTGCGCGTGTCTACCACCAACTGCGAGTGGGCTACGATTGCCGGGTAGTCGTAGGCGGAGTGGTCGGTGACGATCACTACTGCGTCGTACTGACCCAGATTGTCCAGCGGGGTGTTGGTCATGTTCAGGTCGTAGTGGCGGCCGCGGCCCACTTTCGGAAAGTATGGGTCGTTGTAAGAAACCTTGGCCCCCTTTTCGCGGAGCAGTTCGATGATCGTCAACGAGGGTGACTCGCGCAGGTCGTCTATGTCGCGTTTATAGGCAAGTCCGAGCACTAAAATCTTCGACCCTTTGATGGATTTGGATTGATCGTTGAGTCCATCGGCGATCCGCTCGAGAACGAAATAGGGCATCGCTCCATTGACTTCGCCGGCCAGTTCGATGAAGCGGGTGTTGAAGTCAAACTGTTTGGCTTTCCAGGAAAGATAAAACGGATCGATGGGAATGCAATGGCCGCCCAGACCAGGGCCGGGATAGAAGGCCTGGAAGCCGAATGGCTTGGTTTTGGCTGCATCGATGACTTCGTGTATGTCGATCCCCATCCTCATGCAGAGTTGCTTCAACTCGTTGACCATGGCAATGTTGACGCAGCGGTAGATGTTTTCAAGCAGCTTCGTCATTTCGGCCACAGAGGGGCTGCTTACACGCACCACGCGCCGGAAAATACTGCCGTACATTTGGGAAGCCAATTCCGCAGCGCCAGGTCCGCAGCTCCCGATGACTTTGGGGATGTCGTGACGGGCCACGGTGTCGTTCCCTGGGTCTTCGCGTTCGGGCGAAAAGGCAACGTGTAAACCAGGTTGATCTAGCTCACGTGAAACCTTCAGCCCAAGCGGGTTGCCGGCTTCAAGCAGGGGCACAACCACCTCTTCGGTGGTGCCGGGGTAGGTTGTGCTCTCGAGCACGATGAGCTGGCCCTCATGGACGAACGGGGCAATCGACTTGACTGTCTCGGTCA
>Ga0182030_10010651_pt1 | contig 18629 bp, 19 predicted proteins | sample 812S3MmetaG_FD_121299 | JGI IMG/M metagenome (GOLD analysis project Ga0182030, IMG submission 121299) | Permafrost microbial communities from Stordalen Mire, Sweden - 812S3M metaG (Illumina Assembly) | ecosystem: Environmental > Terrestrial > Soil > Wetlands > Permafrost | place: Sweden...
GTGATCAATGTCGACTCCACCATCATCGCGGAGGCGCCGAAAATGGCGCCGCACATCGCGGCCATGCGCGAGAACATCGCCGCGGCCCTCGGCCTCGCGGTCGAGCGCGTGGGCGTGAAGGCGACAACCAACGAGACCCTCGGGTTCGCCGGGCGTGGGGAAGGGATCGCCGCATTGGCAATTACGAACGTCGAGCAACACGAGGCGGCGTTGCCCGAACTACAGGTGATCGCCTAGCCATGCCCATCCGCTTCTTCAATACCTACTCGCGCGAGATCGAGGAGTTCCTCCCCATCGAGCCGCCGCTGGTGAAGATTTATACGTGCGGGCCGACGGTTTATAATTACGCGCACATCGGCAACTTCAGGGCGTATGTGTTCGAGGACCTGCTCCAGCGGCATCTCGAGGCGAGGGGATTCGAGGTGCATCGGGTGATGAATCTGACGGACGTGGATGACAAGACGATCCGCAACAGCCGCGCGGCCGGCGAGCCGCTCGATCAATTTACCCGCAAGTTCAAGGAGGCGTTCTTCGAGGATCTGCGGACGCTGCGCATCGAGCCGGCGGCGGATTTTCCGGCGGCGACGGAGCCGCGCTACATCGAGCGGATGATCGAGATGATCCAGGAACTGGAGAATCACGGGATCGCCTACCAGGCAGAGGATGGGTCGGTGTATTTCCGCCTGAGCCGGTTCCCGGAATATGGGCGGCTGGCGCACTTGAATCTGGACGAGTTGCGTCCGACGGGACGGATCAGCAATGACGAGTACGAGAAGGAGAGCATCGGCGACTTCGCGCTATGGAAGGCGTGGGACGAGGCGGACGGCGATGTGGGGTGGGAGTCTCCCTGGGGGCGCGGGCGCCCGGGATGGCACATCGAGTGCAGCGCGATGGCGACGGCCCTGCTGGGACCGGAGATGGATATCCATTGCGGGGGCGTGGACAATATATTCCCGCACCACGAGGCGGAGATCGCGCAATCGGAAAGCTGCACGGGGAAGAAATTTGTCCGGTACTGGATGCACTGCGCGCACCTGATGGTGCAGGGGCAGAAGATGGCGAAGTCGGCGGGGAATTTTTACACGCTGCGCGACCTGACGGCGAAGGGTTGGACAGGACGGGAGCTGCGGTATGCGCTGATCTCCGTCAATTACCGGCTGCCGCTCAACTTTACCTTCGAAGGGCTGACGGGCGCGCGCAGCGCCCTGGCGCGGATCGACGAATGGGTGGTGCGGCTGACGAATCTCGCGGGGGCGGAGAATCGCGTCTCGGCCCATCCGCTGGCGGAGCAGACGCGCTTCCAGGAGGCACTGGACGATGACTTGAATATCTCCGGGGCGCTGGGGCATCTATTTGACACCATCCGGGAATCCAACCGGCTAATGGATCAGGGTCAAATGACGGCGGCCGACGGGCGGGCACTGTTGAATGGATGGAACAAGATCAACCAGGTGCTCGCGTTCGAGGCCGAGGCGACGGCGATCCCGCCGGATGTCCAGCGGTTGCTGGATGCGCGCGATGCGGCGCGCAAGGGCAAGGACTGGGCCGGGAGCGATCAACTGCGGGACCAAATGGCGGAGCTGGGCTGGGACGTAAAGGATACGAAGGAGGGGCAGAGAGTTACGCCGCGCGCGAAATGAACGAGAGGCAAAAATTCGAAGCCGAACAGTTGAATCATTCAAGGTCGCAAAATGCGATCTTGAAGCAGGGCCAATACCTCGCAGGAGCCATCTATTGATCGAATTTCGAATCTTCCTTATGTTCCCCCCCGAATCCCTCCTCGACCTGGATCACACCGATCATCGCAAGCTTTTCGAAAATACCGCGAACGCCTGGGATGCTCTCAAGCAGATCGGCAGTTACCTCCAGTTCCGGCTGCAGCCGGCGATCCTGGGGCGGCTGGTCGGCAAGCCCTTCATCTCCGGGGCGGTGTTTATCGGGAAAGGGACCGTGATCGAGCATGGGGCGATGATCAAGGGGCCGGCGTGGATCGGGGAGAACTGTGAAATACGCAATGGGTGTTACGTGCGAGAGAATGTGATCGTGGGCAACGGTGTCATCATGGGGAACTCGAGCGAGTTCAAGAATTCCATCATCTTCGACGAGGCGGAAATCCCGCATTTCAATTACGTGGGCGATTCGATTGTGGGATACAAGGGGCACCTCGCGGCGGGGGTCATCCTCTCCAATGTCCGGCTGGACCGCGGGGAGATAACCATCATGCATAACGGGGCGATGATCCCGACGGGGTTGCGAAAATTTGGCGCGGTGATCGGCGACCGGGCGGAGATCGGGTGCAACTCCGTGCTTTCTCCGGGTTCAATCATCGGACGCAATACGCTCATGTACCCCGGAACCCAATGGCGCGGCGCGGCGCCGGAGAACAGCATCATCAAGCACAAGCAGGGGATCGAGATCGTGCCGAGGCGGGAGTGAGCGTGGAACAGCGATTTCGGATATTCCCCCTGCTCCAGCTCCTACGGCTGCCGAATCTCTTTACCGTGCCCGGCGATCCCCTTTGCGGGGCGCTGCTGGCGAGCCGCGGGGTCTGGTCCTGGAAGGTGCTGATGCCGGTGGTCGTGAGCCTGGCTGCGTACTGCGCGGGGCTGATTATTAATGATCTCGCGGATTTTTCCGAGGATTTGCTGGAGCGGCCGGAGCGGCCATTGCCCGGCGGAGCGGTGTCGCGCGGGCTGGCGATCGCGCTGGCCCTCATGTTCAGCATCATCGCGCTGGGGGCTGCGGCTCTCGTCAACGGGGCGCTGCTCATCCTGACGGCGATGCTGCTGGGCGAAATCCTGTGGTACAATCTGCTCGCGAAGAAGAATGCGCTGATCGGCCCCGCCGCGATGGGCATTTGCCGCGGACTGAGCGTGCTGGTGGGCGCGGCGGCGATTGCTCCGCCGCCGAGGATCGCGATCGCGGCGGCGGGGGTCATCACGCTTTACATCGCGGGGGTGACGGCGCTGGCGCGGAAGGAGACGCGCGATGCGCGCATCCCGCCGCTCATCGGGGCGCTGATCCGCGGACTGCTGTTCGTGCAGGCCGGTTTTTGTATGCTGGCGGGGGGGGCGGGCTGGGTTGCGGCGTTGGTCCTGCTTGCCCTTTGGCCCGTCAGTCGCTTAGTTGGCAAGCGCTTCTACGCGAGCTGATTTATTCTTGTGGCTACCAAACTCCTTGTCGTCCAGGTCGCAGCACTCGGCTGGGACCTCGTTAAAGATATTCCGGGGTTCCAGGCGGCGGAGGCATTCTTCCCAGCGGTGACCTGCACGGCGCAGGCGGGATTCCGGACGGCGTCGCTGCCGCGCGACCACGGCATGGTGGCAAACGGCGTGCGGCTGCCCGATCTGCGGAAGATCCTGCTCTGGGAGCAATCGGCGGGGCTGGTGCAGGGGGAGCGCATCTGGTCGCGTTACCGCGCGGCGGGCGGCACGGTGGGGATGATGTTCTGGCAGCAAAGCCTGGGCGATGAGGCGCTGGACCTGGTCCTCTCCCCTGCCCCCATCCACAAGCACTCCGGCGGAATGATCCAGGATTGCTACGCGAAACCGGACGGCCTCTACGAGCGGCTGGCGCGGCAGGCGGGCGGGCGCTTCAATCTCATGCATTACTGGGGGCCGCTCGCATCGCGGAAATCGAGCGCATGGATCACCGATGCCACGTGCGCGCTGTTGCGGGACGCGCAGCTCGCGCCGGATCTGCTGTTCTCCTACCTGCCGCATCTCGATTACGACCTCCAGCGGCACGGCCCCGGCAGCCCGCAGGCGCGCAAGGCGCTCGATTTTACGCTCCAGTGCGTCGGTCGGCTGAAGAGCGAGGCGCAGACGCAGGGATACCATTGGCTGTTCTATGGCGATTACGCAATCGAGGCGGTCAAGCCGGATAATGGCGCCGTATTCCCGAATCGGCGCCTGCACGAGGCGGGCCTGCTGAAGACGCGGCAGATCAAGCAGATGCTGTATGCGGACCTGTTCGCGACGCCCGCATTCGCGATGGTCGATCACCAGATTGCCCATGTTTATACCCGCGACGTCCACGCGACGGAGGCAGCCCGCGAGGCGCTGACGGGCCTGGCGGGCATCGACCGCATCCTCGACCGGGAGGAGCAGGCGATGCTCGGGATCGATCACCCGCGCAGCGGCGATTTGCTCCTCATTGCGGAAGCGGGCCAATGGTTTGCCTATCCCTGGTGGACGAAGAAGAAACAGGCGCCCGATTTTGCCACGCACGTGGATATCCATAACAAGCCGGGCTATGACCCGTGCGAACTCTTCTTCGGCTGGCCGCCGCCATCGGTCAGCATGAATACCGCGCGCATCCGCGGGTCCCACGGACGGCCCGGCGACAAGGTCGCGTGGAGCACGTCGCTGGATTTTGCGGCGACCCCGGGGTCGATGCTGGACATCGCGCGGTTTACCAAGGCGTGGCTCGATTCGCAGGGAAACCCCGATTAACTCATGAATGCCCGCGTCGATCAGCGTCTCGTCGTCCCGTTTGAATATCCGGTCATCTTTACGGACCATGTTTTCTCGCCGGACAATTCCGCCTTTCACAGCGCGCTGCTGCGGCTGAACGAGACACGGCCCCTGCGCGCGATGCTCTATGTGGACTCCGGCGCGGAGGCGGCGACGCCCAACCTCGCCGCGGCCGCGGCGGCATGGTGCCGCAAGTGGAATGTCACGCTCGCGGCGCCTCCCCTCATCATCCCCGGCGGTGAGCCGGCCAAGAATGACTGGGCGGCGACGCAGGGGATGATTCACGAGATGCTCGAACTCCGCCTCGACCGGCATGCTTTCGTCATCATTGCCGGCGGGGGCGCGGTGCTGGACGCGGTCGGGTTCGCGGCATCGCTGGTCCATCGGGGGCTTCGCGTGATCCGCGTGCCAACCACGGCGCTGGCGCAGTGCGATGGCGCGGTGGGGGTGAAGACCGCGGTGAATTTTGCGGGGGCGAAGAACGGGATCGGGACGTTCGCGCCGCCGTTTGCGGTGCTGAACGATTTTCAATTTCTGCCGACGCTGGCGGATCGGGAATGGCGCGGGGGCGTCGCGGAGGCATTCAAGGTGGCGATTATTCGCGAACGGCCGTTCTTCGATTTCCTGTGCGAGAATACCGTGGCGTTTCGCGAACGGCGGCATGGGCCGATGCGGCGCCTGATCCAGCGCTGCGCGGAGCTGCACCTGGAACACATCCGGACCGGGGGCGACCCGTTCGAAATGGGGCGGGCGCGGCCGCTGGATTTCGGGCATTGGTCGGCGCATAAGCTGGAACTGCTCTCGAACTTCCGGATCAGCCATGGCGACGCCGTCGCGGCGGGAGTGGCGCTGGACTGCGCGTACGCGGCGCGGCAAGGCTGGATTCGCGACGAGGATTTCGTGCGCATCCATCGGGCGCTGGCGCAGTGCGGGTTTCCGCTTTGGTATCCGGAAATGGAGGACCCGCAATTGCCGGATGGGCTGCGGGAATTCCAGGAGCACCTTGGCGGGGAGCTATGCATCACCTTCCCGAAAGGGCTGGGCAACCGGCGGGAAGAGAGCACGGTCGAGATGGAGGGGATTCGGGCGTGCATCCAGCGGCTTAAACGGCTTGCGTGAACCGATGCCGCTTACCTACTGCCTCAATGTTCACCCTGGAGAAACGTGGGAGGAGAATTTTGCAACGCTGCGCGGCACTGTGCTTGCCGTGCGCGATCTGGTCTCGCCGGGCAAACGCTTCGGGCTGGGGCTGCGACTGAGCGCTCGTGCGGCTGGGGAGCTGGCCGATCCGGCGCGCATCGCGGAACTGACGCGGTTTCTTCAAGGTGAAGAACTGTATATTTTTACGATCAACGGGTTTCCGTACGGGCGGTTCCACGGCGGCCCGGTGAAGGAGAATGTGTATGCGCCGGATTGGCGTTCCACGGAGCGGCGGGACTACACCAATCAGCTCGCCACTATCCTCGCGGCGCTCATTCCCGAAGGAGAGGTGGGCAGCATCTCGACGGTTCCTTGCTCCTGGAAAGCCTGGATTCAATCGAGCGCGGAGATCGACGTCATCGTCGATCATCTCACGGATTGCGTGGCCCATTGCGCCGCGATTGCCGCGCATCAGGGACGTGACATCCTACTGGCGTTGGAGCCCGAGCCCGGGTGCCTGCTGGAGACGACCGCGGAGACTCTCGATTTTTTCAACGCGCATCTCTTCGCGCGCGGCACCGGTCTGCTCGCGGCAAAACTCGCCACTTCGCGGGTATCCGCTTGCGCGCTCATCCGGCATCACCTTGGGGTCTGCCTCGATACCTGTCACACCGCACTTCAATTCGAGGAGCCGGCGGAATCGCTGCAGCGCTACGAAGCCGAGGGCATTTGCGTGCCGAAAATCCAAATTTCCTCCGCCTTGCGCACCGATGTCTCGCAAGCTGCGCTGGATGCGATGCGCCCCTACGCCGAGGGGGTCTATCTGCACCAGGTAAAAGCCCGGACGGCCACGGGCGAAATCCTGGGCTGGACCGATCTCCCCCAGGCGCTCGACGCGCTCGCGGCCCTTCCCACCACGGCGGCACGCGAAGCGCGCGTCCATTTCCATGTGCCTCTTCATTTCGCCGGGTCGGGTCCGCTCAAGTCTACTGGCGCGCTATTAACCCCGGAGTTTTTGACTTATATCGCTCGCGACCCACTTAGGCATCTTGAGATAGAGACTTATACCTGGGAGGTATTACCGGAGTCATTAAGAGCAACCTCCATCGAAGAGAGTATTGCGGCGGAGTTTCTCTGGCTAAAAAGCCGGTAATCACTCGCCTATTGACGTATTCTTAATGCAAATCTGCGCATACCGATAGCGCGTTTGGCGAGATAATACTATACCGCTTTCCAGCCAATAAGCCTCTTAAATTATATTATATTATCAATTGCCGGATTACGTAATTTCCCGTAACACTTCACCCTCGTCCGCCTGAGTCAGCCAAAAGCTCAAAACGAGATTCCTCCCTATGCTCCAGAAACACGCACCTACTCTTCCCTCCCCTCGCGCCTTGTGCCTGGGCGTCATGGCGATTGCCGCATTGATTTTCGGTTTGGTTCCGAAGGCCGGGGCCACCAGTATACTGACCGCCACTGGTACTTTAACCGAGACGGCTACCAGCGCGGGATCCAACACGTTTACCCTGACCCTTCAAAATACGAGCGTCTCGCTGGCTATTGAGACATTCTGGTTCGCATGGACGCCGGGGCAGGATTATCTCGCGACTGACCCGCTTACGGTTCAAGCGCCTACGGGCTGGTCGGCCACCGCAGAGGTCGGTGGCGCAAGCAACGGATACTCCATCCAATTCAACCTCACGACAGGAACACCGCTGGCCGCCGGAAGCGGTCTTTCGGGATTCGGGTTCACCACCGCGGATTCCCTGGCTACGATGAAGGCCAATTCAATTTATTTTGCGACGCCGACCACGACTTCCCAAGTTAGTACGTTGCCGGGTTTTGGGGGTACGTCCAGCTCTTCATTTGTAGTAGCCGTTGTTCCCGAGCCGGCTTCGGTCGGGCTGGTTATCGCCGGCAGTGCGGTGCTTTGTCTCTGGAATAAACGCAGGCGGGCGTAGTCGTTTAGGTTCGCTTAGAGTTCGCTTAGACCAAGCCCTCTTTTAGCACCCCTACAAAGGGGAGGTTCCGATACCTTTCCTGGTAGTCCAATCCGTAGCCTACCACGAACTCATCTTCTATCTCAAAGCCGACATACTCGGCCGCGATTGGTTTGAGGCGGACCTTTTGCTTACTCAGCAGGACGCATATCCTTACGCTCAGGGGGGCGCATTCTTTTTTGAAGCGGTTCGAGATCGCATCCAGCGTCAGGCCGCTATCGAGGATGTCATCGACGATCAGGACGTGGCGGCCCTGGATGTCGGGCAGGGATAACTGGTCAAACTTTACCTCGCCCGTTGTCTCCGTGCCGCCGTGGTAACTGGCTACGGAGATGCAATCGAGCTTGAGCGGGAGCGGAATGCGGCGGAGCAGGTCCGCAGTGAACATGAGGGCGCCGGTCAGCACGGCTACGACGGTCAGGTCCCTGCCCCGGTAATCTTCCGTGATCCGGGCGGCCAGCTCGTCGGTCCGGGCCTGGATGGTCGCCGTGTGAAACAGGATGCGTTCGATGTCTTCGTCCATGTCCGGCAGGGGGGGGATGGTCGCCGAGTCCGCGAGTGAAGTCCACCGCCGATTAAATTTGAAAATCTGATTTCGAATTTCGAATTTTACCGTTTAATCAGCGGTTCCACCACCAACCATCCTCCTTTTATGAAAGTCGGCGTATTCTCCGCAATTCTCTCCAATGTCTCCCTGGACCAGGCCCTTGATCGCATCGCCGGCCTGAAATGCGATTGTGTCGAGATCGGCACCGGGGCGTATCCGGGCGATGCCCATTGCAAACCGAACGAGCTGCTGGCCGATGACGGCAAGCTGACCGAATTCGTCGCGGCCATCCGTGGGCGGGGGCTCGAGGTATCCTCGCTCTCCTGCCATGGCAATCCCATCCATCCCGATCAGGAGATCGCACTGGAGCATCACCGTGTCTTCCAGGCCACGGTCAAGCTCGCCAGCAGGATCGACGTGCCGGTGGTCACCACGTTCTCCGGGTGCCCGGGCGATCATATTGGCGCGAAATATCCGAACTGGGTCACCTGCCCCTGGCCGCCCGATTTCCGTTCGATCCTCAATTGGCAGTGGGAAGAGGTCGCGATCCCTTATTGGAAGGAGCAGACGAAGTTTGCCGCGGATCACGGGGTCAACAAGATCGCGCTCGAAGCGCACCCCGGCTTCCTGGTCTACAATCCCGAGACCATGCTGCGGCTGCGCGACGCCACGAGCGCGGTGCTGGGGGCCAACTTCGACCCGAGCCATTTCTTCTGGCAGGGGATCGATCCGGTGAAAGCGGTCCGCAAGCTGGAGGGGGCGATCCATCACGTGCACGCCAAGGATACCTTCCTCTATAAGGTCAATGGGGACTACGACGGCTATCTCGACACCAAGCCGTACTCGGACGAAAAGAACCGCGCATGGCTCTTCCGCACGGTCGGCTACGGGCACGGAGCGGATTTCTGGACGGATTTCGTCAGCACGCTGCGGCTCTGCGGGTACGACGGGGTGCTTTCCATGGAGCATGAGGACTCGCTGATGTCCCCCGCGGAGGGGCTGCGCAAAGGGGTGGAGTTCTTGCAAGCCATCATCCTGCGCGATCCCAAAGGGGCGGTGACCTGGGCGTAGGTTTTTCGGCGGAATTCAACTGCGAGTTGACGCAGATGGCAGCGGATTCGGAGCGGCATGGCATCTCGGCCATTCGCTGTCAAAATCGGCTGTTTTTGACGATTGGCGGAGAGCGGGCGATAATTTTTTTCTAAGGGAAGAACCTGACCAACTTTTAAGGTGCGGACCGGATTGCGTTGCCGGAGGACCCAAGTGGCTGTCGTGGGAGCACTTGCGAGCAACGCTTTTTGAACCGTTCATCGCCCGCGAACCTTGGAATAATGAGCATCGGCGAGCTTGCACTATGGGACAGGATATGCGTATTATCCCTGAGGCCCTGCTAGTACATCTCCCCCATAGATGAGGCTCGGCCACCCATCTCCCTCCCAACAGATGAAGGACCCCCACTCCTCAGAGCTCCGCTATCGCGATTTTTTTGAAAACGTCCCTGTCGGACTGTTCGCCGTTTCGCTCGACGGCCGCATCCTCGACGCCAACCCGGCCATGGTCGCCATTCTGCGCTACCCCAGCCGGGAACAATTGCTCGAAGCCAACATCCGCGATTTCGAACTCGATCACGCGGATGCTTTGCGCGTCATCACGAAGCTGCGCGAAGGGGGCGAAATCTTCGATCTCGAGGTGCAGTTGGGCCGAGAGGACGGCAGCACCGTCTGGCTGCTGACCAGCGCTCGCGCGGCGCGTGACGAAGCCGGAGGCGTCCTTTATTATCAGGGGGCGGTCGAGGACATCACGGCCCGCAAATGCGCCGAGGAGGCAGCCCGGGAGAGCGAGCGGCGCTTCGAGGCGTTCATGAACCACACGCCGGTGATGACTTTCATCAAGGATGAAACGGGCCGTTACGAATACGCCAACGAGCCCTGCCTGAATTTTCTCGGCAAGAAGCGCGAGGAACTCTACGGCCGCACCGATCACGACTTCCTTCCCGCGACCGTGGCCGATCCGCTGCGGGCCCATGACATGGCTGTCGTCGGCGAATCGTCGGGCCTCCAGACCATCGAGAAAATGCCCGGCCCGGATGGAGAGGTCCGCACCTTCATGGTGCTGAAGTTTCCCATTACCGATCCCTCCGAGCGGAACTTCGTCGGCGGATTTGCCCTGGATATCACCGACCGGCGTCGGGCCGAGGAAGCGGAGCGGCAGATTGCGCGGCGTTTTTGCGATCTGTTCGAAAGCTCCCCCGACGCGATCTTTGTCCAGGACCTCGATGGCCACATTCTCGACGCGAATCCCGAGGCGTGCTCGCTCTCCGGGCTGCCCCACGACACGCTGGTCGGCCGCAACATGGGCGGCCTGATGCCAATCGAGAACCTGGCCGAGCTGCTGGAAGGCGTGCCCCGGCTGGCCCGAGGCGAGGTATTGCACATGGAAGCGATCATCCAGGCGGCCGATGGCAACTCCACGCCCGTGGCCATCTCTTGCAGCAGGATGGAGTTTACCGGCAAACCCGCCCTGCTGCTGCATGCGCGCGACACCAGCGAGCAGAAGAAACTCCAGGAGCAATTCTTCCAGGCGCAAAAGATGGAGGCCATCGGACGGCTGGCCGGCGGGATCGCCCACGACTTCAATAACCTGCTCACCGCCATCATCGGCTACAACGAGCTGGTGCACGACGGCCTCAATGAGCGGGACCCGCTCCGCCGTAGCGCCGAGGAAGTGCGCAAGGCCGCCGAACGCGCGGCCCGGCTCACCAAGCAATTGCTCGCGGTCAGCCGCAAGCAGACCCTGCAGCCGCGCATCGTGGACTTGAACACCGCCGTCACGGAGATCGAAAAAATGCTACGCAGGCTCATCGGCGACGACGTGGAGCTGTCCGTGATCCCGAGTCCCAAGGCCGCTTGCGTAAAGGCCGATCCGAGCCAGCTCGAACAGGTGCTCATGAACCTCGCGGTCAATGCCCGCGACGCCATGCCCTCCGGCGGCCAGCTTTTCATCCGCATCTCGAGCGTGGCCGTCAATACCGTGCTCGACGGCGCACCCGATTTGCCATTTGGCAGCTACATCGTGCTCCGCGTCACCGATACCGGCACCGGGATGAGCGAGGAGGTGCAGGCGCAAATCTTCGAGCCATTCTTCACGACCAAGGACCCCGGCAAGGGGACCGGGCTGGGCCTCGCCACCTGCTACGGCATCGTCAAGCAAAGCGGCGGCCGCATCGTGTGCCAGAGCGCGCCCAATCGCGGGACCACTTTCTCGATTTACCTGCCGCAGGTGCTCGGTGAGGCCGAGGCCGTTCGCACAATGGCCATTACACCGCTGCCGCGTGGCACGGAAACCATCCTGGTGGTCGAAGATGCGGCCGGCGTCCGCAGCCTGGCAACCCGCGTGCTGCGCTCGCTGGGGTACGAGACGCTGGAAGCTGAGAATGGCTTCGACGCCCTCAAGGTCATCGAAGAGCGCGGCATGCGCGGCTTTGACCTCATCCTCACCGACGTAACCATGCCCAAGATGGGCGGCCGGGAATTGGTCGATCTGGTCCGCAGGGAGCAACCCGGCACGCGAGTGGTCTTCACCTCCGGGGCGCCCGGCGCGGATGCGACGCTCAAGAGCGTCTTCCGCCAGCCGAACACGGCGTTCCTTCACAAGCCCTTTACCCCATCGGACCTGGCGCGGGTGGTGCGCAGCGTGATCGGGACGCCCCTTCCCTCACGAGCCAACGGGACAGCGGTCAATGGGGCTGCAGTCGCCGCTTCAAAGGCTGTGGCGAAAAACTAGGACGAGGAATCCCTGATTTACACGGCGCCCCCGAGGGGGGCAGGATTGGCACATGCGCAACCTGGCAATTGTCGGTCTCAAGCTGCTTGGCATCCTCGGGATTTATTGGGCGATTACTTCGATCTCCACGCTTACTATCGCCTTCCTGACGGGATACCAATACGCCGCCAACTCGCACTCTGCGAATTTCTGGATGTCCTTCGGGATGTGGCTGGTTATCAGCCTCATCAACACGGGCTTTGCTTTCGTCCTGCTGGCTCGCACGGATTGGATTGTCGTGAAGCTGAGGTTCCCGGAAGACCCCCCTTCATCCGGAATAGCCCCTTCGCAGCTTCTCCGGGTGGGATTTGTCCTGCTCGGCGCGTATGTCGTGATTGATGCGCTGCCTGCCATCGGAAGCACGGTCTACATCTACGCGGTCAGTGCCTGGATGCCATATCCATCAGCGCCTGACGTTGGACGCATCATCACCCCAGCCCTCAAATTCCTTCTCGGCTGCATCCTCATAGGAAACTCGAATCGTTTCGCGCGATCTGTTTTTTCCGGTTGCGAGCCCGCGACTTGACCGGCGGCGCTCATCCTGGCGGTCGGTTTGTCTGATATATAAGACAATCCATTGACAAATCGTCTGATATAACTGACATTACAACCATGTCGCAAGCCCGTTCACTTCCGTTGCCCGCCGCGCAGGCGCTTCGCAAGCTGGGCCGCGATATCGCGCTCGCACGCCGCAAGCGCGGCATCTCGACCTCCGACATGGCGGAGCGCCTTTTCGTCAGCCGCGATACGCTTTGGCGGCTCGAGCGCGGCGATCCCAGCGTCGCTCTGGGCACTCTCGCCACAGCGGCCTTCGTCCTCCAACTGCATGACCGCCTCGCCAATCTGGCCGCGCCGGCGACCGATGAACTCGCGCTCAGTTTGGACGAAGCCCGGGTCCCCCGGCACATCCGCCGCCCTCGAAAATGAAGGTGGATGTGCACATCGAGTGGGAGGGCGAAACTCATCTTGTCGGACGCCTTCACACGACCGAGTGGAAATCGGCGGTTTCGTTTGAATATGCGCCCGAGTGGCTGGGGCGCACCGACGCATTTCCCATTGATCCGACCTCGCTTCCCTTGCAACGGGGCATGCATCATGGCGCCACGCTCTTTGGCGCGGTGCAGGACTGCGGCCCGGATCGATGGGGGAGGGTGCTAATCGAGCGGGCCGTTCGCAAACGCGTGTTCGCACAAAAGCCCTATCAAGACCTCGATTACGCGCTGGCCCTGGACGACGCCTCGCGGATCGGCGCACTCCGGTTCCGCACGGAGGCCGGCGGTCCGTTCCTGGCCGTTGGCGAAGGCCAAATTCCACCCCTCTTACGACTGGGCGCCCTCATCCATGCCGCGGACGCCGTCCATGGCGAAACCGAGACAGCCAAAGACCTGCGCTACCTTCTCGGCCAGGGCTCGCCACTGGGCGGCGCAAGGCCCAAGTCCGCGGTCGCGCTCCCGGACGGCCGGTTCGCAATCGCCAAGTTCCCCAAGCCGGACGACGTTCGTAACATCGCCGCGGGAGAAATACTGGCGCTCGCCATTGCACGACGAGCCGGCATCCGGGTCGCCGAGCACCGGCTCGTAGCTGTCGAAGGCAGAAATGTATCGGTCATCACCCGCTTCGACCGCGAGGGAGGGCGCCGCATCCCGCTGCTATCCGCAAACAGTCTGCTCGGGCTTCCGCAGGAGGGCACGGGCGCCTACACGATGATCGCCGACGGGATCCGTCAATTTGGACACGATATACCGGAGGATCTCCGCGAACTTTGGCGTCGCCTCGTCTTTTCGCTTCTGGCAAGCGACCGCGACGACCACCTCCGCAACCACGCATTCCTCATGCGCGAGCGCGGCCGGTGGTCGCTTTCCCCCGCGTACGATCTGAATCCCGTGCCCGAAATCGATCGCGCCCGAATGCCGAAGACCGCCATTACCGAGGATCAGGAAGAGTCCACAATCGCCGCCGCACTCGACGCGGCTTCACGATTCGGTCTCAAGGCCGCGGAAGGAAAGACAATCCTGCGCGAGGTGTTTACGGCGGTCTCCGATTGGCGAAAAACCGGCAGGCAACTTCGCATCAAAGCAGGCACGCTCGACGCATACGCGACGGCTTTTGATCATCCGCTCATGGATGAAGCGCGGAAACTTTTGTGATGAAAAACTGCATTCCCCGCGTCAAGAACTACGTCGCGAAGTCGAGCGCGGTGCCGAGGTCCATGGCGGGAGCCTCGTGGCGCGAGCACATCCAGATGGCCTGCCGGGCTGGGACAAAGCGCGCGTGCCCGAAATTCCGCCAGCCGGCCTCCACAGCCAGGTCGCCAAGCTCATGATAGGAAAACGCGCGCTTGACCGATAGCTTCGCGTCGTGGCGGGTCATGGGGTCGCGGGCGGCTACCGTGGTCACGGCCTGCACGCAAGCCCAGGTGAACCATGTGCGCTCCAGGTCCGCCACCAGGACCTTGTCGTGTGAGAGTTCGCACGCTCGCCGCAGGACCTTCAACGCGTCGAGCTCGGAAAAATGATGGAGGGCCAACGAGCAGGTGACCACGTCATAGGTCATGGCGTCGCAGTAATTGCGCGCGTCGGCGCGGATGAACTGCAGCTCCGGGTAACCGGTGCTCTTCTTGCGGGCGATCTGGAGGGTGGCGGGGTTGAGGTCGACGGCGTCGATCCGGACATTGACGCCATGGCGGCGCGCCCATTTGACGATCATGCGCGGGATATCGCCCGAGCCGGTGGCGAGATCGAGCATCCGGTAGGTCCGGCCGGGCTCCAGCCATCGGCGCATGAAATGGCGCACAAGGCTGTAGGCCCCGAAGTATTTATTCAATACCCGCAGGCTCTCCAGGCTCGCCTCCAATTCGTAGTTCACCGGCTGCCGGGTATCAAGCAGCTCAGGGTTGGCCTCGTCGAAAACGCGCCTCATGCGAAAGCTCAATATCGCTCATTTTCCGCCCGGGGCGAAGAAGAAAGTACGCGCCCGTTCTTAATGGGAGGGGCCGGGGGATGCTTCGCGCCAGCCGGCACCCGGGTCGAGCATGAGCAGCGCCAGCAGCCGACCCGTCCGCCCCTTTTCCATGCGATAGGAATAATACCGCTCCAGGTCGGCGCCGGTGTTCTCCCCGCAATCCGCGACCTGCCCGACTCCGGCGCTCTGCAACTGCCGGCCGATCTCCGTGGCAAAATCGACGTCGTACTGCGGAGGGCGGATGCATGGGCTCAATTGCGCGACCAGGTCCGCGGGCCGGCTGCCGTACTCCCGGGCCATCGTCTCCACCGCGCGGGTGGCAATCGCGAGTTCGGTCCCTTTTTTCCCGGAGTGCAGCAGGCCAATTGCACGCCGGACCGGGTCGGCGAGGTAAACGGCGCAGCAGTCGGCCACGTAAACCCCGAGGCAGAGTCCGGGCGTATCGGTCACAAGCCCGTCGGTCTCCGGCGCCTCCTGGGTCACGGGCTCCCTCAGGACCGCGATGCGGTTGCCATGCACCTGTTTTGCCGTACCGAATGGCTCCGCCGGAAACCCAAGCTCCCGCCGGGCGGCATCGTGAAACCCGGCGAGCCGCGCCAGCGCCTCGTCACGATCCGTGCGGACATCGAGGCCCGGCACGCGGCAGAGGAACGCATGGCGAAAGCCTGGCAACCGCGCCAGTGCGGGAAAGGTCTCGAAAGGCGGCTGCATCGAAGGGAAGGAAGGGCTCAATGCGCCCTTGCCATACCAGGGCGCGTCTGCTGAGCCGCTCCGCCGGGGAGACCTTCCCGGGCGCGCTGCCTGTCGACGAGCGGATCGTGGAAAAGCTCCTGCCAATGGGTATTTGCCGCCGTGACGCGATCAAACTGGGCCATGGCGATGTTATAATTGTACTGCGCCTGCACCATGGTCGTCCTGGCCTGAGTAAAGGCAACCTGCGCGCTCAAGACATCGAGCTGCACCCCGGCCCCTGCCGTCAGACGCTCCTGCGAGAGCCGCAGCGCTTCCTGGGCTTCCGTAACCGCGGCCTCCTGGCTCACGATGGTATCCTCGGATTCGCGCACCTGGTCCCAAGCCTGCTCGACTTCCACGTCCACCTGGCGCACGGCGTCATCGTAATTGACCTTGGCCTCCTGGAGTTGCGCCTTGGCCTGTTTCGTCTCGCCGTAGGTAGCCCCTCCGTCAAAGACATTCCAGCTCCCGGTAATGCCGTAGAACCACCCATTCACTACTTTCTCAAGGGATTTCGAAGAGGCTTCGTTATGGACCTCATAGCCGGCATCCACCGACAGCCGCGGCTGGTAGCCCGCAAGCGCGACCTTGATATTCTCCACCTGGATGAGGATTTGCTCGCGCTGCTCTTTCAGGAAGGGGCGGCGCTCGCGGGCCAGGCTGATCGCCTCTGGCAACGGCTCGGGCTTGTCGTCCGTGGCCAGGACGCCCACGGGGTTGATCGGGGGCATGGAGCCGACAAATGTCTCCTTGGTGATGCCGAGGGTCCGCGCGAGGTTTAGCTCGGCAATGTTGTAGTCGTTGCGCGCCTGGATGAGCTGCGGGCGGGAATTGGCCACCGCCACCTCGGCCTGGAGCACATTGAATCGCGGCACGGTGCCGGCCTCGAAGCGGTTTTGCTGATCCTTGAGCTGGCTTCCCAGGAGGTTGATGTTCTCCTCCTGCACCTGGATGATCGCACGGTCGAGCAGGACGGCGTAAAATTCCGACCGCACATTGGCGATGGTGGTGTCGACGATATCCCGAAGGCTGTAGATGGTGGCATCCTGCGTGTACCTGGCAATGTGGATGGCCGCCGCGACCTGGCCGCCGGAGTAGATCAACTGGCTGGCGGTGACGGTGACATTCCAGCTCTGCGTCATGGGGTTGTCGCCCGCGGCGGCGGAGGACGAGCTGGCGCCTTCGGAGGAAGTGGATGTGCCGCCGCTGCTGCCCGATGAGGAAGCGCCCGAGGAGGAAGCCCCCGACGAGGAACCGGCCCCGGAAACCAGCAGCTTCTTGTCCACCTGCGAAAAACCATTGCTCACCGTCAACTGCGGGAGCGCCTGCGCCTGCACCTCGAGCACGACTCCCCGGGTCCGTTTGATCTCCTGCTCCGCCGTGAGGATGCCGGGATTTTGCCGGATGGCGATCTGGACGGCTTCGTCGAGCGTTATGTCGCGCGAGGCGCGCCCGGCGGTGGTGGGCTGCTGCGCTCCGGCGAGGCCGAGGGCGCCAATGGCGAGCATGGCGGCGGCCAATGTTGCGTTCTTTTTCATCATCGAATTTTTTTGTAACGGGCGATCAAGCGGAGAGGCACTTATCAGTGGTTGCGTTGAGTTATGCATGCGAAAATTTTCTCGTAAACCTGCACCCACGCCTTCTGCTCGCTGGGGGAGAGCAGGCGCATCATCTCTCCCAGGCCGTTGACCATGTCCTCGCGGATCTGTGCCACAAGGCAGAGACCCGGGGGTGTGATCTGCACTTCGATTTTGCGCCGGTCATCGCTCGCATGCATCCGCCGTACATAGCCGAGTTTCTCCAATCGGTCCACCAGACCGGTGGCTGCCGCCGTGGTATGGCCCATCTTTGCCGCGATCTCCGACATGGTCAGATGCTTCTGCAACGCGAGGTATCCGAGCAGGAAATATTGCGGAAACGAAACCTTCCCCCGGGAAAGTTCTTTGGACAAATTCATCAGGAAACACCGCTGCAACACCGTGAAGATGTCCGCCAGCTTCTCGCAATCGCTTCGGATTTGGCTGTCACTGCGGCTCGTTGCCATGGTTACTTGTGGGACTGCTGATGAATTCGATGGCACATATGCAGGGACGGATGGGCGAAATGGGTAATTTTGTGCAAGCCCGGCAGCCTGCCGGCAAGCAGCGGCGCCGGGGTCTAAGCCAAGGCGTAATCCAAGGCCTAAACCAGAGCCTGCTCAAGCGGGCAGAGCGGACTTTAGTTAATGGCCTTGACCATAAATACACCTTAGACGCTGTCAACCACTTCTCTCCCTTCCCGATTTAATAGAAACCCACACCAGCCCACCCTCCCATGCAAACGGAATTTCTTCGCGACGTTTCCATCTTCAAGGACCTCTCCGAAGGCGAACTCGACGCTATGAAGAACCTCTGGACCGTACGAGCCGTGCCCGCCCGCGAGCGCATCGTGGCCGAGGGCGCCCAGATGCACGAGTTCTACATCGTCGGCACCGGGGTCGTCCACGTGCGTCGCCTCTCCCAGGACCACGAAGTCCTGCTGGCGCGCATCGGCCATGGCGGATTCTTCGGCGAGATCAATCTCTTTGAAGAAGCCACCGCCACCGCCAGCGTCTACGCCATGGACGACGTCCGCCTGGCCGTCATCGCAAACAGCACCTTCCGCGGCTTCATGAGCAGCCGCCCGGATATCGGCTACAAAATAACCGCCCGCCTCCTGAACGAAGTCTCCAGCCGCCTCCGCCAGACAAACGAGCGCCTGGTCCACTCGATGTTCTGGTCAACCACGCGCCTGGAATAGTCCCGTCCCCCTTTCATCTTTCATCCTTCATACTTCATCCTTCATACTTTTCCCCTCTCACTCATAGACCTCATCCCCCACCTTCGGCTGGCCCTTCACGATATCGGCCACGATGAACGGCCGGCGCCGCTCGGGGTTTACCGCCAGGATGCCCGTTTCCGCACCACCGGAGAA
>Ga0182030_10010652_pt1 | contig 18627 bp, 17 predicted proteins | sample 812S3MmetaG_FD_121299 | JGI IMG/M metagenome (GOLD analysis project Ga0182030, IMG submission 121299) | Permafrost microbial communities from Stordalen Mire, Sweden - 812S3M metaG (Illumina Assembly) | ecosystem: Environmental > Terrestrial > Soil > Wetlands > Permafrost | place: Sweden...
ACCTTCGGCGCCATCAACCTGGAAGACATCAAAGCGCCGGAGTGTTTCCAGATCGAGCAAACACTGCGCTCCCGCATGGGCATTCCGGTATTTCACGACGATCAGCACGGCACCGCGATCACCGTCGCCGCCGCCGTGCGGAACGGCTTGCTGCTACAGGGCAAGAGCCTCTCCGACGCGAAACTGGTGACATCCGGCGCCGGGGCCGCCGCGCTCGCCTGCGTCGATTTGCTGGTGTCGATGGGGCTGCGGGTGGAGAACGTGACGCTGACCGATATCAAGGGCGTCATCCGTTCCGACCGGCCCGGCATGCTGCCGAATATGGCGCGTTATGCACGGGACACCAACGCCAACACGTTGCAGGATGTGCTGGCCGGAGCGGACGTGTTCCTCGGCCTGTCCGCGCCGCGGGTGCTGAAGCCGGAATGGCTGCCGCTACTGGCGGAAAAACCAATGATCCTGGCGCTGGCCAACCCGGATCCGGAGATCGATCCGAACCTCGTCCGCGCGCAACGGCCGGACGCCATCGTCGCCACGGGACGCAGCGATTATCCCAACCAGGTCAACAACGTTCTGTGTTTCCCGTTCATCTTCCGGGGCGCGCTGGACGTTTCCGCCACCACCATCAACGAGGAAATGAAAATCGCCGCCGTGGAGGCGCTGGCTGGCCTCGCGCGGGTCGAGGCCAGCGAGGTCGTCGCGGCGGCGTACGGCGGCACCGCGCCGGTGTTCGGGCCCGATTACATCATTCCGCGGCCGTTCGATCCGCGGCTGATTTTGGACATCGCCCCCGCGGTGGCGCGCGCGGCCATGGAATCCGGCGTCGCCCGCCGTCCCATCAAAGACTTCGACCATTACCGCCGGGAACTGGAACGCTTCGTGTTCCGCTCCGGCTCGCTGATGCGGCCGGTGTTCGAGGCCGCCGCGCGCGACCCAAAGCGCATCGTTTTCGCCGAGGGGGAGGATGAGCGGATGCTCCGGGCCGCGCAGACCCTGATCGACGATGGCACCGCGCACCCAATTCTGTTGGGCCGGCACGATGTGATCGCCGCCAAGGTCAAGGAGATGGGTCTTCGGATGGATCTGGGCGGCAAGGTCAAAGTACTCGATCCGGCCGAGGACGACGATGTGTTTCAGCCCCTGGTGCCGGCGTATCAGCAACTGGTGGGACGTCATGGCACGCCCCCCGCTTCGGCGGCGCGGCGCGTCGGCAACCGGCCGTCGGTGGCCGCCGCGATGCTGTTGCACGCCGGACTCGCCGACGCCGCGATCTGTGGCGGCACCGGCGCCTGGTGGCGGCAAATCCAATACATCCTGCCGATCATCCCGCGCCGGGCCGATGTCAGCCGGGTCTACGGCTTGTCCTGCGTCATCCTGCCCGCCGGGGTGCTGTTCATTTGCGACACCTACATGGTGCTCGATCCGACGGCGGAGCAGATCGCCGAGATGACCTGCCTCGCCGCGGATGCCGTGCGCGGGTTCGGCATCACGCCCAAGGCGGCGCTGATTTCCCACTCCAGTTTCGGCGCCAGCGACAGTCCGACCGCGCGCAAGATGCGCCGTGCGCTGGCCATGATCCGGGAACGCGCGCCGGCTCTGGAAATCGACGGGGAAATGCACGCGGACGCGGCGCTGATCCAGTCGATCCGCGACAGCGCGGTGCCCAACAGCCGGCTGACCGGCACCGCCAATCTGTTGATCATGCCGAATCTGGACGCCGCCAATATCGGCTTCAACCTGTTGAAGGCCGCCGCCGATGGACTTCCGATCGGTCCGATGCTCCTGGGCATGACGAAACCGATTCACGTGGTCGTGCCAAGCGTGACCGCGCGTGGGATCGTCAACCTGAGCGCGCTGGCGGTCGTGGAAGCGCAGGAGGCGGTAGGAAAATGAGAGATTGCCGCGGTGCGAGAATGCTACCATGTCAGGCAGGCCGGTTTCGGCCCCGAATTCGGGCTCAGATTTCGGAAAGATGACCTGACATGCCCTGGCTGTTGCTTGGCACCGCGATCCTCGCCCTCCTGATTCTGGGCTTGCGGGCGTTTGAGCGCGCGTCGGCCGCGGCGATCTTCAACTTGCTCAAATGGATCGCCGCGTTCGCGGGGGTGGCGCTGACCGGGCTGCTGTTGCTCAGTGGCCGCGGGCCTCAGGCACTGACCGGTTTGGTGCTGGTCGGACCGTTGCTTTGGCGGCGGTGGCACCAGGGTGGCTTCGGAACCGGAGGGATCGGCGGAACTGGGTTCGGTGGTTCGGCGGGAACACCGCCGCCGCGAAGGCAAAGTTCGACGATGACCCGCGCGGAGGCGTTTGAAGTACTTGGTCTAAAGGCCGGTGCCGGCGCCGATGAAATCCATGCCGCGCACCGGCGCCTGATGCGAATGGCGCATCCGGATACCGGCGGCTCGGACTGGCTGGCATCGCGGATCAATCAGGCGCGTGATGTTTTATTGGGATGAACCAGCAACTCTTGGTTGTATGTTGCATTGAAGTGACCGGATGTCCGGGCGAATGTGGCGCCACTATCGGCAGCCGGATATGATATGAGCGTCGCCGCGAAACGGGAGAGACGTCGTGCCGAGAAAATTGCGTAAAGCTGTCCTGCCGGTCGCCGGTCTGGGCACGCGCTTCCTGCCCGCCACCAAGGCGTTGGCCAAGGAAATGCTGCCCGTCGTCGATAAACCGCTGATCCAATACGCGGTCGAAGAGGCGCGCGCCGCCGGGATCGAACAATTTTGTTTCGTCACCGGCCGCGGCAAGACCGCTCTGGTCGAGCATTTCGATATCGCCTTCGAGCTTGAGGCGACGTTGCGCGAGCGCAACCGCGTCGAGGCTCTGGCTCAATTGAACTCGATGCGGATCGAGCCAGGGTCGCTGCTGACCGTCCGCCAGCAGGTGCCGCACGGACTGGGCCACGCGATCTGGTGCGCGCGGGCTTTCATCGGTGACGATCCGTTCGCGATCCTTTTGCCTGACGATTTGATCCTGTCGGACACGCCGTGTTTGAAGCAACTCGCCGACGCTTATGAACAGACCGGCGGCAACGTGGTCGCGGTGGTCGAGGTGCCACGCGAACAGACCAATCGTTACGGTATCCTGAAGATCGGCGCCGACGACGGTCGGCTCGTCGAGGTCCAGGGTTTGGTCGAGAAGCCGGCGCCGAAAGACGCGCCGTCAACCCTGTCGATCATTGGCCGTTACGTTCTGATGCCGGAAGTCATCGGTCACCTGGAAACGCTGGAACGTGGCGCCGGCAACGAAATCCAACTGACGGACGGCATGGCGAAACTGATCGGCAAGCAACCATTTCATGGTTTGCGCTACGAGGGCAGACGGTTCGATTGCGGCGATAAGGTGGGATTTCTGGAGGCGCAGATCGCTTTCGCCCTGAAACGTCCAGATCTCGCCGATGCCGTGCGTGGGTTCCTGAAAAACTACCACTGACAGAGCCAAACCATGACATTCAGGCACGATTTCGATCCGACCTCGCTGCGCGAATACGACATCCGCGGGATTGTTGGAAAAACGCTTTCGACGGACGACGCGTTCGCGATCGGCCGCTGTTTCGGCTCCATCGTCGCGCGCGAGGGGGGCACCACGACCGCGATCGGCTACGATGGGCGATTGTCCAGTCCGGAACTGGCCGAAGCGCTGTCGAACGGATTGCGCGCCAGCGGCATCCAGGTGCTGAACATCGGCCGCGGGCCGACGCCGATGCTGTATTACACCGCGACCACGATGGAGACCGGCGGCGCGGTGATGGTCACCGGCAGTCACAATCCGCCCGACTACAACGGTTTTAAAATGATGTTGGGCCGCAAGCCGTTCTTTGGTGCGCAGATCCAGGATATCGGCCGCATGGCGCGCGAGGGCGACGTCGTCCCCGAATCCGCCGCGCCGACTCGCACCATCGATATGGAAGAAGACTACGTGAAGCGGTTGCTGCGCGACTGGGACGGCAAGGATCGCAAGCTCAAGGTGGTATGGGACAACGGCAACGGCTCGGCGGGCGATGTGCTCGCTCAGCTGGTGCGGCATTTGCCGGGCGAGCACACGGTGCTGAACGGCGTCATAGACGGCACGTTCCCGGCGCATCATCCGGACCCGACGGTGCCAAAAAATCTGGAACAGTTGATCGCCGAGGTGCTGGCGCGCGGCGCCGACATCGGAATCGCCTTCGACGGCGACGCGGACCGCATCGGGATCGTTGATGATGGCGGAACGATCATGTTCGGCGATCAATTGATGGTGTTGCTGGCGCGCGATGTGCTGCGCGGGAATCCAGGCGCGACGATCATCGCCGACGTCAAGGCCAGTCAGGTGCTGTTCGACGAAATCGCCGCGGCCGGCGGGGTGCCGCTGATGTGGAAAACCGGTCATTCTCTGATTAAATCGAAAATGGCGGAGACTGAGTGCCCGCTGGCGGGCGAGATGTCGGGTCACATTTTCTTCGCCGATAAATGGTACGGCTTCGACGATGCGCTGTACGCCGCGGTGCGTACTTTGGGCGTGGTGGCGCGGTTGCCGTATCAGCATTTGTCGGACGCGCGGAAGAAATTGCCTCAGGTGATCAATACGCCGGAGGTTCGTTTCGACTGCGACGATACGCGGAAATTCGAGGTGATCGAGGAAGTCGCGGAACGCCTGCGACAGGAAGGCGCCACGGTGTCGGAAATCGACGGCGTGCGCGTGCTGACGGAGGATGGCTGGTGGCTGCTGCGGGCGTCGAACACGCAGGCGGTGCTGGTGGCGCGGTGTGAGGCGAAGACCGAGGCGGGCCTGGAGGCGTTGAAGGCGGCGCTGGTGAAACAACTCGCCGCGTCCGGGTTGCCGGCGCCGGATTTCTCCGGCGCGCACGCCGGGCATTGAGGCAGGCGCCCGGGGTTTATCCCGGAGCCCCAATGCTTGCGTCCGAGGCCGGACGCTCGCAGTCTACTCCGGAAAAGGGGAGAGTGCCTTGCTGCCAAACGGTGCCATCGACTGCGACGTGCATGTGGCGGTGCCCGCGATGGCGGCGTTGCTGCCCTACATGAGCCAGGCCTGGCGCGAGATGATCGTCACGCGCGGCACGGACGGGCTGGACCTCGCCAGCTACCCGGTTGGCGCTCCGATCGCCTGCCGTCCCGATTGGCGTCCGGCGAACGGCAAGCCCGGCACCGATCTTGCGATACTGCAACGGGAGGTGCTGGACGGGTTTGGACTGCGCGCCGCGATTGTGAATTGTCTGCATGGCGGACAGGCGGTGCATTCCGAGGACCTCGCACGCGCCTTGTGTCAGGCGGTGAACGATTGGCTGGTGGCCGAGTGGCTGGACAAGGACGCGCGGTTGCGGGCGTCGATCGTGGTACCGGCGCAAAATCCCGGTTACGCGGCTGACGAGATCGATCGTTGCGCGCACGACCATCGTTTCGTTCAGGTGCAATTGCTCGCCTCGAACGAAATCACTCTGGGCCGCAAATACTACTGGCCGATTTACGAGGCCGCCGCCCGGCACGGCCTGCCGATCGGCATCCATGGCGGCAGTGCGTATCGGCACGCGCCGACTTCGGTGGGCTGGCCGTCGCATTACGCGCAAGATTACGTCAGCCACACGATGGGTCTGGAAAGCGCGCTGCTCAGCCTGATGGCGGAGGGCGTGTTCAATCACGTACCCGATCTGCGGGTCGTGCTGATCGAGTCCGGCGTGTCCTGGCTGCCGGGTTTTCTCTGGCGGGCGATCAAGTCATGGCGCGGGTTGCGCGGTGAAACGCCGTGGTTCACGAAATCGCCGGCCGACCTCGTGCGTCAACATGTGCGGCTGACCTCGCAGCCGTTCGACGCGCCGGGGGCCGAAGAGGTGCGGAAGATCCTCACGCATATCGATTGCGACGAGATGCTGCTGTTCTCCAGCGACTTCCCGCATTGGCACTTCGATGGCATCGACGCGTTGCCACCGGGAACGCCGTATGCGTTGGTGCACAAAATGGCCTTGGATAATCCGCTGGCCACTTATCCCCGATTGAAGGAGACGCTGTCATGAGCGAAATCCTCGACCGCGCGCGAGATCAACCGGTGCGCGCCGGCATTGTCGATTGCGACATCCATCCGACGATGCGTTCGAAGAAGGAACTCGATCCATGGCTGCCGGAACGCTGGCGCGAGCATCTGGCGGAGTATGGCGCCCAGGTGCGCATTCCATTCACGTCGGGTACGCAATATCCTAAATCCGCGCCCGCCACCGCGCGGCGTGACGCGTGGCCGCCGAGTGGCGGACCACCCGGCTCCGATCTGGCTTTCATGCGCGAACAGTTGCTCGACGCCAACGATATCGCCTGGGGCGTGCTGGCGCCGTTGTCGGCGGCCGCGCGCAACACCGATCTTGGCGCCGCATACTGCAACGCGGTGAACGAGTGGCAGATCGAGAACTGGGTGAAGCCCGAACCGCGGCTGCGTGCCTGCGTGACGGTGGCGCAGGACGACGCCGCGCTGGCGGTCGCCGAGATCGAACATCGCGCCGGCGATCCGAATTTCGTGCAAATCCTGCTGCCCTCGAAAACAACCGAGCCGCTGGGCCGCAAACGTTACTGGCCCATCTTCGCCGGCGCCTGCGCCGCGAAGCTGCCGGTCGCGGTGCATGTCAACAGCGTCGGCGGCGGCTACGCCTCCACCGCCGGCGGTTGGCCGAGCTTCTATTTGCAGGATCACCATTTGAACGTGCATAGCTTCCAGGCGCAAATCGCCAGTCTGGTGCTGGAAGGTGTGTTCGAGCACCATCCTGGGCTGAAAATGGTGATGATCGAGGGCGGTTTCGCGTGGCTGCCAATGCTCGCGTGGCGTCTGGATAAAGCATGGGAACGGATGCGTGACGAAGTGCCGGAATGCCGGCGGCCTCCGTCGGAATACATCCGGGAGCATTTGTGGTTCACCACGCAGCCGATGGAGGAGCCAGAACAGCCTGAGCACCTGCGCGACACCATCGATTGGATCGGCTGGGACAAGATCATGTTCGCCACGGATTATCCGCACTGGGACTATGACGATCCGCGCACGGCGTTTCCGATCCGGCTGTCCAACGCGGAACATTCCACGGTGTTCCGGGATAACGCGTGCGGGCTGTACGGGCTGGCCTGACACGCTGGTCCGCCAACGCGTCACGAAGCGCCGCCGGCCACGCGACAGCGCGTCGTGACGCGATGGCGGATCAGGCCGGCGTGCCGTCTGGAACTATGATTTCCTGAACTTCGGCATCACCGCTTCGGCGATCCAGCCGAGTTGTTCCAGCATCACGCTCTCGGGCGCGCTCATCGGCGTGCTGAGATTGATGTGCTCCATGCCGGGATAACGCTCTTCGAGTTCTTTCAGGTAGGCGACCAGATCCTCCGGCGTGCCGGCGAACCAGGAGCCGAGTTTCATGAAGTGCTCGAGCGTGGGGACGCCGGCCTCGTACCAACCGCCGCGCCGCCCGATCGCGGCGATCTGCGCTTCGTTCACCCCCGGAACGAAGCCGAGCGGGGCGAACATCTTGGCATGCTCCTCATACATCGGCCGTAGTTCCCTGATGGCCTTTTCGCGCGTGTCGGCCAGATGCACGAAGAATCCCAGCATCAGGTTCTCGCCGAGCTTCAGGTCGATGCCGGCGCGCGCGGCGGCGTCGCGATAGGCGCTGATCGGACCCTCGCGCATGGTCGCGGCACCGCCGCCGATGGCGCCCTTGATGCCGTGCTTGATCATGAAATCGAGCCCGCGCGCACCGGCGCTGACCACCGGCTGCCAGCATTCCACGGGCATGTTGACCGGCCGCGGCACCAGCGTGAGTTCCTTCAGGGTGTAGCCGCGATAGGGCACCTCGGGCGGCAGCGTGTAATGCTTGCCCTGGTGCGAAAAGCTTTCGTTGTTGAAGGCTTTGAAGATGATTTCGACCTGTTCCTCGAACAGCTCGCGGTTGGCGTCCTGGTTGATGATCGGTGCGCCAAAAGTCTCGACTTCCCGCGTGTGGTAGCCGCGGCCGACGCCGAACACGGTGCGGCCTTTGGTCAGGATGTCGGCGACCGCGTAGTCCTCGGCGAGGCGCAGCGGATGCCACATCGGCGCGATGTTGAAGCCGCAGCCGATCTTCAACTTTGATGTCAGATGGCTGAGATGCACCGCCGCCATCAGCAGGTTCGGGATGACCTCATAACCCTCGTACTGGAAGTGATGCTCGGCCATCCACAACGTGTCCCAGCCGGTACGATCCATCAGTTTCGCCACCGCCTCGGTCTTGGCGAACACGCCGGCGAGTTGTTCGTTACTGAAACGCCGCTCGTTGGCCGGTGTGGCGTTCTGGCCGTGGTCGGGCAGATCGATGTGGCCAGGATAGACGGTGGCGAATTCACGGAACATGGGAATGCCTTTGGTGGGGTGCTGTGAAGCATCCCGTCATGGCCGAGGCCCGGCCATGACGGTCGGCGCGGCCGGCTTTATCCGCCGTAGTAAACGTTGTCGCCGAGATCCTTCATTTCCAGGATGGCGGCGTCGGCGCGGCCGGCCGGCGGCTTCATCACATAAGCCTGCGTAACCTCGCCCACCACGATATCATGATCGCCCAGAGAAACGATTTCCTTGACGATGCACTCCACGGCGGCGATGGCGTCGTTCAGCACGGGCGCCCCGTTATGGCCGGCGTGGAAGTCCATGCCGGAGAGTTTTCCGCCCTCGACTTTCGCCGGCTTGAAAAAGGTGAAGGCGGCGCCTTTCTGGTCCTTGCCCAGAATGTTGAGGACGAATTTACCGGTGCCTTTGACAACGGTGTGGCAGCCGGAATCGCCCTTCACGCCGACGACGACGAGCGGTGGCGCGAACGATCCCTGGGTGACCCAGTTGACGGTGGCGGCGCCGACGTTGCCTTTGCCGTCGTCGGCGGTCAGCACGTAAATGCCGTACGGGATCATGCGTAGCGCGGTTTTTTTGGCGTCGGCGTCCATCGTCGTTCCTCCTGGGTTCTGCACTGGCCGGGATTTTACCCGCGGCCGGCGGCGTTGCCCAGAGGAGAGGCGGCGCGAGGTTGTGAAGAGCCCGGAACGGACTGCTGCGTCAACGAATCCGCCAATCGCGGGGCGCCCGCCTGAAAGTTCGCGTCGATATGCGATGCCAATGCATCCGTCACCGGCTGGCTGGCGTTCTGCGCTTTCAGCAGCATGATCCCGAAATTCGGCAATGGTGGCAGCCCCTCTTCCGGCCCCAAAGGGCGCAGGCCGTGCGGCAACCATGACAGTGTCGAAACGGTAATCGCCAGTCCGGCGACCACTGGTGCGTGGGTCCCCAGTTGCGAGGCCGAGGTATAAGCAACCCGGTATCGCCAGCCGGCTTTCTCCAATGCCGTGGTGGCGGCTTTGGCCCACTCGCAATCCTGGCCCAGGCGCGTCTGATCGGCCAACGCGAGCGGCAGCGGATCCTGCCGGTGCGGCGAATGCCGGGTCGAGGTCACCCACACCAGCGGACCGCGCCACAGCTGGGTGGCCGGCCACCCGGGCGGCTGATGCCCGTCGGAGATCAGCGTCAGATCCAGTTCGTTGGCCTCGATCGCCCGCATCAGTTCGCCCGAGGGAGAACAGCGCACATCGACCTGCACGGCGGGATGGGTCGCGGCGAACCGCTGCAGGATCGGTGGGATGTATGCCAATGCGTAGTCGTCCGGACAGCCGAGCCGCACCGTTCCGGCGATGCGTGGGGCGCGAAAGGTCTCTATGACCTCATCGCTGAGCGCCAGGATTTGTCGCGCGCGGGTCAGCAGAAAGCGGCCGTGGGGCGTCAGTTCGATGCCGCCGCCGCGGCCGCGGCTCAGCACACGCTGGCCCAGGCCTTCCTCCAGGCGGCGGACCTGCATGGAAATGGCGGATTGCGTGCGCCCGACGACGCTCGCGGCCTGGGTGAAGCTGTTGCCCTCGGCGATGAGTACGAAAGCGCGGAGCAGATCGGGGTCGAGGCCGTTGAGGGCAACCATGTTCATCAACATATCTGATTTCTATGATCAACGCAATTCGTTTTACTGATTATGCCGCCTGGCTCATAAAGCGCGTCCATAAGCCCCAAGAGGAGGGTGAGGTGTCTGACCAGGTATCAGTGCTTTCCGGCTTTTTCCATCCCCGGACGTCGTCGCGGCCACGGCAACCCGCGATGCATCGGCTGTCGCTGATGCTGGAAGCGTGGCGTACGCGACGTATGTTGGCGGAAATGGATCCGCGGCTGCTGAAAGACATCGGCGTCAGCCGTGCCGAAGCGCAGGCCGAGGCCAGCCGTGCTCCGTGGGATATTGAGTTCCGGAGGTGAAGGCCCGGGGTGAAACCCCGGCGCTTCACACCGGCTCAGTATCCAATGCGTAGCCCGCGGCGCGGACGGTGCGGACCAGGTCCAGCTCGCCCTCGACGTTCATCGATTTGCGCAGCCGGCGGATATGCACATCGACCGTTCTTGGTTCGACATGGATGTCGTGACCCCAGACCGCGTCCAGTAGCTCCTCGCGAGAGAACACGCGCCTGGGATGTTGCATGAAGAATTCCAGCAGCCGGAATTCGGTCGGGCCCAGATGCACGCGGCGGCCGTTGCGGGTGACCCGGTGCGACGACAGGTCCATTTCGATATCGTGAAACGCCAGCGCGCCCTTATCCGGCACCGCGTTGGATCGCCGCAGCAACGCGCGCATGCGAGCCAGCAGAGAGTCGATGTTGAACGGTTTGGTGATGTAATCATCGGCGCCGGTGTTCAGGCCGCGCACCGCGTCCTGGTCCTCGGTGCGCGCGGTGACCATGATCACCGGCAAGTCGCGCGTCGCCGGTTTGCGCCGGATCTGGCGGCACACTTCAATTCCCGACATCAGCGGCAACATCCAGTCCAGCAATACGATATCCGGCTGTTGTTCCTGAATGCGGGTCAGCGCTTCCTGTCCGTCGGACGCCTCGGATACGCGATAACCTTGTTTCTCCAGGTTATAGCGCAGCATTGTCGCGATCGCCGCCTCATCCTCGACCACGAGGACAAGGGGTCGCGGCAAACTGGAAAGACCATCTGGCATCGGCGTCAATCCCCTTGTTACTCTTTCGGACGGACCACCGCGTAGGCCGAGGTATCACCCTTCGGCCGCACATCCGGTATCACCTCGCCCTTGACAGTATAATAGATCGTTTCAGCGATGTTGGTAGTGTGGTCACCGATTCGCTCAAGGTTCTTGGCGATGAACAATAAATGCGTGCAGGGCGTGATGTTACGTGGATCTTCCATCATATACGTGATCAGTTCACGGAAAATTGTATTATAAATGTCATCGACGGCGCGGTCGGAACGCCATACCTCGATCGCCTTATCGGCGTCCGACGACCCCAACGCGTCGATGATGGATTTAAGTTGCGCTTGCACAAGGGATGCCATGTGCGCGAGTCCGCCCATGGAATAGGGCGCCGGGAACTGCGCCAGCACGATGCTGCGCTTGGCGACGTTGGCGGCGTAATCGCCAATGCGTTCCAGGTCGCCAGTGACCTTAAGCGCCGCCACGACCAGGCGCAGATCGGCCGCCATCGGTTGCCGCAAAGCCAGCATGCGGATGACGTATTGCTCCACGTCGCGTTCCAGCGCATCGACCTTGACGTCTTCTTCAACGGTTCGGGTCGCGGCTTCGGCGTTGCGATCCATCATCGCCTCGGAGGCGAGGGCGACCTGATTCTCCACGATGCCGCCCATGCGGATCAGCATATCGGTCAGCCGCTTCAGATCCTGATCGAAGCTTTTGACAAGGTGCTCGGACTGTTCCGACATGGTCGCGTTCCCTTTTTGGCTTAGCCGAACCGGCCGGTGACGTAATCCTGCGTCCGTCTCTCCTTCGGCGCGGTGAACAGTTGCGCCGCCGGCGCGACTTCCACCATTTCACCCAGATAGAAGAACGCGACCTGGTCGGCGCAGCGCGCGGCCTGCTGCATGTTGTGGGTGACGATCGCGATGGTGAAATCGTGCTTCAGTTCGTCGATCAGTTCCTCGATCTTGAGGGTGCTGATGGGATCCAGCGCGCTGGTCGGTTCATCCAGCAGGATCACCTCGGGCCGCACGGCGATGGTGCGGGCGATGCAAAGCCGCTGCTGCTGACCGCCGGACAATCCCATCGCGGAGGTGTGCAGGCGGTCTTTCACCTCCAGCCACAAAGCGCCGCGGGTCAGCGACCATTCCACCCGTTCATCCATTTGCGACTTCGACAGTTTCTCGTGCAGCTTCACCCCGAACGCGATGTTTTCGTAAATCGTCATGGGAAACGGCGTCGGCTTCTGGAACACCATGCCGATGCGGGCGCGCAACGCGTTCACGTCGGTATCGGGTGAAATGATGTTTTCTCCGTCCAGCATCGCCCGCCCGGTCGCGCGCTGTCCGGGATACAAATCGAACATTCGGTTCAGCACGCGCAGCAACGTTGACTTGCCACAGCCGGACGGCCCGATCATGCCGGTGACCTGACGATCCGGCAGGTTCAGGTTGATGGCTTTCAGCGCGCGGTTCTCACCGTAATAGAAATTCAGATCCTCGATTGAAATCTTCGCCTCGTTCATGCCCGTGGCGGCGCGCGCCTGGACCCCGCCGGCGAAGCCGCTACGCTGTTCCTGCTGACCGCTCATCGTTGTGCTCATTCCCGTTCAGCTCCTGCCGCGCAGCGCGAAGCGCGCGGCGATGTTGAGCGCCAAAACACCGGCCGTGATCAATAACGCGCCGACCCACGCGAGTTGCACCCAGTCCTCGAAGGCGGAGCCGGCGTATTGATAGATCGTCACCGGCAGGCTGGCCATGGGCGCGCCGAGACTGATCGACCAGTTGAGGTTGCCCAGACTGGTGAACAGCAGCGGCGCCGTCTCCCCGGCGATGCGGGCGATGGCGAGCAAAATCCCGGTCAGGATGCCGTCCTTCGCCGCCCGGTAGCAGATCAGCACGATGACTTTCCATTTCGGCGCGCCGAGCCCGATCGCGGCTTCCCGCAACGAGGGCGGGATCAGCCGTAACATATCCTCGGTGGTGCGGACGACAATCGGAATGACCAGAACCGCCAAGGCGAGACAGCCGGCGATGCCGGAAAAACCGCCGAACGGCTGCACGGCGAGTTGGTAGATGAACAACCCGATCAGGATCGAGGGCGCCGACAGCAACACGTCGGAGACGAAGCGTACCGCGTTGGCCAGTGGCGAATTCCCGCCGTACTCGGCGAGATAGGTGCCGACCATCAGGCCGATCGGGGTCCCGATCATGGTCCCGAGGGCCGTTTGAATCAGCGTGCCGACGATCGCGTTGAGCAACCCGCCATTCGAGCCCGGCGGCTTCGTCGTGTTGGTGAACACCGACAGCGCCATGCCGGCGGCGCCGTTCCAGATCAGGGTGAACAGGATCGACGCCAGCAGGATCAGTCCGATCGCGGTGGCGATCACGCAGAGCGCCTTGACGATCGTGTTGGTGCGATGCCGCCGGCGCCCAAGATCGCGCGCGACGGTCAGGTCCTTGTCGGGCCCCGGGATCGCGGCGTGAGGGGAGGTCGTCGCGCTCATCTCACACCTTCAACTTCGGCCGCAGCAGCGTGCGGGAAATCGCCAGCACGATGAACGAGATGACGAACAGAATGAACCCCAGCGCCAGCAGCGACGCCAGCTTCAGGCTGCCCGCCGGGCTTTCGGGAAACTCCAGCGCGACGATCGAGGCGATGGTATTGCCCGACGAGAACAAACTCGCGGAGATGTGATCCGAGTTGCCGATGACGAAGGTCACCGCCATGGTTTCGCCCAGAGCGCGGCCGAGGCCGAGCATGATGCCGCCGACGACGGAGACGCGGGTGTAGGGGAGAACGATCGAGCGCATTACCTCCCACGTCGTGCAGCCGACGCCGTAGGCGGATTCCTTGAACACCGGCGGCACGGTTTCGAACACGTCGCGCATGGTCGCCGCGATGAACGGGATGACCATCACCGCCAGCACCATCGCGGCGGTGGCGAGGCCGGTGCCGAAGGGTGGTCCGGCGAACAGATCCTCCAGCACCGGAACGCCGTCGAAGGCGTCGATCAGGGTCGGTTCGACGTATTGCGACATGATCGGCACGATGACGAAAAAGCCCCACATGCCATAGATGATCGACGGCACGGCGGCGAGCAGTTCGATCGCGGTGCCGACCGGGCGGCGCAACCAGTCGGGCGCGATTTCGGTGAGGTAGAACGCGATGCCGAACGCGATCGGCACGGCGATCAGCAGCGCCAGAATGGCGGTGAGCAGCGTGCCGTAAACCGAGACCGCCGCGCCGAAGACCTCGTGCACCGGATCCCAGGTGGTCGATGTCAGAAAGCCGGCGCCGAAGCGCGCGAACGCGGGCAGGCCGCCGACGAACAGCGACAGGATCAGGCTGCCCATCAGCACCAGAACGAAGATACCAGCGGCGGTGACGACGATCGCGAAGATCGGATCGCCGAGCCGGCGCCGGCGTGTGGTCTCGTGTGGAGCCGCCCCATGAGGAGCCGATCCATCGGGGGCCGAAAGAGCTACCGCTTGCTGCACGCGCGACCGTTTCCTGTCAGATGACACAATACGAGGCGTGCCGGAGACCTCCGGCACGCCAGATCGGACGAAAGCCTGGTTCAAAGCGCGGAATTTACATACCCCCCGGCACGTCCTTTTTCCACGCGGCGCGGATCGCGTCATGCACGCTCTCAGGCAGTGGGATATACAGCAACTGGGTCGCGATATCGCTGCCTTTGCTGAAGCCCCAATCGAAGAACTTCTTCACCGCGGCGCTCTGGGCGACGTCTTTCGGATCGGTCGGCAGCAGCACGAAGGTGGCCGACTCGATGGGCCAGCTGGCCTCGCCGGGCTGGTCGTTCAGGTCGATGGCGAAATTCTCCACCTTCGACCAGTCCGCGCTTTTCGCGGCGGCCGCGAACGACTCCATGTTGGGAGCGACGAACTTTCCGGCCTTGTTCTTCATCAGCGCGGTGACGAGGTGGTTTTGCTCAGCGTAAGCGCTCTCGACGTAGCCAATGCCGCCCTGGATCTGCCGCACGGTGCCCGCCACGCCGTCGCTGCCCTTGGCGCCCGCGCCGTTCGGCCAGCTCACGCTGGTGGATGAACCGATTTTGCTTTTCCAATCAGGGCTTTGCATGCCCAGGTAGTCAGTGAAGACGAAGGTGGTGCCGGATCCGTCGGCGCGGTGGACTGAGGCGATCGCGGTCGAGGGCAGCTTCAGCCCTGGGTTGAGGTCGGCGATTTCCTTGTCGTTCCACTTCGTCAGCTTGCCGAGGTAGATGTCGGCCAGCACGGATCCGGTCAACTTCAGCTCATTCGGCTTCACCCCGGGGATGTTGACGATGATATCGACGCCGCCGATCACGGTGGGGAACTGCATCAGCTTGTGCGCCGCGAGTTGGTCGGCGGCGACAGGCATGTCCGAGGCGCCAAAATCGACCGTGCGGTTGTTGATCTGGTTAATACCCGCGCCTGATCCAACGGCCTGATAGTTGAGTTTGAGGCCGGTCGCTCCGCTGGAGGCATCGCCCCACTTGCCATAGATCGGCGCGGCGAAGCTGGAGCCCGCGCCGGTGATTTGCTGCGCGTTCGCGGCGACGGTCATGGCGCCAAGGCCGAGGGCCAGGGCGGTGGCGGCGAGTCTCATAGCAGTCTCCCTTGATTTGCTGATCGGGATGTAGGACCGGAGCATGAACGTAAGATTGCAGTTTAATGACAGTTTGATGACAGAGCGTACCGGGGGGGCTCGCCGGCCCGGAAGAAAGCCGGCAGCATCGCGGGCCAGGATTGGGAACCGGACCCAGAATTGGAAACGGGACAACGTCATGCGGCGTATTATGTTGGTCTTGCTGCTGTTATGCGGCCCATCGGTCGGGCACGCGGCGGGGACGCTGAGGATCGGCCTGAACGAAGATCCGGACGCGTTGGACCCCGCCCGTAGCGGCAGCTTCGTCGGCCGCCTGGTGTTCGCGGCGGTCTGCGACAAGCTGATCGATACCGACCCCAACAACGCCTTCGTGCCGCAACTCGCCACGTCCTGGTCGTGGTCGCCTGACAACCTCGCTTTGTCCATAACGCTGCGCGACGGAGTGACGTTCCAGGACGGGGAGCGGCTCGACGCCGAGGCGGCGAAAGTCAACCTCGAACGCTATCGTTCCGCGCCCGAGAGTCTGCGGAAGAGTGAACTGCGGCCAGTCTCGGCGGTGGAGGTGATCGATCCGAAGACCATTCGCCTGCGTCTGTCGCAGCCTTACGCGCCATTGATCGCGGCGCTGTCCGATCGCGCCGGGATGATGGTATCGCCCAAAGGAATCGCCCGGCTCGGCCCCCGCCTCGCCGACGAGCTGCCCTGCGCCGGACCATTCAAACTGACCGAGCGGGTGGCGCAGGACCGCATCGTCGTCGATCGCTTCCCGGGGTACTGGGACGCCGCCTCGATCAAACTGGACCGGGTGATCTATCAGCCGATCCCCGACACCACCGTTCGTCTCGTCAACCTCAAAGCCGGCCAACTCGAAATGGTCGAGCGACTGGGTCCCACCGACGCGGCCGCCGTGAAAGCCGACCCGCGGCTGCGGCTGATCGCGGAATCCGCTTTGGCTTACCACACTCTGGCGATGAACCTGGTGGAGGGGCATGCGCTGCGCGACCCGGTCCTGCGTGAGGCGCTGGAGGCCTCGATCGATCGCGGCGTGCTCAATCAGGTGGTGATGGACGGGCAATATATCCCGTCGAACCAGTTCGAAGCGCCGGGCAGCCGGTATTACAACCCGAAGCGACCGGTACCTCCCCGGGACCTTGCACGGGCGAAGGCGCTGTTGGCTCAATCGGGCACGCCGCATCCGGCCTTTACACTGACCGTCGATAACCAACCGGTGGAGATGCAGGCCGCGCAGGTCATCCAGTCGATGGCGAACGAAGCGGGGTTCGAGGTGAAGATCGTCGCCGTGGAAGCCAACGCGTTGGTCGCGGCGGGCAAGGCCGGCACGTTCGACGCGATGCTGGTGCTGTGGAGCGGGCGGGTCGATCCGGACGGCAATGTCTCGATCTGGCTGGCCAGCGACGGGTTTCTCAACTGGGGAAAATACAACAGCCCCAAATTCGACGGCATCCTGAACAAGGCGCGCGCGGTGACCGATGTGGCCGAACGGCAGGCGCTGTACCGCGACCTGAGCGACGTTTACCTGACCGACCGGCCGCACATCGTGCTGTATCATTTGAAATGGCTTTGGGCGTTGAGCGACAAAGTCTCGGGTTTCGTGCCAACGCCGGACGGGCTTATCCGGTTGCGCGGCGTGGCGGTTACGCCATAGGTTCGCTGCGCCGCACCATCACCAGGAGCCCTGACGCATGCCCCAGATCGATGCCGACCGACTTCTGGGCGACCTCTACGAGTTGCGGCGAATCGGCGAATACAAAACGGGTGTGCACCGGCCGGCATTGTCGCCCGAGGACATTCGATCCCGCCAGTGGTTGGTGAAAAAGCTGGCCGAAGCCGGGTTGACCGCCGAGATTGACGGCATCGCCAATGTTTACGGGTGGGATCGGTCGGACGGCGGCAAGAAACTGCTGATGGGCAGCCATATCGAGACCCAGCCGCACGCCGGCTGGCTGGACGGGGCGATGGGCGTGATCTTCGGGTTGGAAGCGGCGCGCGCTCTGGGTGGTGGCATCGATGTCGCGGCCTGGTTCGATGAGGAAGGCTGGTTCGGAGGGTTCCCCGGCAGCCGGTCGTTCTGTGGGCTGCTGCCCGAGGCGGAGATCGACACCATGAAACGGCGCGGCGACAACGTTCCGCTGCGCGCCGCGCTGGAGCAGGCGGGGTGGGGCGGACGCAAGCGCATCCAGGCCAATCCGGCGCGGTATCTGGGCTATCTCGAAGCGCATATCGAGCAGGGCGCCGAACTGGAACTGACCGGCGACCGGATCGGCATCGTGACGGCGATCGTCGGCAGCCACCGGTTCCGGATCGCGTTCGAGGGCGTGCAAAACCATGCGGGCACGACAAGGATGGCACGGCGCAAGGACGCGGGTGTGGCGCTGGCTCGGCTGGCGGTGGCGATCAACGACCGGTTTCCGGCACTGGTCAACGAGCGGACGGTGTGGACCACTGGGCAGATCACGGTTGAGCCTGGGTCGCCGAGTATCGTGCCGGGGAAGGCGGAGATGGTATTTCAGTTCCGCGATACCGATCCGGAGATTCTCGCGCGATTGGGCCGGGAACTGACGCTGCTGGTTGAGGAGGCCAGGCTGGGGCCGTGCAAGGTGAGCCTGATCACCACGGGCACGACATCTCCGGCGGCGATGGACGCGCGGTTCCAGGGTGCGTTCGAGGCTTCGGCCGCGAAACACGCGCCGGGGATGTTTCAGCTTATGCCGAGCGGCGCTGGGCATGACGCGCAGATCCTGTCGACGATCATGCCGGCGGGGATGCTGTTCGTGCCGAGCATCGGCGGGATCAGTCACCATTACGCCGAAGATACGAGCGACGCGGACCTGGTGCTGGGGTGCCAGGTGTTTGTCGATGCCGCGGCAGCTTTGCTGGAGGGGTGATAGCGCCGGGGTTTCACCCATATGCGTCGGGATAAAGCGCATCGGATACGGAAGCTGCCCCCGGCGCGTCATCCTCGGGCTCGACCCGAGGAT
>Ga0182030_10010653_pt1 | contig 18627 bp, 22 predicted proteins | sample 812S3MmetaG_FD_121299 | JGI IMG/M metagenome (GOLD analysis project Ga0182030, IMG submission 121299) | Permafrost microbial communities from Stordalen Mire, Sweden - 812S3M metaG (Illumina Assembly) | ecosystem: Environmental > Terrestrial > Soil > Wetlands > Permafrost | place: Sweden...
ACCACGGCCTTGATAGTGCGGATCGACGGCCACGCCGTTGATTTGCCAGACGTGAGCGTTCGAGGCGAGAGGTGTGGGCTGACGAAACTGAATGTATCCCGAGATGCCGTCCTGGTCTGTGGTGATCAACACGTCGGTGGGGTCGAGGTGCTCGAAGAATGGCGTTGTGGCTTCACCAAAGGGAGACGGCGAGTTTTCGCTCGATCTCGTCAACCGATCGATCTCGTCCAGTCGATCTCCATCTGTTGTCGCGGCTTCTCGAATCGTCGTCACTCGATCATGATGACATAGGTCGACAAGCGTGCTGAGGTCAATATCGCCGTTTCAATTGATCTCAGGAATTCGTCACCTAGGTTGTAAGACGTCATCCCAACTTGGTTCAAGGAGATTTCCGGTGATTTCAGTTTCGAAGATCGCCGTGGTGATCTCTGTTCTTGTGCTGGTGGTCGCCATCGGCGTGAGTGGCTACGAGATCGGTCGGAATCACACGAATGTGGCCGCGGTCCACAGTGTCTCGACACAGTTCGCGAAGGCTCAAGCGGTCGCCGACGCCGAATATGTGGTCCAGCAGGCGTATCAGAATTCCACCCCGAACACGATCAACGCAGCAAACATCGCCTTCCAGGATCACGACGCCACTGTCGAAGGCGCAGTCGCGCTGATTCATATGGGACTGGACGACCGGGCATACTTTCAAGTTCGCATCAATGATGTCGTGGGCGACGTATGTATCGATTATGGCGGTTTGTCGCTCGGCGAAGTACCCAGTGCCTGCGAAAAGCCATAAACGAAACAAGATCGGGCGCGCTGTCGAGGACGACCCACGTAGTTGTTCTGTGCGAAGGGAAGGAGTGATTCGAAAAGAACCTTCGTCGAATAGCTCTAAACGTGTACCCCGGCGAGGGCCAAAATACTGCCAACAACTCCCGCGGTCAGCAGACACGCGACGACGCCTCGACGAGCGAACAGCAGCCATAGCAACGCACCAGCGAGAACCGCGATCTGCCAGTAAAGATGTAGCGATAGCCCCAGTGGTATGGCCGAACCCGCGATTGCCCCTATCACCGCCGGTCCCGCTCCAGTAAGGAACCCTTGCACGGAACTGTTGGATCGAATTTTCCCGAATTTCGATCCGCCACCGATGATGAATGCGAACGAGGGTGCGAACGCCAACGCCGCCGCGAGAAGAGCTCCTCCGAGACCCGCTGCGGCGTAGCCGACGACCGCCACCGTTTGCACGACCGGGCCCGGCGTCACTTGACCTAGCGCCACCGCATTCAGAAACTGCGGACCCGACATCCAGTGGTACGTCGTGACGGCGTCATGCTGCATCAACGGAACAATGACGAATCCTCCTCCATAGGAGAGGGCGCCCACCTTCAACGCCACCCAGGCCAGTGCGGCGAGTCCTCCGACTGCTGTTGAGTGCATAGCGCCGAAAAGAATGGACCGCGAGAGACCTCTCGCACCCGACTCCTGGTGACGGCGTATCAAAATCTCCACAACCCCGCACGCGATGAGGGTGGCAACGAGATATTGGCCGACGATGGCTGCCGACACCGCGCCCGCCACTGCGTACACGGCCCATCTGCAGCGTTGTGCAAGGACGTCGCCTATACGCTTCCAACTGGCTGGCACTAATGCAAGCGACGCGTTCAGAGCAACCGCCGGAACGGCCGCGCCCGCGCCCGCAGCGGCACCGAGGACGCCGATCGGAGGATGCTTCGAGAGGAAGACGGCGGATAAGGCGATAATCATTAGTAGGCCCGGGCAAATGAAGCCGAGGCCGCCGATGATCGCTCCCCGGGCGCCGCGCAACTTCCAAGCGCAAAAGATCGCAAGCTGCGTCGACGCCGGACCGGGAAGAAGGTTCGTGGCGGCGATTGCATCCTCAAACTCTTCGGGCTCGAGCCAGTGGCGCTCTTGAACGCACAGCCGACGCAGCAATACGATGTGAGTCGGTGGCCCACCGAATCCGATGAGCCCCAACTTCGTCCACTCATGTGCGATGGTCAAGAGCGACACCGCGTTGTTCTCCTGGGGCATCGAGGCGTTATCGCTCATGGTCACGTGAGTTTTGCACGGGGGCAAGCCCTCCGGCTCTCGACGAGGTCGATCAGATCATGGCTGCGTGAACGCCATGAGACGTTCCGGTGCCGGCGGTCCGTTTGTCGCGCTTTCAGGCGACTCGTATTCGAAGCCGTGGCGAGAGTAGAGAGTTACTGCTCGGTGATTTCCGTCAAGAACGCGAAGTATGAGCCGGGGCGCTTGCTGAGATTCCGACCAAGTGATAACGGCGCTGACGAGTTCGTCGCCAACGCTTTTCCCCCTTGCGAACGGGGCAACCCACATCGAAAGCAACTCCACTTCCTGGTCTGATGCCATGGCGCTCACCATGCCAGCGTCTCTGCCGTCTAGTAGCGCGATGAAGTTCACGGACACGTCAGCCAAGCGGTCCCGCCATCTCTGCTCTCCTTGGTGCTCCCAATCGCTCAGCGAGGCGCAAAACGCTTCAGGGGCTTCGCGGAGCGCGCTTAGGCGCATGTCTCGCCACCGCGTCCAGTCGTCCGGACAAAGAGTCGCGATCGTGATCATCGCTCAGCGCCCCAGAACGTCTCTCACTGCCTTGAGACGGCCAGGTGCAACGCGCCACCAGACCCAGCGACCACGCTTCTCTCCGACAATGAGACCTGCCTCGGCCAGGATCTTGGTGTGATGGGAGATTGTGGGCTGACTTCGTTCGAGTGGGCCCTCAAGATTGCAACTACAGACTTCACCTGTCGCAGAAATGATTGAAAAAAGTCGAAGTCGCACAGGGTCACCGAGTGCGGCAAAAACCCGGGCAAAGTCCTCGGCATGAGGCGCCGAGAGTGATTCTTGCGACATTGGCACGCAGCAGATCGCGGGGTCGTCGACTTGTGTGCGAGACGATGCTCGGGCCATCATCATTTCCTTTCATTGACAAACGTCAATATGTCGGGCATACTCTACGTATCGATAGTCACCAATGTAATCGGAGGAACGAATGTCCCGTGTCCAACTCGCTTTGAATGTGTCAAACCTCGAGGAAGCAATTGATTTCTATTCAAAGCTCTTCAACGCCCAACCGGCCAAGCTCCGGCCCGGGTATGCCAACTTCGCCATCGTTGATCCTCCTCTCAAACTGGTGCTGATGGAAAATGCGTCGTCCCGCGACCGCGGCGTTGCGGGAGCGATGAATCACCTCGGGATTGAGGTCGAGACGACGCAGGAAGTAACTGACGCGACCATCCGGCTGAGCGGAGAAGGTCTTACGACCGAGATCGAAGAACAAACGAACTGCTGCTACGCCGTGCAGAACAAGGTGTGGGTGAGCGACCCTGACGGAGCGCCGTGGGAGGTCTATACCGTCCTCGCCGATGCGCCCGCCGGCTCAGGGATAGACGGAGACGCGTCGTGCTGTCTGCCCGAAGCGGTTCAAGAGCTCTCGGTCGGCGCTGGATCTTCGTCTGCACCGACGTCTTGTTGCTGAACAATCCTCGAGTCCGAAGGATCCTTACGTGAGAGATGTAGTCCTATGGCGACGACTGATCGCCGAATTCCTCGGCAGCGCTTTACTGGCGGCGATCGTTATCGGCTCAGGCATCGCGGCCCAAACACTGTCGCCCGACGCAATCGGCGTCGAACTCCTCGAGAACGCCCTCGTCACTGCGGCTGGGCTCTTCGCAATCATTTTGATGTTTGGACCGATCTCGGGCGGGCATTTCAACCCCGTTGTTTCATTCGTTGATGCGGTGTTTGGCGGTCTTCGTTGGCGAGATGCGGGGGCGTATTTGCCAGCCCAGGTTGCCGGCTGTGTCGCCGGAGCCATCCTGGCGAACGCGATGTTCGCCTCAGCCGCGATTTCTATCTCGACGAAGCATCGTGCGTCTGGACCACACTGGCTCTCCGAAGTGGTCGCCACCGCGGGCCTCGTACTCGTAATATTCGCCCTAGCTCGCTCCAGTAGGTCTCATCTCGCACCCGCGGCTGTCGGCGCCTATATCGGCGCGGCCTACTTCTTTACCAGTTCCACCAGTTTCGCTAATCCGGCCATCACGGTAGGACGAATTTTTTCGAATACCTTCGCCGGCATTGCTCCCTCCTCGGCGCCGAGCTTCATCTCTGCTCAGGTTGTTGGCGGGGCCCTCTCGGTAGGGCTCATCAAGTTGCTGTATCCCGGCCTTACTAAATCTGAGGCGGCTGACGTTATCGAGCCCCACCTGCGTCGCGAGAGCGACCTTGAGACTCAGTAGCCCTAGATGTCCGTCCAATCACTCGAAACTTTGAAAGGAGTCGCCACATGCATCTGGTAGCCGTTGGAGGAAGTGACGCCGGCATCAGTGCGGCGTTGCGCGCACGCGAACTCGACCCCTCAGGCGAGGTCACCGTCGTGGTCGCCGACGCTTTCCCGAACTTCTCAATATGCGGCATTCCGTATTACGTCTCGGGCGAAGTAACCGATTGGCACAATCTGGCGCATCGAACGCTCGACGACCTTAAAAACACCGGCATGAATGTTCGACTGAATTCCTTGGCGACCAAGATCGATGTTGCGGGACGTGGACTTCATATCGTCGACGAGACGGGCGTCGACGACGTCATTCAGTATGACCAACTCATCGTGGGCACCGGAGCCGAGTCGGCGCGGCCGCCCATTGAGGGTCTCGTCGGAGAGGACGCACTTGGGCCTTCCGACGGCGTTCACCTGTTGCACTCAATGGGCGACACCTTTGAACTGATGCACACCCTCGAAACGCTGCATCCCGCGAGCGCCGTCATCGTCGGTGCGGGCTACATCGGACTCGAAATGGCAGAGGGCTTGAGCGCCCGTGGGCTGTCGGTTACACAAATCGAACAGCTGCCCGAAGTGCTGCCCACGGTTGATCCAAGTCTCGGAGCGCTGGTTCACGCTGAGTTGGACGCCCATGGGATCACGGTGAAGACCGACACCACCGTGAAAAGGATCTCGCGAGCGCCCTCGGGCTCCGAAGGCCGATTTCGGGTGGACGCGCTCGACGCCGCGGGTAACGGCATTGCAGTCTTCGCCGACATGGTTCTCGTAGTCGTGGGAGTTCGGCCGAACACGGCGCTTGCCGTTTCCGCAGGCGCCGAACTGGGCGTAGGTGGCGCAATCAGTGTCAACCGACAAATGCGGACGAACCTCGAGAACGTCTTCGCGGCGGGCGACTGCGTCGTCACTCATCACCGGCTGATGGGCCTGACGTACTTGCCGCTCGGTACGACTGCCCATAAGCAGGGTCGAATTGCGGGCGAGAATGCCCTCGGCGGTCACCGTGACTTCGCGGGAAGTCTTGGTACTCAGGTTGTGAAGATATTCGACATGGCAGCCTCGCGTACCGGCCTACGCGATCATGAAGCGCTGGTCGCTGGATTTGATCCGCTGACAGTTGAGTTCGGCGCCGACGACCACAAGGCGTACTACCCGGGCAGCCATCGGATCACCATGCGTTACACCGGTGATCGAACTACGGGAAGGTTGTTAGGAGTTCAGCTTTTCGGCCATCGACACGCCGAAATCGCGAAGCGCATCGACATCGCGGCAACGGCGATTTTTAATGAGATGACCGTTGACGTCATGAGTGAGCTTGATCTGTCCTACACGCCACCCCTTGGCAGTCCATGGGACGCCGTGCAGATGGGGGCGCAGGCGTGGGTTCGTTTTGATCGAGACACGAGAGCGTGAAGATTTCCAGCGTTGAAAAAGGAAGCGGCGAAGGGGAAACATGAGTGAAGATGCATCGCTACCTCCGAGCGTGGTGGCCGGACTCACGAAAGTGTCGCACGACCTTCAAGCCAGGTATCAGGGCGTCTTTGGTCTTGAGACGGTTCGTGAGTTGGTATTCGATAGCTACATACAACTTGCCGTGACAGCGAAGGCGACAAACTGGCTAGTTGTCGGAGCCGAGCGATTTGCGACGCAGCGTCTGGATGCCTTAGTTCACGCGGACGCACGTTCCGACGAGAGGGTACCCTCTGTTCTTTTCCTATGCGTGCACAACGCCGGCCGATCTCAGATGGCACTCGGCTGGTTTAACAAATTGGCGGGGGACCGCGCTATGGCGTGGTCCGGGGGATCGGATCCAGGAAACGCTGTTAACGAATCTGCCGTTGCCGTGATGTCGGAAGTAGGCATTGACCTTTCGCGCCAATTTCCGAAGCCCTGGACCGACGAGTTCTTCAAGGCTGCCGACGTCGTAGTAACCATGGGCTGTGGAGACGCGTGCCCGCTGGTTCCCGGGAAACACTACGAGGACTGGGATCTTGACGACCCGGATGGAAAATCCGTTGAGGAAGTTCGTCTCATCCGTGACGAAATTCGAAGGCGAGTCGTAGAACTCATGGTTCGCTTGGACATCAATTCGAGCGTCTGAACCGCACCTAAGGCCCCCAAACCTTCGCGAGCCGTGTTTGGGGGCGTGGACGTTTGAGGGCCAGAAATTCTGTTGTCAAGGCTGCGTTCTCCCATAGGAGCTGGAGCGCCACGCTCCGCGGCCTCGCTGGTGTTCACTGGTTGACTCGTCCGGCAGATCAACGTCTTCTGGCCAGAGCGGCTGAGTGCGCGACGCTGCCTCGATGATGGTCGTTGCGTCGATGTCAACCGAGGTCTCCGGTATCTCCAAATCTGGCCACTCGCACACGAACGCCATTGACCCCGATGGCGGCAATGGTTCACACCGAAAGGATTGACGGTACGTACGACCCCCGCCGCCGCCGCCTCTGGGGTGCAGAGTCCGCGGCGCTGGCTCGCCGTCCGATCCCGGACGGTAGCGCATGCTGAACGCAGTGGTTCCGTCGGAGAATCCGATACCGAAACGGAACTCTCCGCCAGGGATACCGCCCCGGCGAGCTCCGGGGTGGGGATGCATCCCGAGTGGCACCGGCGATGGGTTCAGGCGACTGATCGTCACCAACGAGAATGCAAAACCCAAAGGGTAGGCGAAGAAGCCCGATGCGATTATGGCCACCTGGTCAGTCTGAACGAGCAAAGCGTTCAATGGAAGAGCTACGCCTACGGTGTCCTCGGCGTCGCCCCGCCACTTCATCCGACGCGGTTCTGGCTCTCGGAATGTGTCGTCGGGTGGTTCCAGCTCGGAAAAGAAGCCCATGAGCCGAGTATTGCATCCAGCCCTACCTGCTCGCCTTGCTCCACGTAACGAAGATCTCGACCACGAACATCCCTCCAGGGTAACTTCGAGATTGTTCGACTCCAGCCACCTAAATCGATGACTGACCACCCTTGACCGATGCTGACCGTGATAGCCGATTTCGGACTGTGGGAGAGTTGGAGTTCGATTATTGGTGGAGTCGACGAGCCGCGACGATCGCGCATCTTCATTGGCCTCGCGATTCAATGACTGTCCAGCCCGTCCACGAATCCGTGTAACGCTTTCTTTGGTGCGGACAGTACTGCATGTGAATACCAGCCAGGATGAGGCGGCAGCCTGGGCAAATGTCCTGCGTGGCGATGGCGATGCCTTTGTCGCCATCTTCGATCAACACCGAGACCGGACGTACCGCCACGCCCTTCGACTGACGGAAAACATCCATGACGCCGAAGATGTCGTCGCTGGGGCGTTCCTCGAACTGTGGAGACGGCGACAGTCGGTGCGGTTGGTCGAAGGGTCAGTATTGCCCTGGCTGCTAGTCACCGGCACCAATCTGTCGCGCAATATGACGCGCAGTCTCCGGCGGTACCGTTCGCTCGTCGCTTTACTTCCGAGATCCGAAGGTGCCCAAAGTGCGGAAGACGTTGTGGTGCGTCAGATCGAAGAACTGCGCCTCACCATCAAGATACGAGAGGCACTGGATGGCTTGTCGCCGTCGGACGTTGCCCTGATCACGCTCACGGCGTACGAGGGTTACTCCTCTGCCCAAGTTGCCACTGCTCTAGGAATCTCTCCCGGCGCCGCGCGCACGCGACTCCATCGCGCGAGGTCGCGCATGGGGGAGGCTCTCGGGGTTTTGGGGACCGAGTCGGGCATCAGCATGAAGGAGTCGAGTTTATGAGCATGTTGGAAATGGATCCGATCTTCTCAACAGCGCTCAGGGGCGCACTGGCGGCGATGGTCAAGAACACGCCCCGGGCGCGGCGACGATGGCGCTGGCGCGTGGGAACGGGGGTATTCGCGGGCTTAACTCTCGTTGCCGGAGGAGCGGCTCTAGCGACGGGGGTGTTTTCCCCGCCTGGCGCACCACTGGACTCTCCTCTTGCCAAGATCGTCACGGCGACCCGCACGGGAACGGCGACGATTGCCCTTGGCAATCCATCCGCAACCTCAACCGATCTCTCCTTGTCCTTGACGTGCCTTACCGTCGGCACGTTCTACTTCCCCAATGGTTCGAGCCTGAGCTGTGACACTGCGGACATGAGTCAGCCGCCTATTAACCGCACAGCCAGTGAAGTAGTTCCGCTCGCTGCGGGCGTCGACTCCGTGGTGGTTACCAATGGCGCTGACAACTCGTGGACGTTGCAGGCGACGTATGTGAATCAGATCGTCACTCCTTGGGGTGTCAACGCGAACGGCCAGACCTATGGCGCGACCAACCAGAATGGAACACCCGACCTCGTCGCCGTGGTCATTGACCAGGGGACCATTCACGGGTACGTCAAAGCAAGCGATCTCAGCTGCGCAGAGGGTGGAGACGTAAAGTCGCCCGCAGAGGCGCTCACCTGGGACAAAGAGAGTCGGAACCGGAATATCTCTATCCCCGTTTTCGAGAGCGACGGAACGACAGTCATCGGAAAATTCATTATGGGTGACGCCGAAGGATCGACCGCAGTGACGGTCCCACTCTCGTCACTCGCTTTGGGATGCTAAAACTGCGCAGTTCTTGCTCAAGCGGGTCGGCGCGGAGGTTTCCAGGTGGAAGACTCACGTCTATGTGGGGAGTGGGCGCGCGGGTGTTTGCCTCGGTGGTCATGATCGCGGGATTCGCTGATCTCGCGGTGGCAACTACCGTTGGCGCCGCGCAACCGTGGCCGTTGCTAACCAACGTCTCGCTGGGTACGGGCACTCAAATTGACTCGGTGGACTTCGTGTCGCAGTTCCTCGGCTACGGCATCGCGTCGAATTCGTATGAAGGCTCGTCGAAGCATGCGACTGAGCCCTTCTACTTGGTTAGCACGACGGACCAGGGGACTCGTTGGCGACTCGGACCTCGAGTGCCGCTTCCTCCGACGAAGGGGGCAGGCCCGTACCGAGTACCACTCGTGGACTTCGTCACACCCTCCATTGGTTACGTCGGTGAACAAGAGGGCGCTGGCGGTGACGTTCAGGTCACGATCGATGCGGGTGTGCACTGGACGAAGCTGCGAACACCGGGAGTGGACGAGGCGTTCGCGGTGTCGGGCGCAACTGTGGCCGTAGTGACGTCGTTGTGCCACAACGGCGAAGATTCGCGCTGCCCCGCAAGACTGTCCCTGTTCCACGAGGGTTCAGCGACCCCCTATGAGTCACATACGTTGCCCCTGCCGGTTTGGGCAGGACTGTCGCAGCTGTATCCAGCGCTTACGGCAATAAGTGCGACAACGTACGCATTCGTTGATGGACAGAGTTTTGGACGGCCATCGACCATGCTCGAGACGACCAACGGTGGTGCCACGTGGCGACGGATTCCTGATCCGTGCGGCAAAATTCAAGTGAATCAACTTCTCGCCGAATCCACATCAAGTTGGCTGCTTGCTTGCTGGCAGGACGAGGGTATGAGCCAAGGGCCAGGGAGCCTCTGGCAAACGACAAACAGTGGCGCCAACTGGTCAAGTATCCGTGACACCGTCCACGCCGGTGCGGGTCTCACCAATGTCGGGGTGGACGCCAGCGTCCTTTCCTACGACAGCAATGATCGGATCATCTACGGGACTGTCTATAGCCCGGCGGGTGGTCTCGAGTACAGCGTTGATGGCGGTCGACGTTGGACCTTTGACTCAGATCCCGACATGAACGACGGTGGCGCGGCCGAGTCGCTCGCCACCTTTGGCTCATCGGGAGCGGTGTTGGACGAGTTGCACGGCGAGTTATTTCGCACACTGAATGGAACGTCGTGGACGGCACTTCCCGGATTGCCGCCAGGGCGTTTTCGAGGAAATCCCGTTTGTAGGGCCAGCACGGTAAGCGTTTCTGAATCCGGCCGGGTGCGAGATTTGGGGGGCTGGAAAGAGTTGCTGAACTTCACCAACAACTCCGACCACACGTGCTATCTGTACGGCACGCCTGAGCTTCAAAAGGTTGCCGGACCCACTAGAAGCAAGGTGGGCTGGCCGTCACAGTACCTAGGGAACTATGGCACCGGCGCGAAGTACGTGACGCTGTCGGCGTTGGGTGGAGTCGCCACGGTGAAGTTGCAATTCTTCCCGCCTGGCAAAACGCCGCCGTCAGGGTGCCATAAAACCGCCGTCAAGGGCGTCACCGCCACGTTTGGGCCTGGGTCGGTTTTCTACATACCCATGCCCAAAGCAGTCACTTTGTGCAATCAGGGTTGGGCCATGCAGTCGTTTCAAGTCAAATAAACGTGGTCGTCGACCATCGGGAAGTTTCATCAGCGACGGTCCCGTCGCTGAACGCGCTCAGGCTGACGGTCAGGTCGCGGTGACAACGCAGTCAGGTGGCCCGCCCAAGATTTAACCAGCCGCTTTCCGTTGGAGGACGCGTGGACCTCGGGTCCAAGTCGGTTCACCGATTCAATAATGTCGCGACGACGAATCAGATGGATGTCTTGGGCACTACTTGAGCACTAAAGAACGCGCAATCATGAACAAGGATGTCAATTGCCTAACGACTAAAAATCCGTGACTGCGTTGGACTTTGTGAAGCTTTCAGTGGAGCGGGTGACGGGGATCGAACCCGCATGGCCAGCTTGGAAGGCTGGAGCTCTACCATTGAGCTACACCCGCGTGTCTCGGTGAGACCGGGACAATCATTCTAGGTGACGCGATTAGCGTGACGGGGTGGAAGAACCGCTCTTCGATCAGGTCGGCGGGGAAGCCTTCTTTGTCCGGCTGGTGGACGCTTTCTACGAAGCGGTCGAAGTCGATGAGACGTTGCGTCCCATGTATCCCGAGGATTTGACGGACGCGCGACGTCACTTGACGCTCTTTCTCGTCCAGTACTGGGGTGGACCGAGAACCTACCAAGACGAGCGCGGACATCCCCGTTTGCGCATGCGACACGCGCCGTTTCGGGTGACGAAAACCGCACGCGACGCATGGCTTGCTGCCATGAGCGCGGCCCTTGACAGCGTGCGCGACGAACTCAACGACGAACAGTTGGAAGAATTGTCCTCGTACTTCACGATGGCCGCGAACCAACTGCGAAACGTCTAGGTAAGACGGCGAATGCGACCCTGACCGATGGCGGCGCCGAGCAAGACGATGAGCCCGCCCACTGGCTCGAACCACGTCAGACGCTCGTGCAAGAAGGTCACGCCCACGACGACGGCGACAACGGGCGTGAGATAGGTGACGGTACTGGCGATGGAACTTCCCGCCGCCGCCTGAACGCGAAAATTCCACATGAAGGCGAATCCACTGCCAAAGATCCCCAGGGCTAGAACGCCCAAGACGGCATGAGCGCTCAAAGCGTGACCATTCATGCCGTCGATGATGAAGGTCGGTAGCAAAGTGACGGCCGCGAGGAGCAACTGCGCGCTCGCCATGGATACCGGGGCGATGCCCCGAGGTATGAGGAATTTCCGGGTGTAGGGGAATGAGATGCCATAGAGAGTCACGGCGCCCAGCAGCGCCAGCACTGCCCACCACGGATTCGAGCCGAAGCCCTGCCAGACACCGAGTACGAGCAGGACACCGACGAGCCCCACACCAAGACCGACGAGTTGGTAACGCTTCATCGCTTCTTCACGAAAGATGACGAGGATGAAGAACAGGGTGGTGAGGGGAGTCAGGGCGTTGACGATGCCCGCGACAATCGACGTCGTCCTCGTCTCGGCGAGGGCGAAGAGAACTCCCGGCACAATATTGAGGCACATGGCGACGACCCAGAGGTGGCACCACACCACGAAGTCCTTGGGTAGCGCAATACGCCGCGCGACCGCGATGACGACCAGGGTGAGGGCCCCGAGCGCGCAGCGCATGAAGGCGACACCGAAGGGCGTGAGAAACCCAAGGGAGTACTTGATGAAGAGAAATGAACAGCCCCAGACGATTCCTGTCGCCACGTAGGCGGGCACCCAGGAGCGAGAAGGCGGCGTTGTCACGCTCGAAGGATAGGTGGCCCCCGTGACGCGTCCCTCCGCATATCGGTGATCAAAACTCTTTACGCTAGAGGGTATGAGTAGGCGCGACCTATGGCGCGAGGGCGAAGTTCGAATCATCTCGGTCACCCCCGTATCGCGTGGCGTCGTGCGACCGGCGTTGCTCACGGTGACGACGTTGGCCCTCATCGTCGAAGGAGCGTCACGCTACTCGTATGTGCACCGCTTCGAAGAAATCTTGATGGTGCTCTTCGTCGTGCCGTTGGCGCTGGTGACGTTGACCCGGACGTGGAAGTGGCGTTCGCACAAGATCCACGTCACGAGCGAACGGATCATCGTCGAAGGCGGGGTGTTGCGTCCTCAGAGATCGGCGGTCGAGATGCGCGACGTCTTCGCCACCCGCGTCGATCAACGCGTCAGTGAACGACTCACTCGTCGCGGCTACGTCTACCTCGAAACGACGGGCGCCGCCGTACCGGTCGGCCTCGTGCGCCATCCGGCCGCGCTGTGTCGACTTATCGACGCGGAGCGCAACGCGGTTCATTCCTCAGGCGATCCTCTCGACACCGTGTATACCTACGAAGACCCCGAGGCGTCGCTCTACGAGGTACTTCCCGACGAGTGGCAACGGCGTCGCTTCGAATGACGCATTAATAATTCCAGTACGGTGAGTTCGTGGCTTACCGATATCGCTGCAACGCCTGCGGCAACCTGACTCGATTTGATGTCGTGGAGACAACGTCCGTTCGATCGTTTCATCACTACAGCGTGGGTGGGGAACTGAGTATCGAAGAGCCGGAAATCATTGCGCACAGCGTCGAATCGGTGACGTGTCGTTGGTGCGGACACGGTCGGGGCGTTGAGGTACTGACCGAGTCCGAGTGAGCGACGTTCACCCGCACTCCTTTGACGCGTCACGCGAGCGAGTGGCGCCCCGCGAACTTTCGGGCAGCACTCTCAACGGCATGAAGTGGCGCCGGGTGCTGGAAGGGTTGACCCTGGTCGTGGCGGTGAAACCGCAGTGCGACGGGTGCCGTGACTTTATCGACAGCGATCTGGATGAGTTGGACGACGTCGACGTTGTCATCGTGAGTGCCGCGTTCGATGACGAGTGGCATGGCGCTCGACAACGCGTGGTGATCTCACCCGAGACGTTACGCGAACTCGATATTCGTTCCGCGCCCTTTTATGTGCTCATCGACGCGACACGTGAGCGTGTGGTGTCCGAAGGCATTGTCTTCGCTCCCGCTCAAGTGGCAGACGAGATTTCGCCATTTCTTGCGCCCTGATGTAACAGGCCGTAGTCAGTGTGGAGATGTCGAAAGAGGCACCCCATGACCAAGGAAATAGAACTATCGATCAGCTGTCACGACTGCGTACGGCGTGGCACTCCCGATTGCTCGGACTGCCTGGTGACGTTCGTCCTCGGCGAAGAGCCCGAAGAACTCGTACTCACCGAAGATGAAGCCGCCGTGGTGCAACTCTTTACCGCGGAGGGACTTGTCCCCACCTTGAGGTACAAACCCGTCGCGCACTAGAAGTCGCTCGACGGTCTAGCGTGGCTCCATGGCCCGCCATCTCTTGGTGACCAACGATTACCCGCCGAAAACTGGTGGTATCCAGGTCTACCTCCATGAACTCTGGCGGCGTCTCGAGTCCGGGCGCGCCGTCGTGTTGACGGCTTCTTCGCACGAAGGCGCCGCTGCGTTTGATGAGACGTCGGACGTGGTCGTAGAGCGCGTACAAGCGTCGACATTGTTTTTCCCCTCGTGGCGCGCGTACCGAGCCATTGAGGCCGCCATCTCACGCCACCAACCAGAACTTGTCTTGCTCGACCCCGCGTGGCCGCTGGGGCTGCTCGGCCCCCGACTCTCTCGTCCCTACGGCGTGATTCTGCACGGCGCCGAAGTTACCATCCCGAGTCGGATACCGTTTGTCGCCTCGTCGTTGCGCTACGTCCTGCGCCGGGCCCAGGTCGCGATCTGTGCTGGCCCCTTTCCCTACCGCGAAGCGCTACGCAATGCGGCAGAAACGCTCTGTCCCGTCATTCAGATTCCACCCGGTGCGGACACGTTTCGTTTTCGTCCCCTCAACCTCGAGGACCGTCGCGCAGTTCGCGCGTCCCTGGGTCGTAGCGATGAGGAGTTTCTGATTGCGTCGTGGTCGCGTCTTGTACCGCGCAAGGGTTTCGACACTCTCATTCGCGCCAGTGCCCAGTTGCGCGATGAGTTCCCTCACCTTCGGGTGATCCTGGGCGGAGACGGGAGAGATCGCGCGCGCCTGGAACGTCTTGCCAAAAAGCTTGCCGCGCCAGTGACCTTTCTAGGACACGTGGACGACGCGCTGCAACCTCAGTGGATCGCCGCCTGCGATCTCATGGTGATGGACTGTCGCAGCCGGTGGCTCGGCCTTGAGCAGGAAGGTTTCGGCATCGTCTTCATCGAGGCCGCCGCCTGCGCCCTGGCACAAGTCGCCGGACGTTCGGGGGGAAGCCACGACGCAGTGCGCGACGGAGAGACGGGAATCATCGTTGACAATCCACGCAATGTGGGCGAACTTGTCCGAGCGATCGCCTCCTTAGTTCGTGACGACGGTGAACGTGCTCGTCTTGCGCGTCGAGCCCTGGAGGTTGCGCGTTTTGACTTCTCCTGGGATCAACTGGCGAGTGATCTGTCGCGCCAACTCGAGCCCTTTGATCACGATCGACGCCCGGCTCGCCTCGCGTAAGGTTGGAGTCAATGGAGGTGAAGTGACCCAGCGAGCGACCGAGTCGATCCTGGTCCACGCGCCCCCCGAAGTCGTCTATGGGGTGGCGACCGCCTTCGAGCACTACCTGGACTGGGTGAGCGAACTCAAGAAGATTGAGGTCCTCGAACGCGACGCCGCCGGTCGACCCTTGGAAGTGGTGTTTCGCGCCGCCGCCTTTGGACGTTCGACCACGTACACCTTGCTCTATGACTACAGCCGGGCTCCCGAGATACTGGCCTGGCACCAAATCAAGGGCGACGTCACCGCGGAGCTCAACGGCCAATACCGATTCGAGCCAGCGCCCGAAGGGACGCTCCTCACCTACGATCTCGAGGTGGAACTTTCAGTCCCCATCCCCGCCTTCGTAAGGTCGCGCGCGGCCTCTCGCATTCAGAGTCAAGCGCTTCGCGAACTTAAAGCTCAAGCGGAGGCCGCGAATGAGTGACGTTGCCATAGGTATTGACGTCGGCGGCACCAAAGCGCTGGCGCTCATGGTGGCTCGTGACGGACGCGTAGTGGGCGAGATGAAATCACAAACGCCCCACGACGAGGGATTTGGTGCGGGTGAAGCGACCGCCAAGGTGTTGGTTGAGCAAGTCTTTGAACTCTGCGATCGTCAGTCGCTCGATCCCTCGCGAGTGCCGATCGGGGTGGGCCTCCCGGGCATGATGCGCCGCGACGGGCATTTGGCGTACGCGCCGAATCTCCAGACCGCCTCGGGTGCGGACCTTGGAGCTCAGTTGGGCGAAGCCCTCGCGAACTCGAGCGTGTTCTGCGAGAACGACGCGAACTGTGCGGCGCTCGCCGAACACGAGTGGGGCGCCGGGCACGGGATCTCGGACTTCGTGATGGTGACGTTGGGGACGGGCATCGGCGGCGGCATCGTTGCCGACGGCCAACTTTTGCGCGGTCGAAGTGGATTCGCCGGAGAGATTGGCCACATGGTCGTCGAGGCTCATGGCGCTCCGTGTCTCTGTGGAGGACGGGGCTGTTGGGAGCGTTACGCCTCGGGCGGGGGACTGCACCGCTTGACACGCGAGGCAGCCCTTGACGGTCGCCTCGCCACTCTGGTCGATCGGTCCAATGGGGACCCTCGCGCCGTACGGGCGGAAGACGTGACCGAAGCCGCGGCTGAGGGACTGGACGAAGCCGTTGCGCTGATGCGCGAGGTGGGATGGTGGCTCGCTCTGGGACTCTCCAACCTGGCCGTCATTTTGGACAGCGGTCACTTTGTCATCGGTGGAGGACTTTCTGACGCCTCGGATCTCGTCTTGCCCGCAGCGCGCGAGTATCTCGCCGAACTCGTCGAGGGCTATGACGCTCGCCCCACGATCACCGTCACCACGTCCATGTTCGGCGCCCGATCCGGGGCCATGGGCGCGACGCTCGTCGCCTTTGAGGGAGTGTGAAACTCGGCGTCTTACTGCCGACGTTTCAAAACAACGCAGACCAAGCGCTGGCCTTCGCCGAGCAGGCACAACGCGCGGGCGTCGATGGTGTCTTCGCCTACGACCACATGTTTCCCATCGGCTCACCCGAACGTCCGACGCTCGCGCCGATGCCCGTCCTCGCGGCCGTGGCATCACGCCTGCCACTCACCGTGGGCACCCTCATCGCGCGCGTCACGCTCGTCAGCACGGCGCAACTGGTCGAACAGTTCACCACCTTGGAGGTGATCGCGCCCGGCCGCGTTATCGCCGCTCTTGGCACCGGCGACAAACTCTCCAAGCCCGAACACGATGCCTACGGTCTTTCGTACCCGAGTCCGGACGCCCGCCGGGAACTCCTGCGCGACGCCGTGGCCGCGCTGTCGCCGAAGATGCCCGTGTGGTGCGGGGCGGGGTCGCCCGCGACCAACGCGGTGGCGCGCGAGTTCGGGGTTGCTCTGAATCTTTGGGGCGTGCCCGCGGACGCCGTTCGGGCGGAGGTCGCAAACGGACCGGTCACCTGGGGTGGCCAACTTCAAGGGGACGTGGCGTCAACGTTGAGCGCGCTCGACGACGCCGGTGCGGCGTGGGTTGTCGCGGGCACTCCCGCGCCGCTCGATGCACTCGAAGAGTGGCGTCGAACGCACTAACTTCTATAGATGGAGTTTCGTCGCGTCACTGGGCTGCCGCCCTACGTATTCGCACAGATCAACGGACTGAAGGCAGACGCCCGCGCGCATGGCCGCGACGTTATCGATTTCGGCTTCGGGAACCCCGACCTGCCGAGTCCCGACGTGGCGGTGGAAAAGCTAGCCGAGGCGGCCCACAATCCGAAGAACCATCGCTACAGCGCGAGTCGCGGAATACCGAACCTTCGTCTGGCCATCGCCAATCGCTACAAGCTTCTCTTCAACGTCGACCTTGACCCGGACACCGACGTCGTCACGACCATCGGCGCGAAAGAGGGCTTCACGCACTTGATGTGGGTGCTGCTCGGTCCCGGTGACAGTGCCATCGTGCCGAGCCCGAGTTATCCCATTCACTTGGCTGGTCCGGGTTTTGCCGGGGCCAACGTGATTACTGTCCCGATGCTTGATCCCGGGACAAGTTCGAACGATCCGGGCGACGACTTCTTCGAGGGACTGCTCGCGGCCTGGGAGTCAGCGGTCGTCAAACCGCGCGTCATCGTCGTGTCGTTTCCGCACAATCCCACCAGTGCCTGCGTGGATCTTTCCTTCATGGAACGACTCGTCGCCTTCGCGTTGGAGCGCGAGGTGATCATCTGTCACGACTTCGCCTACGCCGACCTCGGTTTTGATGGTTACCGTCCGCCCTCGATCTTGCAAGTGCCGCGCGCGAAGGAGTGCTGCGTGGAGCTCTACACCCTTACCAAGTCGTTTTCGATGGCCGGCTGGCGGGTGGGCTTCGTCGTCGGGAATCCCGAGGTCGTGGCGGCGCTCACCAAACTGAAGAGCTACCTCGACTACGGCACCTTCCAACCGGTGCAGATCGCCGCCATCGTGGCCATGAACGAGGCCCAGGAGTACCCCGAGCAGTTGCGCGTGATTTACCAGTCGCGACGCGACACGCTGATCGAGGGATTGCACCGGGTTGGATGGGACGTAGTTCCCCCGCGCGGCTCGATGTTCGTGTGGGCGCCTATTCCCGAGCCCTATCGCGAGATGAACTCACTCGAGTTCGCGCGGTTCCTCATCGAAGAGGCCGACGTCGCCACGAGTCCCGGGGTCGGGTTCGGCGACGGTGGCGATGGTCACGTGCGCTTCGCGCTGATCGAGAACGAACTGCGCACCCATCAGGCGATTCGTAACCTCAAGCGCGCCCTCACCAAACTCGGTTAAGGCAGCCCCGCACCGGGAACGGCGACCTCAACGACCTCGATGCGCCCGTCGTGTGTGTCGGCGATCTGGAAGCGGTCACTGGTGGGGGCCGTCATGATGTAGAGCGAGCGACGATCCTCGCCGCCCAGCATGCAGGCAAAAGAGACCTGGCTGGTCTCGACCATTGCCGTGACCTCGCCACCCTCGCGCACCCGAAGGCAGTTCGGGGCGATGGCGTTCGCGAGCCAGATCTGGCCCTCGGCGTCAAGGCACATGCCGTCGGTGTAGATGAACTCCATCTGCGCCCAAACTCGCCGGTTGGACAGGGTGCCGTTCGCCGCGATGTCGAACGCGGTCAAGCGACA